>Ga0224512_10001108_pt1 | contig 26764 bp, 15 predicted proteins | sample SF_May12_sed_USG_4_FD_169103 | JGI IMG/M metagenome (GOLD analysis project Ga0224512, IMG submission 169103) | Sediment microbial communities from San Francisco Bay, California, United States - SF_May12_sed_USGS_13 | ecosystem: Environmental > Aquatic > Marine > Sediment | place: USA... | reverse complement strand
CGGCGCCGCCGAGGCCTACGACGCCTGCTCGCTGAATCGCCGCAATGATCTCGTCGGGAGTCGCCGTGTCGACATCGCAAGGTTCGCCATCGGCGACTTCCTGGGATGCGGCCGGGTGCGGTTCGATGAATACACTCTCGACCATCGTGCCGCCGATGCTCGGTGCCAGCGCGATCTTTTTTACAATTCCGGACGCGGGTGCGTGCATCGCGACCGAGAGGAAGCCGTCCGGCTGCCCGATCGTCTGCCCGCGGACGATCTCCTGACCCTCGCGGACGACGGGCAAGGCCGGCTTGCCGAGGTGTTGACTGAGCGGGACGATCAGAAGCGGCGCGAACGCAAAGCGACGGATTGCGAGATGACTCGTCTCTTCCTTGTGCTCGGGCGGATGTACCCCGTGACTGAACGTATTCCTGCGTACAATGTCCAGCATCAGCGCGGGTTCCGACTAGCGGCGGCTAATTGAATTTTTGTCCGCGTTTTATCCACTTATCGATGTCTTTTGCGCTGCGGTCACGCGGTAGTCCGGGATGGATGATTTGCGCCGTGCACTTTTCCGCGGACTTGACCAGGTCACGGTACGGCCCGCCGTCAGGATTCACGATGTACGCTTTCTTGTCGGCGTTATAGGCAAAGATCTGCGGATTGATAATGACGCATTCGTCGCAGGCCGTGCATTCCTCGGTGTCGATCCAGGGTGCCATGTAGTCGCCGACTGCGGCGGGCTCAGGCGCAGCTTTCGGTTGCGGAGCGGCTTGCGGAGCCGGCGCTGCCGCTGGAGCTTTTGCAACCGGCGCCGGTGCTTCGCCGGCATCGAGCACGGCCGCGAGATCCACGGGTTGACCGCCAGCGACCAGACCCAAGAGGCCCGACGCGATCTTCTGCACGACTTCCTGGCGAACCCGCGACTCGATTCCCGTTTCGTCGACGACGGGCGCCTCCTCCTCGCTCGCCGCAAGATCCCGGAGCATCACCCAGAACTGGCGCCGCTCCTCGGCCGAGCGAATCATCGAGTCGTCGACGAGCAGGCGCGAGAGTTGCTGTTTGGCGTCGAGCGCCCAGACATACGGCACCTTGTCTTCGCGGTCGTCGGTATCGAGATCGAGGTATTCGGCGACCGACACCATGTTCTCGTGCCAGGCGTCGCGCGGCACCTTCCTGAAGTGTTTGCGAAATCGCGTCTCGGTTACGGCAAAGTCGACGAATGTCGTCGGCAGCTCCATCGATTTCTGGCGGTCGCGCTCCATGTAGTCGATCTTGACGATCGGCCAGTCCAGGTCGACGGCCGGATTGCCGTCGAGGTCAAGGCATTCAGCGACCGTGTCGCCGCGATCGGGATCGTAGCGATACAGCGGGTAAGCGCGGGATTCGACCGCGAGCTTCGCCTGGTGATTGCCCATGTCGTCGCCGATGCCGTGTTCGGGCTGACAGGACGTGTACAGGTTAAATAGTGCCGGTCGCCGCGACATCAGGCCCCCTATGAAGCCCTCGATCATGTGATTCGCGTACGCCATCGTTGACTGCAGGAAATAGGTCGTGCGGTGTGCCATCGCGATCAGGCCAATCTCCTTGCGGATTTCCTCTTTGCCCTTGATTGCTTTGCCGAACTGGGCCATGTCGGATATTTGTCCGAAGAACCCCGATGTGCAGGCCTGGCCGCCCGTGTTCGAGTACACCTGCGTATCGACGACGAGGACCTTGATCGGCTTGCCCGCCATCATGGCCCGGGACAGATTCTGGAAACCGATGTCGTACATCGCGCCGTCGCCGCCGATAGCGACGACCGGTGGGCAGAGATGGAACTCTTCGTCGGTGAAGTCGTCCAGACCGAAGTAGCGGTAATCCTCCACATCCCGCTCCGGGTCGTACTGATCTTTGAGCACGCGCTCGGCGATGCGAATCGTCTTGAATCCTTCGGCCATCTTCGCGATGTGACCTTCGAAGATGCCCATGGCCATCGACACACTGTCCTGAAACAGGTGGTTCGCCCACGGGAACGGATAGGGGTTGAACGGGTACGTGCTGCCCCAAACCGACGTGCAGCCCGTGGCATTCAGGATACCCATGCTCGATCGGCCCTTGCCCGTCGTGCCCTTCTGGTAACGCCATTTCAGATCGTTCAGTCGGGTGATCAGCTCCGTCACGTGGCGCAGCCACTGACGATCGATCGGTTCGGCCTCGTGCGTTTTCTCGATCGCGTCCGCCAGTTTGGCGAGCGTCAGATCGCCGTCGTCGGCATTTTTCAGCGCTGCCGCCATTTCCTCGCTGTCGCCGACGTCGATCTCGCCAACGAGTTTCAGCTGCACGTGCTTCTTGAGTTTCGCGATGAGATCGTCGATGTGCGCGATGTGTCTGGCGACCCGCGGCTGCATCAGCGACTCGACGGTCGCAACGAACAGGTGGATAACCGTCTTTTCCGAACAGCCGAGGCAGGCGCCATCGCCGCTCGCGAACGGCAGATACGCGTCCTTGTTGAGCAGGATCGTCTCCAGCGCACCGATGCCCTCCTCGAGATTGTCGACGCGAATGAATTTTTCCGGCGTATTCGGCAGATCGAGCCAGAAGTCCCAGTTCTTGCGTAGCGACAGGATCGAGTCCTTGGTCTGTGTCACGGGCCTGAGCGCGTCGTCATTACAGACCTCGATACATTCCATGCAGCCCTTGCAGGTATAGGGATCGATCGTGATACTCAGCAGGCCACCGCTGCCCGGTTGTTTTTTCTCCGGCAGTGTGAAATAGGGCCGGCACAGCGCAAACTGGAAGTCGCCGAGCTCGTCGCGAAAATCGTCGAATTCTGCCCTGAGCTGTTCCTTTTCAGCAGTCGCCAGCTCGGCGCCTTCGATCGTCGCTTCGATCGCGCTTTCGATCATGTCGTGTACCGGGTCCGTTTCGGCGGCGCCCGCAAGCAGTTTGCGCAGCCGGATTTCCATCTGTCGCACGGCACGGGGCAGCTGCTCGGTCGGGCGACCGCGCTTCTTCAGGCGCATTACGACAGTGTCGAGAACCTGACCGACTTCGTTGACCAGGCCCGGGATCGCGGTATCGGGGCACACCGTGTAGCAGTCCCCGCAGCCCGTACAGTTTTCGGGGATGAACTCGGGATGCTCGAACCGAATCGAAGTCATATCCCGGAAATGGGAGGACACGGCCGGCATCAGGCTCATCGTCATGAACGGATCGGCCGGCACCGATTCGCCGCTACCTTGCGCATAACTGCTGCCGGTCTGCGCCCAGAATCGATGAATGTCGGATGCGGCCGACGACGATTGCGGCTCGCGCTTCACCATGACCGGTATCGGCAGCCCGCCGTTGCCCTTACCGTTCGTCTTCTGTTCGCCGACGGTTTTATCGGTAACCTCGACGACCTCGCTGAACCCGCGCCGCACGACGCGCATGTTGTCTTCGACGACCCGCGCGCCTTTCGAGCCAAACTTATCCTGCAGCTGTTTGCGAATAGCGTCGAGGAGCTGCGATTCGCTGAGCCCGTGTTTATCGAGTAACGGTGACGTTGCGAAAAACGCGCCCTGGAACGCAATGCCCTGCATGCGCAGCTGCAGCTCGGGATCGGTCGCTTCGTCGCGCGCTATTCTGAACGCGTCGACGTAGAAGATCCGAAAATCGTTGTCGATGATCGTTTTCTTGTACCTGTTCGGGATCGATTCCCAGAACTGCGCCGGTGACGCGGCATCACTTTGCATCACGAGCGCGCCGCCCTTTTTGAGCCCGGCCAGCGCATTCGTGTGACTTAACACGTTGGGATCGGGTGACAGGACGACATCGACGTAAAAATATTCGCAGTTGATCCGTATTGGCTCGGGTGCGGCCGACAGGTAGTAGCTCGTCGGCTGTCCCTTCTTTTCCGATCCGTATTTCGGATTTGCCTTGACGTGATAACCGAGCAGGTCGAACAGCGTCATCGCGAGGTTTTTGCCGGTCGTGATCGCACCCCAGCCGCCGACCGAGTGCATGCGAACCGTGATGCTGTCTTTGGGCATCAGGTTGGGGTTCTCGGTGCCGCGGATCGCAAGATCGGCGACGTGCGGGTAGGCATCGAGCACAGACTGCTGGTAGATCTCCTGCTTTGGCGTCATCATCGATTTGCGCACGAAATCGATGGAAAGGTAAAAAAGCCGCCGCTGCCCGCCGTCCGGCAACATGTTCTCGATCGCCGCGATAACGCCCTCGGGCTGCAGGTCGCGGCTGCCGAGGCCGAAGGAACCCGAGTAAAGTGCCGGTACGTCCTTGATCGAGCCGTAAGTCGCGAGTTCGGGATAGGCCGGATGATTCTTGTCGCGGCCGTTCTCGAGACTTTTGCCCAGCGTGGCGCGAATCTCGCGCATCAGCGGCAGGTCGGCGGCGAGCGGCTGGTCGACGCGCTCCAGCACCGCGACACCGCGCTTGCCTTTCAGGACCTGGCTGATCCGATCGCCCGGAAACGGCCGGAACATCAACAGATTTACGACGCCGACCTTGATGCCGCGACTCTCGCGTATGTAGTCGGCGACGGCCTCAGCCGTCGGAATCAGGCTGCCCTGACCGACGATAAGGTAGTCTGCATCGTCACAGCGGTAGGTCATAACGGGCTCATAGCGGCGCCCGGTCAGCGCATGGAATTCCTCGAACGCCTGATCCGCGAGCGAGCGGACGTGATCGAAGAAATACGGGCGCTGTGCGGCCACGCTTTGCATGTACGAATCCTGGTTCTGTACGGGGCCGGACAGGACCGGATTGTCGACGGTCCAGAGTTCGGGAATGCGTCGGCGCGTGTCGCCATAGATGATCCTCTGTGCGGGCGTTGGCGTGTCGATGATGTCTTCGGGCGAACCGAGATAGTCGGCGATAAGCGCGCGCTCCGGCAGCAGCAGCGATTCGATCAGATGGGTGGTGAGGAATCCGTCCTGGCCGACGATGCCGGGCGTCAACGCCAGCTCGGCAGTACGGTGCGCGATAATATTGAGATCTGCGACGTGTTGCGCGTCCCTGGCGAAGACCTGAAAGAATCCCGTGTCGTCGACGCAGTGATAATCGTCGTGACCGGCGTGCACGTTCAGAGACGCCTTCGTCATCGCCCGGCAGCCGATATTGAGGACGTAGGTGAGGCGCTTGCCAACCGCCGCGTACAGCGATTCGTGCATGTAGGCGATGCCCTGGCCGGACGAGAAATTCGCGGCCCGCAGGCCGGTCATCGACAGGCCGGCCGTCATCGCTGCGGCCGCATGCTCGCCTTCGGGCTCGATGAAGATGAGCGGCCGTCCCGAGATATTGATATGTCCCGCGGCGGCGGCCTCGGCCCAATATTCGCCCATCTGCGTAGACGGTGTAATCGGATAGGCTCCGGCGCCATCGGTGGATTCGCGCTCGCACATGATGGCGGCGGTATTGCCGTCCATGGCGGAACGGATGCCGGGATACTTAAATGTTGCTGTTTTCGTGTTCATGCAGGAATCCGCGTCCCTATGTTGGTGTTGCCTGTCGCGCGCCTCGACGAATAATTCGTTTTGCCGCGCGACCGACAACCGGTCCCTCTTTCGGGTCGTACCAGACGATCGCGCCCGTGGGGCAACGTTCGATCGACTGTCTCGCATCATGATCGCGACTGTAATCGATCACGGGCAAATTGTTGACCATCGTGATCAAACCGTCTGGCGCATCCAGCGCGCATCGGCCGCAGGCGTCGCACCCCACCTCGCAGTCGTCGAGCACTTTCTCGCCTTGCTCGAGGTTCTTGCACGCCACCCAGAGCCGATGGCTGACCGGATGCAGCGAGAACAGATCTTTCGGACAGGCATCCACGCAGTCTCCACAGGCCGTGCAAAGATCGTCGATGACGATAGGCAGATCGTGCTCGTTCATCACGATTGCGTCAAAGTCGCAGACCCGCTCGCAGTCGGCGAGACCTAGGCAGCCCCAGAAACAGGCTTTGCCGCCCCCGGCGACGAGCGCGGCTGCGCGGCAGGTCCCGATGCCCTCGTACTGAGCCCGATTGCGCGCTACGTTCGTGCCGCCTGCGCAGGCGAGCCGCGCGACCACTTTTTCCTCGGCGCCGGCGTCAACGCCGAGATATTGCGCGAGTGACTCGCGCTCATCCTCGGTCATTACCGTGCATTTGCCGGGCAGGGCCGAGCCGGCGACGATGGCTTCAGCGAGACCGAGGCAGCCCGGATACCCGCAGGCTCCGCAGTTCGTTCCGGGCAGCATCTGATTCGCCGCGTCGATGCGCGGGTCCTCGTCGACATGCAGCTTCTTGTGTGCCAGCACCAGCAGCGAGGCAAACAGGAAACACAGCGCTGCCAGCGTCAAAACTGCCATCGACATCTGAAGTCCTCGCGCCTATGATGCGCCTCATTCTAAAGGCGTGCGGCCGAGGCCGCATTGTGGAAATCGCGTACAGCATAATGGCTCCCAACCGTCTAGGTTGAGACGTGGATCCCTGCGGCTGTAGTCGAAATAGACATAAAATTACTATGGTTGCTGCTATTCGAGGGTCTCCGTTGTCCAAACCAGTCATGAATGCCGGTCGAGAGCCGATGGATCTGGATCGCGCGCAGGTACCGGAAGGTCGCGTGCACGTCATCAGCGAGCGCTGCAAACAGTGCGATTTCTGCATTACCTATTGTCCTACCGACGTTCTCGCCTACTCGGAGGAGATCAACGCCAAGGGCTATCACTACCCAGTAGTCGCCGATGGCAAGGAATCGGCCTGCATCCGGTGCAAGTTCTGCGATCTGATCTGCCCGGAGCTCGCGATCTTCACGACGGATGCGGCCGAGGAAGACGCCAAGGAGGTCCAGGCCGATGCCAGTTAGCGTCATGGCCGCGGACGCGGAACGGGCAGCCCGGCAGGCGCGCGTGCGCACCGGGATGCACTTCATGGTCGGGGATCACGCCTGCGCCGAGGGTGCGCTGGCGGCGGGCGTGGACTTCTTCGGCGGCTATCCGATTACGCCGTCCACCGAAGTTGCGGAGCATCTCGCGCGGCGCTTGCCGCACGTCGGCGGGCGTTTCGTGCAGATGGAGGACGAACTCGCCAGCATGGCCGCGATCATCGGGGCGTCGGCGGCCGGGGCGCGCAGCATGACGGCCACGTCCGGGCCCGGCTTCAGTCTCATGATGGAAAATATCGGCCTCGCGGCGATGATGGAACTGCCCTGCGTCGTCGTCGACGTGCAGCGTGCTTCACCGTCCACGGGCCTGCCGACGATGGTCGGCCAGTCCGACATCCTGCAGGCGCGCTGGGGCTCGCACGGTGACTACGGCATCATCGCTTACTGCCCGGCATCGGTGCAGGAGTGTTTCGACCTGACCGTGACCGCGTTCAACGCGGCCGACCGGTACCGCGTGCCGGTTTTCGTCATGATGGACGAAGTGGTCGGTCACATGGCCGAGCGGCTCGTCATACCGGAAGCCGACGAGGTGCCGTTCGTACCGCGCAAGGCGCCGCGAACCGCACCGGGCGCAGAACCGTTCCTGAGCTACGCCGCAGACGATGATCTCGTGCCGCCGATCGCGCATGCCGGCGACGGCTACAAGGTGCATATGACGGGACTGACCCATGACGAGCGCGGTTATCCGGCGATGACCGCCGCGGCACATGACAAACTCGTCAATCGGCTGGTCGACAAGGTGCGCCTGAATGCGTCGAAGATCGAGCTATACGAGGAGTTCGGTACCGATGATGCCGACACCGTGGTGATTTCTTTCGGCTGCACGGCGCGGTCTGCGCGCCATGCCGTCAATCAAGCCCGCCGCGAAGGCATCAAATGCGGTCTGCTGCGATTGATCACGGTGTGGCCGTTTCCCGAAACGCGAATTCGTGAACTCGTTGCCGGTGGCAAAGTGCGGCGGTTCATCGTTCCCGAAATCAATCTGGGTCAGCTGCGACGCGAAGTCGAGCGGCTGACCCAGTTACCCGTCCTGCGTTTAAACCATGCCGGCGGCGCGATGCCGACGCCGGATGCTATCCTGGAGATGATCCGATCATGAGCGTATCCGAACAAGTCATTCTGCCTGCCGTCAACCTGCACCCGATCGACAACCTGCTGCGTGCGGACCGGCTTCCGCACATCCTCTGCCCTGGTTGCGGTATCGGCACAGTCATTCACGGCTACGCGTACGCGATCGCCGAGTCTGGGATTGAAGAGAACCGGCACGTCTGTGTCTCGGGTATCGGCTGTAGCGGCAGGGCCGCAGGCTACGTGAACGTCGACTCGTATCACGCGACGCACGGTCGCGCATTGCCGTTCGCGCTCGGTATCGCCGTGCACAACCCGAAACTCGAGGTCACGGTGATCAGCGGCGACGGCGACCTGACCTCGATAGGTGGCAATCATCTGATCCATGCCGCCCGTCGCAATGCCAACATGAACGTGATCTGCATCAATAATTTCAATTATGGCATGACCGGGGGCCAGGTCGGGCCTACGACACCGATCGGCGCGAAAGGCAGTACCGCACCTCTCGGCGTGGTCGAGCGGCCGTTCAATCTCCCCTACCTCGCAAAAGCAACCGGTGCCGTATTCGTCGCGCGCTGGACGATACTGCACGTTCGCGAATTCCAGGAAGCAGTTCTGCGCGCGATGCAGAAAAGAGGGTTCACCTTCATCGAAGTGCTGGCGCCGTGTCCGACGAGCTTCGGCAAGGCCAACAAAATCGGCGACGGTCTGCACGAAATGGAAATCTATCGGGAGCGATGCGAAATCCGCAACGGTGCGACGAACCTCGAGGAACTCGATATCAATCTGATCGATGAGAGCGTACCGATCACGGTCGGCAATTTCGTCGATATCGAACGCGACGATTACCTCGGGTAGCATGGGGCATTATCGCGATGCTGAAATCACTCGATAACGCATCCTCCACTACCCAGGTTCGCTTTGGCGGCGTCGGCGGGCAGGGCATCGTGCTGGCCGGTCGCCTGCTCGGCAAGGCGGCCGCACTGTTCGATGGCAAGGACGCGGTCTGCACGCAGACCTATGGGCCGGAGGCGCGGGGTGGCGCATCGCGCGCCGACGTGGTGGTCTCTGATGGGCCGGTCGACTATCCGTTCGTGACCGAAGCCGATGTACTCGCCGTATTTTTCCAGGAGGCGTACCTGAAATTTCGCGACGGGCTGCGTGCCGGCGGCCTGATGATCGTCGATACTACCCTCGTGCGCCCGAATTCAGACGACACGAGTTTCTCTGGCCTGCCCGCAACGCAGATCGCCGAGGAACTCGGTAACCGGCTCGCGACCAACGTCGTGATGCTCGGTTACCTCGTTGGAAAGACCGGCGTCGTGAGCCGTAAATCGGTAGAGGAAGCCATTCGCACGACCGTGAAAGCGCGGATTGTCGACCTCAATCTGAAAGCGCTCGACGCTGGAATGAGTCTTGCGCAATCCGAAGCATCGTAATGACCGACTCGATTCTGATTGTTGGCGGAGGCATCACCGGCCTGCATGCGGCGCTGGAATGCGCCGGTGCCGGCGCACACGCAATTGTCGTCGAGCGAGGCCCCGTTGTCGGCGGCAGGCTGGCGGCACCGATGACCAATGCAACGGCGATCGGTAACCGCGCGGAGGGCATCGAAATTCCGCTGTTCGCGGCCCTCGCCGGCAATGACAAAATCGAGATCCTGACGAATTCGACGCTCGAGAAGATATCCGGGGGCCCCGGTAACTTTACCGTGTCGATTCGCGAGCGCGCCCGTTTCGTGACCGACGCCTGCACTCGCTGCAAGCTCTGCCATACCGCGTGCCCGGTCGTCAGGCCGAACGAATTCGATGCGGGCCTGACGTTTCGAAAGGCCATTTACACACCAATGGCCGAGACGCTTCCTGCTCCTTATGTCATCGATATCGACAGCTGCCTGAATACACCACCGAACTATCTTCCGTGCAACCGCTGTGTCGAGGTCTGCGAGGACGATGCAATTTTTTTCGATCTTCCGCTCCAGACTGCTCACGAGCGACACGTCGGCGCCGTTATTCTGGCGCCGGGTTTTCGCATTGAGGACAGTAATGCATACAAGGATCTGGGCTTCGGCCTGCACCCCGACATCCTGACGTCGGCAGAGCTGCAGCGCCTGCTGGAATCGCCGGGCCCGACCGGCGGTTATGCATCCAAGCCATCGAACGAGGAATACCCGGAGAGCGTTCTGCTGGTCCTCGACGAGCTGTCGCCGTTCGGGCTTTACATCGTAGCGAGCCAGGCGCGGCAGCTGCTGGAGCAGGATGTCGAGACCGTCGCGGTGCTCGTGCTTTCGCAACCGGGATCCGGACCCGAGTTCGAAGAAGCACAGCAACTCGCCGAAGCGACCGGCATCTCGGTGGGATGGGGCACGATGTTCAAAGTGGACGCCAATGCCGATGGCGTGCTCGAAGTATCTTATGAGGATTTTTCGGCCCATCGGTTCGTGAAAGCGTCCTACGATATGGTCGTGATTTGCACCGACGTCGAACCGCCGGCCGGCATCGATGAACTGGCTCGTGCCGCCGATGTCGGGCTTGCGAACACCGGTTATCTTGCGGTGACACAGTCGAACGGCGTCGGCATCGCCACGACTCAAAAAGGCATCTTCGTTGCGGGCTGTGCGAGCGGTGCAAAGAACATCAAGGACAGCATCGCCGAAGCGCACGCTGCGGCAAGCGCCGCACTCGCTCAACTCGACCCGAGAGTGCTGGGCGGTGACGCCGCGGAGGCTCCCGCGACGGGCACCGCGAAGACTATAGCGCCGGAAGTTGCCGCTGATCTTCAGGGCCAGATCGAAAAACTGCTGCACGCATTGCTTGAGCGCCCTGGCGGTTGAACCGGGACATTCTGCTTTTTCCCTGCCTATCCATCGTTGTTCGTTGGCGTAGGCAGTAAAATGCAGAATGTCAGCTGTCAGTCGAGCCGGACCGGATGATCCGCGCGGACGAACAACATCAGCACGGCACCGACCAGTGCGAACGCACCGCCGGACGCGATCGCGATCTTCCAGCCGAACGTGTGCGCGAACCACGGCACCAGCAGCGCATTCAGTACGCCCATCGCATTGGCACCGGTATTCATTACGCCGCCTGCAGCTCCGGAAAACTGACTACCAACCGCAATACTGGTCGCCCAGTATGAACCTTCAGTCATCTGGTTGAAGAAAAAGCACAACGCGAGCAACGTGACGGCGATCGCGGGGTTCGAATGAAACGCACCGCCGATGAGCAACAGCCCTGACACGACCATGCCGATAATAATCGGCCAGCGACAACCCCAGCGCAGCCCGACGATTTTGCACAGACGGTCGCAGAACCAGCCGCCGAATGCGGCGCCCGCCGCGCCTGCAATCCACTGCGTCGACGTTACGTATCCGGCATTCTGCGCACTGAAGTCGCGAATCTCGACGAGGTAGTAATAAAACCAGTTGAAAACCTCGTAGAACACGAAATTCATGAACGAATAACTGAGCATCAGCAGCAGCACGTCACGATTCCTGAGCACCCGCAGCCAGCCTGGGGGTGGCGGCAGCTCTGCTACGGGCGCCGGCTGATCCGAAGTAATCAGGGCAACTTCAGCCTCATTGGCACCCGAATGCTCCTCTGGATGGTCCCGCGAATACCACCACCAGAGCGCCGCGACCACGAATCCCAGCGGCGCGAGGATCAGAAACGACACCCGCCAGCCGAACTGAATAATCAGCCAGGCCAGGACCGGAGCCGCCGCGGCGAAACCCAGTGTGAGTCCCGTGCTGGACAGTCCAAGCGGCAGCGCCCAGCCGCCGACCGGGAACCAGCGTCCGATCGCGCAATTCTGGATCGGAAAAATCGGCGCGTGCGTCGCGCCGACCAGAAATCGGACCAACATCAGCGAGCTTATCACCACGCCCGTCGTGGCGACGTCCGGACCGGGCACGACCGCCGTGATAATGGTCAGCACGCCCCAGAGCACGGCGACAATCGTCAGTGCCAGGCGTGCACCGAATTTGTCGCCGAATACACCGCCCGGGAACTGAAATACGGCATAGCCGGCCGTAAATGCGGCGAGTACCCAGCCCCACTGGATTTCGTTCAAACCCAGGTCAGCAATCATCGTTGGTGCCGCGATCGAAACGTTCGATCGCAGCACATACGAAATGAAACTGCCGAACGCGAGTATCACGAATACCCGCCAGCGGACGTTGGTCGGTCTTAGGGAAGCTTTTTGAGTAAAAGGGGACATTCTGCTTGTTCCTGGTTCCGGTACGACACGGCCATCGAGACGCCGGGAAAAAATTGAATGTCCCAATCAGTCCTCGAGGTGAATGTTGACGCGGCGATTGCGTTTGCCCTTCTTTTCGACCTTACCGATACGCACATTGCCTACCTCGGCCGTCGAGCGCAGATGCGTGCCGCCGCAGGGCTGCAGGTCTACGCCCTCGATTTCGAGCAAACGGACTTTGCCCTTGCCCCGGGGCGGCTGCACCGACATCGTACGCACCAGGTCGGGTTGTGCAGCGAGCTCTTCGTCAGTGATCCAGCGACACGACACGGCATGATCGGCTGCTATCAGTTCCTTGAGCGCTGCGTCGACCGCATCTTTGTCGATCGTATCTTCCATGTCGAAGTCCAGACGACTCTTGTCGACCGAGATATTGCCGCCGGTTACGCCGTACCGGAGCACCGAACCTAGCAGATGCAGCGCCGTGTGCATGCGCATGTGGCAATAGCGATGCTGCCAGTCCAGGGAGACATGCACCCGGTCGCCGACTTCGGGACGCGAGGCGCCGTCCTCGACAATGTGTCGAATCGTGCTGCCTTCGCCGTAGCGGGCATCGATGATCGCTGCGTTACCGCCCTTCCAGGTCATGACCCCCGTATCGCCGGGCTGACCGCCGCCGAGTGGATAGAAGACCGTCCGATCGAGGATCACGGCTCCCTCGTCAAGCGCAACAACCGTGGCATCGCAGTCTTTCAGGTAAGAGTCTTCGCGGAACAGTTCTTCTGTCATTGTATCGGCCGATTCTCCCATCGCAGGAGCGCTGCCTGCAGCGGCGGCTCAGCATAGCACGCGGGTCTCCGTCGACCGAGACGCGGAGTTTCGCGATGCAGAACCATCTGGCGACCCTGCGGCGACCGTGACGAGAGCACCGGAGACAGCGGGTCCAGGGAACGAAAACGGCCACTCCGAAAAACCAAATGGCCGTTTCACGCATCTAATCGATACAGCCAGTCTGCATGCCACAGGGAGCCCGCCCGGAGGGGCACCCGCGGAGCTTCGCCCGCATCCGGGCGCTGAGTGACTTTGCGTTCTACTCAACTAGTGATATACTACACTATAACACTTAACTTTATCGCGGCTCGACGGGCCGCCCCGGTGACAGCCATGCTATCAACCTGTTTCAAACACCCGGTCATAATGGCCCTGGTGGCCATCATCGTGGCCGGCTGCAGCGTCGGCAAGGCCACGGTGCCCGAGACTGCCGAGCAAGACACCACGCCATTGCCCGTGGAGATATCGATACCGCAGCGCGCCGACATCCATGCGAGCTACCCGACGACCGCCACGATCTACGCGGACTCGGAAGCGCCTGTGCAGGCGCGGGTTGGCGGAGAGGTCACCGATATCCTTGTCGAGGAAGGTGATCGTGTGGAAGCCGGACAGATCCTCGCCAGGCTTGATGGCGAACGGCTCCGACTGGAGATGTTGCGTGCCACGGCGGAACTGGAGAAAACCCGCAACGAGTACGAGCGCTACCTCAGCCTGCGGGAGCGGGGCCTCGTAAGCGCAGCCGCTGTCGATGATCTCAGGTACAAGGTGGATGCGCTCAAGGCCAGTTTCGAGCTGAAGCGTCTGAATTACCGGTATTCCGACATTCGTGCACCGATTGCGGGAACGATATCTTTGCGTGCCGTCGGCCTCGGTCAACATGTGCAGACCGGCGACGAAACGTTCAGGATTACAGATACGACCAGGCTTGTAGCCTATCTGAAGATCCCGCAGACCGAGCTAGCCAAGTTTGCGCCGGGGCAGGAAGCGTTCGTGAAGGTCGATTCGGTGCCCGACCAGGGATTCCTCGCAGCGATTGCGCGGATAAGTCCAACGATCGATACGCGGAGCGGTACGATCAAGGCCACGGTATACATCGATAATGCCAACGGAGTTCTCGCGCCCGGGATGTTTGGCAGGTTCGAGATCATTTATGATAAACATGAGAATGCATTGCTCATTCCCGCCAGTGCCGCGATACAGGAAGACAGTGAAACCGTTATTTTCGTGGCGCACGAAAACTCGGTAGAACGGCGTGTCGTCCAGACCGGTATCCGGTCGAAAGATCAGGTGGAGATACTCGCCGGGCTGTATGCGGATGAACGAATCGTTATGACCGGACTATCCGGACTTCGTGACGGCAGCAGGATAGTTCTTAGTGCGAACACGGACGCAATCAGCAGCGGCGGATAAAACAAACAAACCTACAAGCCACCCGAAAATGCGGGCATCTAATAAGGAAAAGGGAGCAAGATCAACGTCAGGGCAGTTGCGAACTGTGTTGATTTTCGGCGTTCTGTTGTTGCCGGCCTGCCAGTGGTTTGAAGACAGAAAAGCCAAAGCGGATAGCGACGAAGAAACAGCCGCGATACCGGTCGAGACATCGCGACCATCTCGCGGCGACATTTATGCGATGTACTCCGGCACGGCGCCAATAGAGGCGTTTGCAGAAGCGGAGGTCATCGCCAAAGTTGCGGGTGAAATTCAGGAGATACTCGTCGAGGAAGGCGATGATGTGACCAGCGGCCAGCTACTCGCGCGCCTCGATGGCGATCGATTACGCTTTCAGATGAGACAATCGGAAGCAAACCTTCGCAAGCTGCAGCGTGACTATCAGCGCAATATCGAGCTCCGGGAACAAGGTCTTATCAGCGCGGGCGACTTCGAAAAAATCAAATATGAAATGGAGGCGCTGGACGCGACCCATAATCTTGCGAAACTCGAGCTGAGCTATACGGAGATTCGCGCGCCTATCGATGGTGTGATTTCCGAGCGGTTCGTAAAGGTCGGCAACACGATCGAAGTCAATACTCCCACGTTCCGGGTAACGAGCCTCGAACCGCTGGTCGCGTATCTGCACGTTCCTGAGCGCGAGTATCGGCGTATTGCACCCGGACAAAAAGTCACCATCGAAGTGGATGCGCTGCAAGACACCGCATTCGAAGCAAACGTGGCGCGCGTCAGTCCGGTGGTCGATCCTGCAACCGGCACGTTCAAGATAACCATTGAAGTTTCGGACAATTCGAGGCGCTTGAAGCCAGGCATGTTCGGTCGGATAAGCATCGTCTACGACCTGCATGCACAGGCGCTGCAGGTCCCGCGCAGTGCGATCGTCGACCAGGCCGGCGACACCGCAGTTTTTGTTGTCGAGGACGAGACTGCGCGTGAGCGCAGTGTCGAGATCGGCTACGCAGATAAGGGCAACGTCGAAATCCTGAGCGGTCTTGCGGGCGACGAGATGATTGTCGTCGTGGGCCAGACGGCATTGAAGGAAGGTTCCAAAGTTACGGTAATAAACGCCCTGGACGACGACGAAACTGCGGCTCAGACCGCGCCGACAAGCAATTAGTCAGCGCAAACAGGAATTGGCGATACAGCATGCGACGATTGATTGAAATCGCGACAGAACGACGTGTAACAATCGTCATGTTCACAACAGCGATCATACTTTTTGGTGTGGTGTCGCTGTCCCGACTGAACGTGAATTTGCTGCCGGATATTTCCTATCCGACGCTGACGGTTCGGACCGAGCTGACGGGTGCGGCGCCGATCGAAATCGAGAATCTGCTGACCAAACCGATTGAGGAGGCCGTCGGTGTCATTCGCAACGTAAGGCTTGTTCGGTCGGTTTCGCGGACCGGCCAGTCCGATGTCACGATAGAGTTCCTGTGGGGCAGTGACATGGACATTGCAGGCGTCGACGTTCGCGAGAAGATCGACATCATCGAGCTGCCGCTGGAAGCCGAACGGCCCTTGCTGCTTCGTTTCGACCCGTCCTCCGAGCCGATCATGCGCCTCGGTCTGCTGCAAAAAAGCGCGGATGACGCAGTGTCGATTGCGACCGAGGATCAGCTTAAGGCGCTCAGACGTCTGGCCGAAGACCGAATCAAGAACGACCTCGAAGCCGAGGAAGGTACGGCCGCGGTCAAGGTGAGTGGTGGCCTCGAAGACGAAATCGAAATTCGCGTGGACCAGCAAAAGCTCTCCCAGCTCGGCATCAGTATTTCCCAGATTGCCCGGCGGATTCGAGCAGAGAACGTCAACCTGTCAGGCGGACGTCTGGAGGAAGGAAACCAGCGTTTCCTCGTTCGTACGATCAACGAGTTTCAGACGGTTGAGGAGTTCTCGCGCGCGATCATCGCAAATGTCGCCGACCGGCCGGTTTATCTGGGTGACGTTGCGACGGTTACGCGCGGTTACAAGGAGCGTGAGGCAATCACGCGTGTCAACGGCCACGAGTCCGTCGAAATGGCGATCTACAAGGAAGGCGACGCAAATACGGTGCAGGTAGCGCGGCGAATCGAGCGCCGGCTGGAGCAGGTAAGAGAGTCCCTGCCCGAGAATCTCGAGCTTACGCTGATCTACGATCAGTCCAGATTCATTACGGCGGCGATACAGCAGGTCACATCGGCGGCTTTGATTGGTGGCGTTCTCGCCATCATGGTGCTGTATGGCTTCCTGCGTGATGCTCGGGCGACAACGATCATCAGTCTGGCCATTCCGGTATCCGTGATCGGCGCATTTCTGCTGATGTATCTTAATGAAATTTCACTGAATATCATGTCACTGGGCGGTGTAGCGCTCGCGGTGGGCATGCTTGTCGACAATGCCATCGTCGTGCTCGAGAACATCGTGCGCAAGAAAGAACAGGGCGAAGGCATTCTGGACGCAGCACGAAACGGCGCTGCCGAGGTTGCCGGCGCCGTCACTGCCGCCACGCTAACGACGATCGCGGTGTTTTTCCCGATGGTTTTTATCCGCGGAATTGCCGGCCAGCTGTTTCGGGACCAGGCGCTGACCGTGACGTTTGCGCTGATTTTCTCGCTGATCGTGGCGCTCACGCTGATTCCGATGCTCGCGGCACTCGGCGTCGAGTATCGCTATGCCGCAAAGGATCCGATGACAACGCCGAACCGGTTTACGCGTGGCGTCGCATCCTGTATTCAACAAATTGCCAGGGCGCTCAACGGCGTGCGGTGGCTATTCTGGGCGATCCTGTGGCCTTCCAGCTGGGTGCTGCAGCGCTTTCATCAATCGCTCGCAGGCGTCTATCCGGCCGTGCTTCGATGGTCGCTGGAGCATCGGGCCGTCGTCGTCGCCGTTGCGGCAGCGGTCTTTGCCGGCACGATGCTGTTGATTCCGAGACTCGGCACCGAGTTGATTCCGCAGCTCTCGCAGGGCGAGTTCACCGCGGATATTCGACTACCGCCGGGTGCGCCGCTCACGGAGACGGATCGGGCCATCCAGGCGGCGCAGCGCGCCACCACCGGGATTGACGATGTCGAGATCAGCTATTCGGTGGCCGGAACCGGCAATCGTCTCGATGCGAATCCCGTCGACGCCGGCGAACACACGGGATCGCTCGACATCTCGTTGAAAGCGGGCGCGGGGCGCGCCGGGGAAAATCGTGCGATGGACCTGATGCGGCGCGAGCTGGGACGGCTGCCGGGTGTTCAATACGAATTCAGACGCCCTGCACTAATGAGTTTCGCGAGCCCCCTGCAGATCGAGATATCGGGATACGACCTGGCCGGCCTGGAAGCGGTCAATCAGTCGATCCTCACCGCCCTTGCCGCGTCCGATCGGTTTTCGGACATCAAGACGACGGTAGAGCCCGGGAATCCCGAGGTGCAGATCGTGTTTGACCAGGAACGTGCCGCCAAGCTCGGCCTGACCGTAAGGGACATAGCGGACCGCGTGGTTGCAAACGTGCGTGGCGAACTTGCGACGCGCTACACCTGGCGCGACAAGAAGATCGACGTGCTGGTCCGCAGCGTCGATTCACGCCAGACCAGTGTCGAAGAACTCAGGCGCCTGATCGCGAACCCCGAGTCCGATCGTCCCGTTACGCTCGAAGCCGTGGCTGAGGTCTCCGTCGCCAGAGGGCCGGCGGAGATTCGCCGCATCGCGCAGGAGCGTGTCGCAATTATTACCGCGAATATCGCCTACGGCGACCTGGGCGCAGCGGCAGCAGAGGCAAATTCCATCATCGCGCAGACGCCGATGCCGGTGGGTATCACGGCGATGGTATCCGGACAAAACGAGGAGATGCAGGAGTCGTTTCAGTCCATGCAGTTTGCCCTGCTGCTTGCGGTCTTCCTGGTCTACCTCGTCATGGCATCTCAGTTCGAGTCGCTGATTCACCCGTTTGTCATTCTGTTTACGATTCCCCTCGCACTGGTTGGCGCCGTGCTTGCACTGTTTGTGACGGGCACGACGGTCAACGTCGTCGCGTTTATCGGCGTCATCATGCTTGCGGGCATCGTTGTCAATAACGCCATCGTACTCGTGGACCTGATCAACCAACTGCGCTCGCAGAGTATGGACAAGATCGACGCGATCATGGAAGCGGCCAGGGCAAGAATGCGGCCGATCCTGATGACCACGTTAACGACCGTGCTCGGGTTGTTGCCGATGGCAATCGGCTTCGGCGAGGGTGCCGAAGTCAGAACGCCGATGGCAATTACCGTAATCGGCGGTCTGATTGTGTCGACGATGTTGACGCTGATCGTGATCCCGGTCGTGTATTCGTTGCTGGACAGAAAGAAATGGCCGGTTAGTGCGACGGCGCCCGCGGCGAGTCCGGCAAGCACCTGATCCCGCAATCGAGATGAAACACACGGAACTGGCACTGCGTCGTCCTATCACGATCTCGGTAGTGTTTGTCGCGCTGGCGCTCGTCGGGCTGATTTCGTCGCAGCTTTTGCCGCTCGAGAAGTTTCCCGACATCGAGTTTCCGGGGATCTTCATTCAGATTCCCTATAACGGCTCGACGCCCGAAGAGATCGAGAGACTGATTACGCGGCCCGTCGAGGAAGTGCTCGCGACGCTATCGGGTGTGGAACGGATGTTCTCGACTTCGAGCGAGGATCAGGCGCAGATATTCCTGCAGTTCGGCTGGGACGAGAGCATGGGCGCCAAGGGAATCGAGGCCCGGGCAAAGGTGGACAGTATTCTGCACGAGCTGCCGGACGATATCAGGCGCGTCTTCATTTTCACGGGTTCGCTGTCCGATCAGCCTGTTCTGCAGCTGCGCATTTCCAGCGACAGGGATCTATCCGACAGTTACGAACTGCTCGACCGTTTGCTCAAGCGGCGCATCGAGCGCATCGAGGGTGTCTCGCGCGTCGACCTGCACGGCGTTGATCCGAGGGAGATTCGGATACTGCTGGATCCCGATCGCCTTGCCGCGCACGGCGTCGACCTTGCGCAACTGCAGGAAATCGCGGCGCGCAGCAATTTTGCCCTGAGTGCGGGCCGAATCACCGACGGAAGCCAGCGGTTTACGGTTCGTCCACGCGGCGAATTCACAACCGTGGATGACATTCGCAATCTTGTCATCAACGACAACAATCTCCGGCTCAAAGACGTTGCGGACATCGAACTGCGCAGCCCCGAACGAAATTATGGTCGCCATCTGGATCGCAGCTACGCGATCGGCGTCGCGATCAGCAAATCGACAGGCGCGAACATGGTCGCGGTTACAGACCGCATCATGGAGGAGGTGGAAAAAATCGGTCGCCTGCCGCAGATGCAGGGCATCAACATCTTCGATCTGGATAACCAGGGCGACAGCGTACGCGAATCGATTCGGGACCTGTTAAACGCCGGACTTATCGGCGCCTTGCTTGCGATAGCCGTGCTGTATCTGTTTCTGCGGCAGGTTACGACGACGCTGATCGTTACGGCATCGGTTCCATTTTCCCTCCTGATCACGCTGGGTATGCTCTACTTCGCCGGCCTGTCACTGAATATATTGACAATGATGGGGCTGATGCTCGCGGTCGGCATGCTTGTCGACAATGCCGTCGTCGTGACAGAAAGCATATTCCGCTATCGGGCCATTTACCCGGATGAACCTTACAAGGCGGCTCTGGAAGGAGTCCGCGAGGTCGGCCTGGCGGTGATCGCCGGGACAGCCACGACGATTATCGTCTTCCTGCCCATAATGTTCGGAACGAAGACCGATATCACGGTGTTTCTGACTCACGTAGCCGTAACCATCATCGTCGCGTTGGTGGCCTCGTTGCTGATTGCGCAAACGCTCGTGCCGATGCTTGCCGCACGTGTGCCGCCGCCACCGCAGCTTAAAGCCACTTCATTGATGTCGAGGCTGACGGTGCGATATGTGCGATCGCTCAGCTGGATTCTGGTGCATCCCTGGAAGACGTTCGGCGGCATCGTACTTACGTGTGTTATCGGCGCCGCGCCGCTCGCATTAAAGCTCGTCAAATTTGATGCATTTCCGCAGGAAAGTGGTCGTCGCCTGTTCATGCCGTATCACATCGAGGGCCAGCATCCGCTGGAGCGAGTCGAGGCAGCGGTCGACACGATCGAAGAGTTTCTGTTTTCTCGTCAGGAGGAGCTCAACATTCGCTCGATCTACAGTTATTACGATAAGGGCCGCGCAGAGTCGACGATCCTCCTGACCGACGAAGACGATGCGACGCTGTCGACGAAGGAAATCATCCAGCGTATCGAGGAAGATCTGCCGTCGCTCGCGATCGCCAAACCGAATTTCGAGTTCGATCAGCAGGGCGGCGGCGAGGGCTTCAGCCTGCAGATTGCCGGTGATTCCACTGAACGGCTGAACGTGCTAGCTGCCGATCTCGCACGCTCGCTGGAAGCGTTAGGTGGTTTGAAAGACCTGCGCTCGGATGCGGAATTCGGCGAACGCGAGGTTCAGGTTAGCGTGGATCGGGCGCGTGCGGCCGCAAGCGGGCTGACTCCGCAGCAGGTTGCGGAGTCGATTTCCGTCGCCTTGCGTGGCCGGAACCTCCGTGAGTTTCGTGGTGAGACCGGCGAGATCGAGGTGCGAGTTACATTCAGAGACTCTGACCGGCAAAGCATCGAGCAGCTGGCGGACATCAGCCTGTATACCCCTGACGGTCGGAGGATCACGCTCGGCTCCGTCGCGAATTTCCACCTGGGCTACTCTCCGGACAATATCCGGCGCGTCGACCGCCAGACGGCCGTCGTGATCTCGGCGAATCTGGAGGACGAGACCAGCCTCGAGGACATCCGCCCCAGAGTCGAAAGCATGATGGAACAGTTCGAGCTGCCGGCTGGCTACTCCTGGAAATTCGGCCGCGGATTCGAACGCGAGGACGAGACGCAACAGATGATGGCGATCAACATCGTTCTCGGTATCGCCTGCATCTTTCTTGTCATGGCGGCCCTGTTCGAGTCCCTGATCTTGCCGTTTTCGATAATTTTAGGTTCGATTGCTTTTTCGATTTTCGGCGTTTTCCTGTTCTTCGCGGCGACCGCCACGACGTTTTCGTTCATGGCGTCGATCGGAATCATGATTCTGATCGGGGTCGTTGTGAATAACGGCATCGTTCTCGTCGATCACATCAATAACCTGCGCCAGGAGGGCGTGCCGCGCAACCAGGCGATCGTCCAGGCAGGCCGGGACAGGCTGCGCCCGATTCTAATGACGGTTGCGACCACGATACTGGGGCTGACGCCGCTGGCGGTGGGAACAACTCAGATCGGCGGTGACGGTCCGCCGTACTTCCCGATGGCGCGAGCGATTATTGGCGGTCTCGCGTTTTCCACGCTCGTTTCGCTGCTTGTGGTTCCCGCATTGTATGCGTACTTCGACTCGCTGGCGGCATGGGGCAGGCAGGTCATGCGCGCGGCGCGAGTGCAGACTTCCGGTGCGGTGCAGGTTCCGGGCCACGGGGCATAGGCGGGGACATTCCGCATTTCTAGATCATCTTCCCTGTTTGCGAAATTGTTCAGGCAAACGGGGAATGTCCCCTTAAGGCCCGTCGAAAATGACCGTCGATGCCGGCCGCGAGCGCTGCAGTCCGGCCGCTACCTTTTCGGCATCGCGCAGAGTTCTCAAGGCGTTTTCTCCAATCAGTTTCTTGAGGTCGCGATCGTTCCAGCCACGGCGAACCAGCTCGGCGATCAGGTGTGGAAACGTCGATACGTCTTCGAGACCGAGCGGCATATCGCCGCTCGCGTAATAGTCGCTGCCGATTGCGACGTGATCGATGCCGGCAACGTCCCTGACGTATTCGATGTGGTCGGCAACATCGGCGAGCGTGGCCTCGGGCACCGGGCCGTACTCGTTCGCGTACCGCTCGCGCAGCGAGTCCTCCTCGTGCTCGTCCAGCATTGATATTTCGACATAGGCATCGCGAGCGTCTCTCCATATCCGGACCTCTTCGGAAACGAACTCGGGGATGAACGTCACCATGACGATACCGCCATTGTTACGCATGCGTTTGAGCACATCGTCCGGCACGTTGCGGACGTTTTTCGTCAGTGAATACGCCGAAGAATGCGAAAAAATCACCGGCGCTTCGCTGACATCCAGCGCGTCGTGCATCGTCCGCGGCGAAACATGAGAAAGATCGATCAGCATGCCGAGCCGGTTCATTTCACGTACGACTTCCACGCCGAATTCTGACAGGCCATCGTGCCGCGGCGCATCGTTTGCCGAGTCCGCCCAGTCGTGTGTCTTGCTGTGCGTCAGCGTCATGTACCGGACCCCGAGCCGGTAGTAGCTGCGCAGTGCACCCAGCGAATTCTCGATGCCGTAGCCGCCCTCCATGCCGAGCAACGAGGCAATCTTGCCGGCGGCGAAAATGCGCTCGATATCGCCGGCGGTGAGCGCGAGTTCGAGTGTGTCCGGGTAGCGTTCGATCATGCGGTGGGCGATATCGATCTGCTCGAGCTGCCATTTTGCGTAACCTTCCGCGGCCGCCTTGGTGGCGCTGATATACACGGACCAGAACTGCGCGCCGACCCGGCCTTCTCGCAGGCGCGGTATGTCGGTGTCATCGGGCGCGCGTTCGTTGAGGTCGTAGGCGACGACGTCCATCGGAGCTTCCTCGAAATTACGGATCGTCAGCGGCAGGTCATTGTGACCATCGATCAGCGGCGTCCGTCCGAGGAGTTCCCGGGCATGATCGAGGGCCTCATCCGCACTGGCCTGCGCCGCCAGGCCAGGCCCGAAAACGACTGCCGCGAGTGCGAGATTGAGAATTATCTTGTGCATAGCGTTTCTCGAGTGTTGTGCAGTTCGGGCGTTCCCGGCGGCCATGGCCGCCCAGATACAAGATGGTACAAGTGGAACCGGATCCCCGGCCTTTCTGGATAAGTCCGCAGCGCTTACAATACAAGGCGGTGCCGAACCCGGCACCTTAATTTTTCCGGACAGATGCAATGGCTCGCATGCCGACCTCCTTCCTGATCGCGCTGCTGGTTTTGATAACCGCGCTGCCCATATCTGCGGCGGGTCCCATAGCGGTTTCGGCAAAGCCGCTGGGCAAATTGCTGATCGACAGCGAGCTCAGGGCGCCGGCTACCGTGATATCCGCGAACCGGGCGGTCGTAACCTCGCAGGTCGCGGCAATCATCGACGCTGTATTGAAAGATGTCGGCGACGAGGTAAAAAAAGGCGATCTGTTGATTCGCCTCGACAACGACAACGCCCGCTATACCCTGGCACAGGCCAGGGCAGCGCTTGCCGCAATCGAGGCACAAATCGTCGATGCCAAATCCCGGGTCAGCAAGGCGGAAGAGCTGCTGGACAAGAATTTCATTTCCGATGAAGAGTTGATCACCCGGCAGGCGAATCTCGCCGTGCTCGAGGCGAATCGACAGGGTCAGCTCGTTGCCATCAGCGCAGCCGAAACCGAGCTGTCGAGAACCCGCATCATCGCGCCTTTCGACGCTGCGATCGTCGATCGACAGGCGCAGGTCGGCAGCTACGCGCAACCGGGCACGCCACTGATCACTCTGGTGCAGACCGACCGACGCGAGGTCGACGTCGAGCTTGATCCGCGATACGCAGCCGAGCTGCCGCGCGTGAACAAGTTCCGCTTCGTCAGTCAGGAACGCGAATGGCCGGTCTCACTACTGCGCCTGTCGAGCGTCATCGACACGTCCAGTCGCGTCATTCGCGGCCGTTTTGAATTCACGGGCGAGGCCGCGCCGATCGGTGCGAGCGGTCAGCTGGTCTGGCAGGAATCGTCGGGACTCGTGCCTGTTGATCTGATCGTCCAAAGAGGTGATCAGCTCGGCGTGTTTGTCGCGGCCTCGGATACGGCCCAGTTCGTCGCCATCCCGTCGGCACAACAGGGTCGCCCGGCTACCGTCGATTTGTCCGCCGATGCGCTGATCATTTTTCGCGGTCACACGCAGCTGCAGCACGGTGATGCAATTCAAGTGACGCGCGAGTGAAGTTTCTGCGCTCAATACTGACCAACCATCCGTTGGTCAATATCCTGTTCGGAGTCGTGCTCGTAATGGGCATCGTGTCCTATGTGCAGATGCCGCGTGAACAGGACCCGGAAATCAACTTCAATTTCGTCAGCATCGTCACAGTCCTGCCGGGCGCGACGGCGGCCGACGTCGAGGAACTCGTTACGGGCCCGCTCGAGGATGCGTTAAGAAACGTTCGGGACATCCGCTTCGTCAATAGCAAGTCGCGCCAGGACATCTCGGAAATTCTGGTTCGGTTTCGTGATCTGCCCGAGAAAGAGTTCGACAAGCGTGTCACCGACCTGCGCCGTGAAATCCAGAGCAAAGCCAACGACGAGCTGCCGGAAGACGCGGACGATCCCGTCGTACTCGAGATCACGACCTCGAACGGCTTTCCGACAGCGATCGTCGTGGCCGCCGGACAGGCTTACGATGAACAGCTGCGCCGGCAAGGCAAGCTAATAAAAGAGGAGCTCGAACGCATCAACGGCGTCGATCAGGTTCGCGCGTTCGGATTCGACGAACCCGAGCTGCATATCGAAGTCGATCCCCGGGCGCTTGCGGCCCACGGCCTGACCGCCGCATATGTCGCTGATCAGCTGCGCGCTGCTTACCAGGACGTGTCGGCCGGCGAAATCGACGTCGGCACCGAAGCCTGGCTGCTAAGGGTCAGCGCCAAGACAGCCGAGCCGGAGCAGCTGGCCAATTTTCTGATTTCGCCACCGGCCACGCCGCAGACCAAAATACCCCTGGACCGCATCGCGAACGTACGCCGCGCTCACGAAGATTCCAATCAACTGGTCAGCACCGAGGGGCGACCCGCCATTTCGATGGCCGTGACCAAGGTCAGTTTTACGAATACGATCGAGCTTGTCGATCGCATCAACGAGTACATCGACGATAAGAACGCGGCGCTCGCGGGCACCGGTATCGATCTGATACTTGCCGACGATCAGACGGTCACGACGCGTGAGGCGATCAGCATCATGCAGCGCAATGCGTTGCTCGGTCTGACGCTGGTTCTCGCGGTCTGCTGGGTGTTTCTCGGCCTCCGAATCGCATCGTTCGTCACGATGGGCATCGCGTTTTCGATTGCGGGCGCGTTCTGGGTGCTCAACATGCTGGGCAGCACGGTCAATGTTGCCGTGCTTTTGGGCGTGGTGATCGTCCTCGGCATGCTGGTCGACGATGCCGTCGTCGTCGTGGAGGCGCTGTACTACAGGCTGCAGCGCGGCCAGCAGGCGATCGAAGCGGCGCTGGACTCGTTACAGGAAGTCGGCAAGCCCGTCACATCCGCCGTGTTCACGACAATCTCGGCGTTCCTGCCGCTGATGCTCCTGCCCGGGATCGTCGGCAAGTTCATGAAGGTCGTGCCGATGGTGGTCACGATAGGCCTGCTCGTGAGCCTGATCGAGGCATTCTGGATCTTGCCGTCCCACGTCATTGGCGTAACGAAACACCGCATCTCGGCCGCCGAGCGACTCGGTCACTGGCGTGGCCGCTGGACGCACCGGGTGCGCGGCAAGTACACGCGTGCACTGGCGTATGTATTTCGAAGGCCCGTGGCATTTTTTGCCGCGGGCATGCTCGCATTCGCGCTGGCGATTTCCGGCGTATTGACGGGCGCCGTGCGAGCCGAATTCTTCGTCTTCGATCCGTTTCGACTGTTTTATGTGAATGTCGAAATGCCCACGGACACGCAGCTCGAAGAGACACTCGAGCAGGTGAATCGTGTGCAGGCAAGGATCCGGCCATTCATCGAGGATGGCGAATTGCGCGCGATGACCGGAATGGTCGGACTGCGATTCACCGACGCGGAAATCCTCTACGGCGATCACTATGGCCAGATTCAGGTCTCACTGAACCCTCTCGAGAGAGGCGGTCGCGCGGTGACGGAAATTCGCGATTCGCTGCGCGAAGCGGCGATCGCTGCCGCCGGTAACGGCGAGGTATCGTTCTTCACGCCATCGGGCGGACCGCCCGCGGCAAAGGATGTCAGCGTCAACGTTCGCGGCGATACTTACGAGGAACTGCGCGCCGGTGCCGACCGCGTGAGAGATATCGTCGCGAGCATTCCCGGATCGGAGAATATCACCGATGACGACGTGCCGGGCCGCTACGAGCTGACGCTCGAACTCGACTATCGGGCAATCCGGGAAGCGGGATTGAGTCCGGGCGATGTGTCACGACTGATTCGGCTGCATGTCGACGGTGAGATTATCGCGTTCACTCGTGATCGTGGCGAAAAAGTGGAACTGCGGGTGCGCGGTCCGCAACGCGAAGTCAGCCAGGTCGACGCCATACTCGACGATCCGGTCGTGTTGCCGAAAGGCGGCACGACGACT
>Ga0224512_10001105_pt1 | contig 26790 bp, 27 predicted proteins | sample SF_May12_sed_USG_4_FD_169103 | JGI IMG/M metagenome (GOLD analysis project Ga0224512, IMG submission 169103) | Sediment microbial communities from San Francisco Bay, California, United States - SF_May12_sed_USGS_13 | ecosystem: Environmental > Aquatic > Marine > Sediment | place: USA... | reverse complement strand
GAAGACCATGCGCTCCTACATCGACCTCGACGAGCTGGAAAAGCGCGAAGGGGTCAGCTTCGAGTCCCACTACTGATACGACGAGAGCTGGTGACGGGAAAGGGTGATGAGAAATGGTGATGCGAGATGGTGATGAACAACGCACCGCGCCGCGGCGCGGGAATGCCTCGCTCATCACCCGTACCCATCACCAGTAGTCATCACCATACTTCGTCACCATTAGCTGCCCCAGGCCGCTGCCGGGCAGCTCGCGATCCGGAGGCGTGACATGAAGCCGGACCTCCTCGTCGTCACGCCGATCTACCCGCCGACGCTTGCCGAGCTCGAGCGCGAATATACGGTGGACAAGCTTTGGTTGGCCGAGGACCCGGAAGCGTTCCTGGCCGAGGTGTCCGGGCGCGTGCGCGGCGTGGTCACGGTGGGATCGATCGGGCTCGTCCCCGGCCTTATCGAATCCCTTCCCAGGCTGGAGATCGTCGGCTGTGTCGGCACCCCTCACGGAACGGTGGATCTCGCCGCCGCGAGAGCCCGCGGGGTCGTCGTGACGAATACGCCGGATTCGATCACGGAATCAGTTGCCGACCTCGCGATCGGCCTCGCCATTGCTGTCATGCGCCGGATCTGCGAGACCGACCGCTTCGTGCGCGCCGGGAAGTGGCTGGCTGGCCTGCCGCCGATGGGGGCGGGGCTTGGCGGCAAGACCTGCGGGATCGTCGGGCTGGGCGCCATCGGCCGCGGCGTGGCCAGACGCGCGGAAGCCTGCGGAATGGCGGTGTGCTATCACGGCCCGCGGGAGAAACCGGGGCTGGCCTATCCCTATTACGCGGACCTCGAGGAGATGGCGCGCCGCGCCGATTGCCTGGTGGTTACCTGCTGGCTGACGCCAGCGACCCGCGGCCTCGTCGATTCTCGTATTCTCGGCGCGCTGGGACCAAGCGGCTTTCTCGTCAACGTCGCGCGCGGTCCCATCGTGGAGGAGGCTGCGTTGATCGCCGCGCTCGAACACGGACGGATCGCCGGCGCAGCTCTCGACGTCTACTGGGACGAGCCGCGCGTGCCCGCAGCGCTGCTGGGGATGGAAAACGTCGTGCTCGTCCCGCACATCGGATCTTCTACCCGGGAGGTCCGCGAAGCGCGGGGGGAAAAACTGCTTGCGAACCTGCGCGCGCATTTCGCTGGCCGGCCGGCGCCCAATCCGGTGGCGATGGATCGCGCTTGAGCGCCGTGAATAGTCAGTGGTGAATGAACAGCAACTTCCGTGAAACGTGATTTAGCCGCAGATAAACGCGGATAGGAAACCCGCGCACATCAATGAACTCCTTCTTTATCCGCGGCTAAATTTAACGTGGGTAGTGTCGTGCCAGACTTTTCGACAAGGAATTTCATGAAGTTTCGACAATGCATCATGCTTGCAATCGGTCTTGCGTTCGCGTCCTCTGCCGGCGCGCAGGTTGCGGTTGATGAGGCCTGGGTCAGGGCAACCGCACCCGGGCAACCGGTGGCCGGCGCCTATTTAAAGATCAAGAGTTCTCAAGCGGCCGCCCTGGTCGCCGTCCACACTCCAGTGACGGCGCGCGCGGAAATCCATGAAATTAAGATGGAAGGCGGCGTCATGAAAATGCGGGCGGTGGCGCGCATCGAGCTGCCCGCCGGTAAGACGGTAGAGCTGAAGCCTGGGGGCTATCACCTGATGCTGATGAACATCACAACGCCGTTGCGGCCGAGAGAAACAGTCCCGATCACGCTGGTGATCGAGGGGCCCGACAAGAAGCGGACGGAAGTGGAGATTAGTGCCGAGGTGCGTGACCTGACGGGAGGAATGAGCGGCCACCGAAAAATGCACTGAGCGATGCGGAACCACCGCGCCGCGGCAGCGCCCCCGCCGCGTATTACCCGCTATTCATCACCGATCAGAAAAAAGCTTTGCCGCAGAGGGCGCAAAGGTCGCGAAGGTCGCGAAGGAAAATAAAAGCTTTACCGCGAAGGGTTCGAAGGACGCCAAGGATTACGAACAAGCACCAAGAACCTCAGTAGATCCGGTCACTGGTGACGGGGTTAAAAGTCTTCATCCTTTTGCCTTCTGCCTTCTGACTTTGGGTGGCCCATCACCCATCGCCCAAATGGTGATGAAAGATGGTGATGAGAGATGGTGATGAATAATGGTGATGTACACGGCGTTTCTCATCACCAATTCCCGTCAGTAGTTCGCATCACCAATTCTCATCACCAGTACCCATCACCAGTTCGCATCACCGTTTTTGTTCTGTGGCGCCGGCGCGCTCAAGGATCTTGTACATCTCTTGGTAGCCACGCCCGCGCGCGAGCGTGAGCGGCGTTTGGCCGTGACCGTCTGGCAGATTCACGTTTGCGCCGGCCTCGACGAGTGCCGTCAGCGTCGCGATGTGGCGCGGGCCGCCGTCGCCCAGCACGATCGATTCGATCAACGCCGTCCAGCCCAGGTTGTTGACGTGATCGAGCGGCGCGCCGGCTTTGATGAGAATACGCACCACTTCAGCGTGACCTAGGTGCGCGGCAGCGATAAGCGCATTGCCATCGTAGCGGCTGGTGATGTTCTTTGCGCTGCAGCCCAGCTCGAGCGAAACGTTCAGTGTAGGCACGTCGTTTGCAACTGCAGCGATGGTGACGATGTCGTAGCGGTCCCGCTCGAGCGCGTTGGGGTCCGCGCCTGCGGCCACCAGCGCGCGGATGGCCTGGTGATGCCCCCCGTAGGCCGCGATGTGCAACGGCGTGCGGCGATAGCCGTCACGGACGCTGGCGCTCGCGCCCCGGGCAGTCAGCGCCTTGATTTCCGCCGCATCACCTCGGGCGGCGGCGGCGAGCAGGCCGGTGTAGCGCGCGTTCTCATCCGCGGTCGGCGGCACCTGCGCATACGATGTCAACGTCCAGCAGGCGACAACGAGGCATGCTGCCGCGCGGAGGATCAGGCTTCGTGCAAGAAACATCACTCGCCAATCTGGAGGGTGATTCCGCCTCCGCTCTTACAGCGCGGCCAGCCCAACGAAGACCAGTCCCGCGGCACCGACGGCGGCCCCGGCTAGCTGCTGCAGGGGCCAGCGCGGGCGGTTCCCCACGAGCCAAGTTGCCGCTCCCCACGCCGCGAGCGCAATCGCGCACTGGATTACCGTCAGCCCGGCAAAATAGGCGACCAGCGGCGTGCGCTCGGCTCCGACGATGGCTACGGCAAGCGCGTAGCCGTGGAACGTCCCCGACACTAGGAACAGAGCGGCGACCAGCCCGCGGCCGGGGTTTCGGGCCACCAGCATGACCACGCCGAGAGCGACCAGCGATCCCGCGACCCAGACCTCGCTCATCTCCCAGGACGCACCCCCGGCGCGCCAGGCCGCCGCGAGGATGGACGCGGCGACGAAGATCAGAGGCAGAAGGAAACCGCGGCGCAGCTGCGCTGCGAACACGCCGGCGCCTGCGATGAACAGCAGATGATCCAGGCCAATCACCGGATGTCCAAGACCCGAGAGAAATCCGTCCAACGCCGTGGCCGGCATTGCATAGTCCATCACGTGATGGGCTTGAGCCAACGAAGCGCTGGCTGCAAACACCACAGCGGCGCGCCAGAGCAGACCGATCATTCCGTGCTGCATGGAATCCTCCCGATTGATGAATACGCCGATTCTAGCCACAGCCAGATCGGAGGGTCAAACCGCCAGCGAGGCGTAGTGATCGTGCGCAAAGCACGCCGGGCGACTTGCCGCCGATTCATTGTGCTATGCTGATTCGCCGTTGCGCGCGATCCGTTGATCCATTCCTGAGCGGCAATTCTGGGCGAGGTGTGAAATGAGCGATAGACCCCTTAACAAGGGACCTCACGATATGGGTGGCGAAGCCGCCGGTGCGATCGACACGACCGACCACGGCATGCGTTTCTGGGAAAGGCAGGCTAACGCGCTGCGCAGCACACTTTCCCTCAAGAAGATCACGCGCGTGGACGAGCTGCGCCGGGCGGCTGAAGACCTGGGCGACCGGTACTACAAGCTTGACTACTTCGAGCGCACGACTTCGGCGCTGCGCACCGTCCTGCTGGAGAAGGGTCTCATTACCGAAGCCGAGCTCAAGGCGAAGATGGCCGAGGTGCGGGCGCGCTTCGACGTGCCCCACGAATCGCAATCGCCCATCAAGAAAGGCGCAAACCGATGAACCGGGCAGCCCGCGGACGGACCCGGAAACCGCTTCCGTCGACCTATAACCCAGCGCCCGGGCGCCGCTTCAATGTGGGCGACGCGGTGGTGATCAAGCGCAGCTTCCCGCCCGGGCACCGGCGCACGCCGTACTACATCCGCGGCAAGCGGGGCGTGATCGAGCGCATCTGCGGCGCCTTCCCGAACCCGGAGGAGCTCGCCTACGGGTTCGATGGAAAACCCGCGAAAGTGTTGTACCGTGTGCGCTTCTTGCAGAACCACGTGTGGCCGGACTACGCCGGCCCCGCGAGCGACATCATCGAAATGGAAATCTTCGAGCACTGGCTGGAGCCCGCCTCCGGGCCCGGGGAGCCGCCAGCTCCCGACGAGACAGGGTGAACCATGAGCGATCCTTCTGCCTTCGACCATTACGCGCACCAGAAGAAACACGTTCACGATCACGAACCGGGTCACCACGACCACGCGCCCGTGGCTGCGCAGGACGAGGGTCCGCCCTCGGAGTACGAGATCATGAGCCGGGCCATGCAGGAGCTGCTCGAGGCCAAGGGAGTGATTACGGCCGAGGAAGTCAGGCGCCGGATGGAAACCTTCGAGGAGGAATTTCCCTACCGCGGCTCGCGCGTCATTGCGCACGCGTGGACCGATCCGGCGTTCAGGAAGCGGCTGCTGAAAGACGGCAAGGCCGCGTGCGCCGAGATGGGCGTGGAGCTCGAGGCTGACCGGCTGATCGCGGTGGAGAACATGCCGGAGGTCCACAATCTCATCGTCTGCACGCTATGCTCGTGCTATCCCCGCGCGCTGCTCGGCATGCCGCCGACGTGGTACAAGAGCACCAATTATCGTTCCCGCGTGGTGTTCGAACCGCGCGCCGTGCTGAAGGAGTTCGGCACGGTGCTCCCGGAGCACGTCACCGTGCGCGTGCACGACTCCAATGCCGATATGCGTTACGTGGTGGTTCCGATGCGGCCGAAAGGCACGGAAGGCTGGAGCGAGGAGCAGCTCGCTGAGATCCTTACGCGTGACACACTCGTCGGCGTAACGGTGCCCAAGGCAGAAAGCGGAAACCCGTGATGGGTGACGAGTGACGGGTGACGAAAACCCCGTTCAATGTTCCAAGTTCGAAGCGCGGAACTTCGTCTGCAACCGTCGTCCACCCTTGAACCTTGGTGTTCGATCAGTTGGCGGCGAAGCAGTAGAGCAGGCCCGCACCGCCGGATTCCTTCAACGCTTCCGGGCTGCAGCCACGCGAAGGGTGCGAGGAGTTCCAGGACTTGGAGGGCACGTCATCGCGTAGCCCCATGCGGTCATGATGGCCGACCTGAGCGCTGCCTTCGCTACTGCTCGTCCAGTTGCGGCAGGTCCGGTCGTCATTGCCCGAGAACGCCGTCCCGTCGGGCCGCGAGCCCGTCAGGATGTCATGCATGTTGGGATTGTCGCCACGGCCGTTGACGATCGTCCCTTTCTCGGTGAGCGCGGTCTGCTTGTTCAGGTTGTTCTTCCCATGCAGCTCGGCGAGATTGGCTGCGATCAACACACCCTTGATGTTGTGCCAGGGACCGCTGCCGATGCGGTCGCGGGCGTTGACCGTTGGCGAGCTCCGGTTGGGGCTTGCGCTGAGGTAGGCCCGCCACGTTCGGAACCCCCCCAAGCCCGCTGCGTTTGCGAGGGCTTTGCAGTGCTGATCGGCCCCTTCCAATCCACCGAAGTCCGCGCCCTTCCCGTTGCCGGTGCTGGTGATAAAGAACGTCATCTCGTAATAGTGCTGGTAGGTCGCGCAGCTGCCCAGTCCAAGCGACAACAGAACGACCGCTGCGATCGTACCCAAAGATTTCATGCTCATTTCCCTCTCCCGCTAGACCATCCGCGCCGGGGACCGGCAGTTTCGAGGTGATTATAAACGGGGAGGCGGCCCGATAATATTAGGCGGAAGGCGAAAGGCAGGAGGCCCTACGCGGTACCTGGTGATGCGAACGGGTGATGGAGATACTGGTGATGTGTCCTGGTGATGAGGGTGGTAACGCGCGTTTCTATCACCATCATTCGTCACCATTTGTCATCACCAGTTCCCATCACTTTCTTGCCGCGGTTCAGTTGGCGGCAAAACAGTAGATGAACCCCGCCCCGCCCGATTTCTTCAACGCTTCCAGGCTGCAGCCGCGCGAAGGATGCGAGGAGTTCCAGGACCGTGAGGGCTCGTCGTCCCGCAGGCCCCAGCGGTCGTGGTGCCCGACGATGGCGTGCCCGTCGCCGCTGTTCGTCCAGTTGCCGCAAGTCGTATCCTTGCCGGGCGGAAACGCCGTGCCGTCCGGCTGCGAGCCGGTGAGGATGTCGTGCATGTTGGGCGAATCGGCGCGGCCGTTCACGATCGTGCCCTTCTCGGTCAGACCGGTCATTCGGTTGATGTTGTTGATCCCGTGAAGCTCGGCGACGTTGCGCGCCATGAGCCGCCCCTCCGCGTTGCGCCACGGGCCCTTGCCAATGCGATCGCGCGCGTTGACCGCGTTCGGACCGCTCGTGCTGAGATAGGCGCGCCAATTTTGCTTGCCGGCGCCCACGGCAGCCGCCAGCTTCTGGCAGTGCTTGTCCGCACCTGCCAGGCCGCCGAAGTCCGCGCCCTTGCCGCCATCCACGCTCGCGATGAAGAAGGTCATCTCGGATTGTTGCGCGTGCGCGCCGCCGCTCAGGCCAAGTGCCAACAGTGCGACCGATGCGGCGACGCTCATACTTTTCAAGTTCATTCGACTCTCACGGGGAAATCTGATAATCCGCGCCTTGGACTGGCCAGATGCCAGGGCCAAAGCCGGCAGATTATAAACGCTGGCGGGGGGGCTGCTTATTCCTGTGGTGATGAGATGGAGATAGATAAGCAGAATCAGCCTGGCGGCCGCGCCGCCTGACCCGCGATGACCAAACGAGATCTTGCGTGACCGGCCCCACCACTACGGGGCCGTTCCCCCAGCCATCAGCCATCAGCCATGAGTCGTCAGCCGTCACGCTGTAAGAGTTTTTCATAGCAGCCGTTCCAGAAACACGACGTCGAGCCATCGGTCGAACTTGCGGCCGACTTCCCGGAAGCGGGCAACGCGGTCAAATCCCAGCGCCTCGAGCAGGGCGATGACCGAGGTGGACTCGCTGCAGCACTCGCCGACGAGCGCGTGGTATTGAAGACCGCGCGCGTGTGACGAGATCGGCCATGAGGGCGCGGCCGATCCCGCGCCGGTGCCACTCGTGATGAACGTAAACCGAAAACTCGGCCGAATGCCGGTACGCGCGCCGTCCTCGGAAAACCTCGAGCGCGCCCCAGCCAACGATGCCCCTTCGGCCTGCGCCACGGTGACGGGATGAGCTGGCGAGCGGTTCCTGAGCCAGGCCAGCCGCTCCTCCAGCGTGAGCGCTTCGGTGTAAAACGTGGCCGTGGAGGTGAGGACGTAATGGTTCTGGATGTCGTTGATGATCCCCGCGTCATTCGGGGTCGCGAGGCGGATCGAACAATCACTCATACATCGAGAACCGGCGACGAGGAGATGGACCAGAACGTAATCCGCCGGTCGGCGGCATAGTTAGGAATCCGAGAAAACAGCCTTCCGCCGTCAGCCGGCGCTGAGCTCCGCAGCGACCGACGCGTTGCGTCGCCGCAGGAGCCAGTAAGCGGCGAACAGGCCGACCGGAATACAGGTAAACCACGCGACCTGCTGACTTGGATGGAATATGATCACCAGCGCGAGAGCGGCAAGGACGAGCCGCAGCGGCACGTCGATCGCGCGGAGGTCAGAGAACTGAGCTTGGATGCTGAAGCTGATACCGATCGTCGCTGCCATGAGAAGGAGCATCGCCCCGATTTGCGCAAGCCCTGGTTCCAAAACGAGCTCCGGGCGGGTAAAGATGCCGCCCATCAGGATGAACAACGAAATGCAGATCGTTATCCCACGAAACAACACTGGCAGGAAGGGCGCGTCCGCAATCTTCGCCGTCACTGCCGCCACGACGGACGTGGGCGGCGTGAGCTCGCCCCAGACCGCGAGGAAGAAGGCGAAAAAGTGCACCACCCACTGGTCGACGCCGACGCGGATCATCGCCGGCGCGATCACGAGCGCGGTGATGATGTAAGTTGGCGCCGGCGGCAGACCGGTCCCGAGCAGCGCACCGAAAAAGAAGGCAACCACCACCATGGCGAAGAGATTGACCCCGGCAGTTGCGACCAGGATGGCGCCGATCTTGGTCGGCACGCCGGTGATGACCAGTGCTCCGGTCATGATCGACAGCGTTGCCAGCAACAGCGTCAGGTCCGCGGTCATGCCGGCGAAGGAGTCCAGGAGGCGACCGAGCGGGGCGATCAGCGAGCGCAGGACCGGCGCGCGCGCCCTCACCGCCGCCGCGATATGCGCTGCGAGCAGCACCGCGAAAACAGTGAGAAAGGTGTACATCGCCGCGAACATCGGCGGCAGGTGCAGCAACGCCATGAGCAGGATCAGCCCGCCGACGACGGCGGCGAAAGCCGCGATGTTCGTCCAGTCGGTCCAGCGCATGATTTCCGCCTTGACGGCGTCGAGGCGCGTCCGATAACGCGACGAGAGCAGGTAGACCGAGACGGCGACGCCGACGAAGTAGACCAATGCCGGCGCATAGCCGCGCGAAACCACGTCGAAATAGCTGACCCCCAGGAACTCCGCCATCAGGAAGGCCGAGATGCCCATGATCGGCGGCATCAGCTGCCCCCCCAGCGATGACGCCGTCTCGATGGAAGCTGCAACCACTCGCGGCATGCCGGAGCCGATCATGGCGGGAATGGTGGCCGAGCCCGTCGTGATGGCGTTCGCGGCGCTGCTCCCGCTTACGGAGGCAACGGCCATGGACCCGAGCACGGCGGATTGCGGCAGCGCATGCGGCGAGCGCACGGCGATCAGCGTAGAGCCCTTGAGAATGGAGTCGACGCAGCCAAACGCGCGCAGCGTGGAGAGGACGAGGATGAACGAGCCGATCAGCGTCAGCGCGAGTTGCGGCAGGTTGGAGAAGACGCCGGTCGACATCTCGACGCTCATCGCCGTGACGATGCGCTCCCAGGTCAACCCGGGATGGTTGAACATGCCGGGCACCACCGAGCCATAAACCGCATAGATGATCAGGAAGATGTTCAGGATGAAAAGCGGCAGGTAGCGCTTGCGCGCGTACTCCATGACCAGCAGGGCCATCAGCGCGCCGATGGTGAGATCGGCCGCGCTCCAGATCCCGGCGCGCACCGTGCCGATTGCTTCGTATTCCACGAGCATGTACGCCGCAACGGTAATCGAGACGACGATGTAGATCGCGGCGATGGCGTAGTTGGCGACGGCCGGGAGCCGCGGGTAGAACTCGTTCTTGCGCAGTGCCTCCAGCGTGTAGAGGATGAACGTGACCGGAACCAGCCCGAAGGCGAGCAGGACGGGCCCGCCCTCGGTGGTCCAGTAATAAAAGAAGAGGACGACGAAGAAGAAAACCGCCGTCAGGTAATAAAGCCAGTCGACCACGAGACGTGGCCGGGCGGAGGTGCCGGCGGTATCAGTCATGAGCGGAGCAATCGCTGTGCGGGAAATAAAAAACGTGCGCGGGTGGATGCCCGCGCACGCTCCCTGATGCGATTCACGATGTGCAGCTTACTGCTTCGCGACCTTGGAATCCCACTTCGCGTCCCAGACGCCTTTCTCGCGCATGTATTTCGCAAGGCCCGGATGGATCGGCACGAGATCTGCCGCGGCCGTGACGCCACGGCGCTGGAACCCGGGCATGTCCTTGGCGATCTGCGCGAAAGCCTTATCGGCCTTGGCCAGTGCGGCAACGTTCTTCTCGATTATTGTCAGCATCTGGTAGACGTCTTCTGCCGGCACTTCCAGGCCAACGTGGAAGCCGTAATAGAACGGAAACAGAACTACCTTGTCGGCATGAACGTCGCGCTTGAAGACCTCGGGCTTTTGCTCGATGACGGCGAAGCCCGCCTTCTTGAGCGTGGCGATTTCTTCGGGGCTCGGGTTGAGGGCGGCCCAGTCGGTTGCCAGGCCGGCCTCCGTGACCCAGGGCGGTATCCCAGCCTCGCCGGCGGTGTAGATGGCGATCCCCTCAATGCCGCCGCGCTCAAGTATGGATCCGGCGGCCGACAAGTCGACTTGGCGGTACTTGGTCTTCACGCCCAGCGCCTCGTAAAGACGGTTAAGGTGGGCGCGCGTATCCCATGGCGGGTTCCCGGTGAAGAGGACCCTGCCGTCCAGGTCACGCCAACTCTTTATCTTGTCCTTGTCGCGCATATGGATCCCGGTACCCATCGAGATCGTGAACGTCCACAGAGACTGCACGGGCTGACGCTTCATGTTCGCCTTGAAGCCCTTGAAGCGATTGAGGTTGTTGGCGAGCTCGTAGAAGGCGATGTCAGCGCCGTAGTAACCGTCGAACTGCCCCGTGGCGTAGCCTTTGACAGTCACGATCGCGCCCGGCGTCGGCTGCACGGTCACCTGATACTTTGGCATCTCGCGGTTCAGCAATTCGGCCAGCGCGACGAGTGCGCGATGACCCGAAGATCCGACTGCTGAGGTGCCCCAGCGAATGTCCTTCTGGGCGAACGCAGTGCCGGCGCCGGCCACCATCAGGCCCGCGATGAGGAAAAGAAGCGTGCGTCTGAACATGGGTAATTCCTCCTTTGAAGATTGGGACGAAGAATTCTGTCGATCCATTATGCGGTTTCATTGTATTACAACTGCATTTCCGTTACCTACGAATCCGGTGACAACCAGCGGAAGAAGTGCGATGGAGCTCGTGGGTGAATGACGGGGAAAGTCCTTCTAATTCCGCTGGTTCTGGCACTTAGCTCACGTGTTTCCTTTCGCGCCCGCCATCCCTTAGGCGGAGGGCTGCCCAAAGTCAGAAGGCACTGCCTGGAGGCGAATGGCGAAAGGGAAAACGATTTTCGAGTTGTATCCGCGTTTATCTGCGTGTATCTGCGGTTAATTCTGTTTTTGATCTTCTCGGCATATATCGGCGTTCATCGGCGGCAAAAAAACGGTTTAGTCCACTCACCACTCACCACTCACCACCGTTCAGTCCCACGCCGGCGCGCGGCCTTTTGGATTCGCGATCCTGCCATCCGGCCGCGCGAGCGCGTGGATACGATTCATCTCCTCTTCGGTCAGCGAAAAATCGAAAACCTGGAGGCTCTCGGCCATGTGCTTCGGGTTTGAAGAACGCGGGATGGGCGCGATGTTGCCTTGCTGCACCTGCCAGCGCAGCGCGATCTGCGCAATCGATTTCCCTCTTTTTTGCGCGATCTCGGCGAGGACCGGGTCGGTAAACAGTCGCCCGCGCCCGAGCGGGCAGTAAGCCATGAAAATGAGCCCGGCGCGGCGACAGAAATCCAGCACCTTGGTTTGCCTGAGGTACGGGTGGTATTCGGCCTGCAGTACGCAGAGCGGCTCGGGGCAAAGGCGCATCGACTCGTCGACCATGGCGATGTTGAAGTTGGCGACGCCAACGTGGCGCGCCTTGCCCTCGCGCTTGGCCTTTGCCAGTGCCCCCATCGTCTCGGCGAGCGGCACGTTGTCCACGCTCGGCCAGTGCACGAGCAGGAGATCCACGTAGTCCACCTGCAGCCGCTCGAGGCTCTGGTCGACCGAGCGTGCAAAGGCATCGGCGCGCAGGTACTCGTGCGAGACCTTCGTCGTGAGGAAGATTTCTTTGCGCGGCACCTTGGACAGGCGTATTCCCCTGCCGACGCCTTCTTCGGTGCCGTATTTCCAGGCCGTGTCGATATGGCGGTAGCCACGCTCGAGTGCGCTCGCGACGATCTCGGCGCAATTTCCCAGCTGGGAAGTCCCGAAGCCAATGACGGGGATCTCAGCGCCGTGGGAGGAAAGGGTTGGAATGGAGGGTTGCGCCATAAGTGGTGTATCCAATCGTCAAGCGTTCAACGCGCGAGCGGCATGGTATAGCACACCGCGCTGCCTTGCAGCGCGACGATGCCGTCTCCCCGGACAACGCGGGTGTCGAGATCGGTGATGGGCTTGTCGGGACGAACCTGGGTGACGGTTACCTCGCCGGTAATGGTATCGCCAGGGCGCACCGGCGCCCTGAAGTTCCAGTTGACCTGGAACAAGATTAACAGGATCAACACCAAAACTTCGAACAATCAATCATGTAAATCCTGTTAATCTTGTCTAATTTGCCTTTGATCCTATCTGCGTTTATCTGCGGCTGATAATGTTTTTCTAATTCTTGCGACGTTCTTCTATACACCGAGGCCGGCCCCGCTGTCATCAACCGGTCGAGATGACCGCTCTGGAGTAGTATTTTCGAAGTGGAGCAAAGTGCGCAAGGAGGGCCTGCGATGAAAACGATGGACCGCTACGGACGCTGGTGGGCGCTTTTGTGTTTCGCGGCAGCAAGCCTGGCACTCGCGGGCGCGCCGCTCGCGTCGCACGGGGCGGCGAGCGTGAGCGGCCCCAGCATGAAAATCGGCATCATCGGCACCGGCAAGATCGGCGGCACGCTGGCCGAGCTCTGGGCGAAAGCGGGGCACGAGTTGGTGATCTCGTCCCGGCATCCCGAGCAGCTGAAGGGCCTCGCAGAACGCCTCGGGCCCAAGGTGCGCGCCGGCACGCCCCGGGAAGCGGCGGCCTTTGGCGAGGTGATATTGGTTGCCGTGCCGTACGGGGCGTTCCCGCAGGTGGGTCGCGACTACGCGCGGGAGTTGAAGGGGAAGGTTGTGCTGGATCCCGGCAATCCCTATCCCTCGCGCGATGGCGACATGGCCTACGCCGCGCGGAAAAAGGGGACCGGCGTCGCGGACGCGGAGTTCTTCCCGGGCGTGCGCCTGGTGCGCGCGTTTAATTCGCTGCCGCACTGGGAGCTGGAGAGCGAAGCGCACCGCGCGGGCGAGAAAGCGGCGATACCGCTGGCCGCCGACGATGCGGGCACTTTGAGGATTGCGGAACGGTTGGTGCGTGACGCGGGATTCGACCCTGTCTTCGTGGGTCCGCTCTCCCGCGCGCGGGAGTTCGACGTCGGCACTGAAGTTTACGGGCGGGCGCATACGGCGCGCGAGCTGCGCGAAGCGCTCGGCCTTAAACCTTAACAGCAAACCTTAGCCGCAGATAAACGCAGATAAACGCAGATAGAGCGACACAGAAATCAAAAACTGTTTTGTTTTCGTCTTGTTTTTTCGCCGCCGATGAACGCCGATTACACGGCCGTGAATCGTGTATCGTCAATAGTAAGCGGTGAACGGTAAGCGGTAAGCGGTAAGCGGTGAACGGTGAACGGTGACTAGGTGACTAAGGGTGGGTCACAAAATGAATTCCCCTCCTGCCCGAGGAGGGGTGGCGCGAAGCGACGGGGTGGTGGGAGTCATGCACAGCCGCTTCATTTTGTTACGCGTTCTTAGTCACGAGCTTTATCCTTCCGCCTTCATCCCTCATCCTTCCACGTTAGGGCCATCACGGCACCTCGAGATCCACCAGCGGCCCATACTGCTGGCCGCCAAAGACATCGGTGTCGTCGATATCCCCCGAAACCATAGGGCGCGGGATGGTGATCTTGATGGCGCTCGCCGCGTCGTAGTTGATTACCGAGACCAGCTCGGGTTTCAGCCGGTAAGTCCGCGCGAACCATTGCGCGTTGATGACACCCGCGTCGCGCACTTTCTCGTATGCCGCGCGGCTCTTGAAGATGACATCGAAGGTCAGCTCGAACGGCCCGGCGTTCTTGCTGCGTATGAGTTTCGTGATCTGCCACAGCTTCGGCATTTCATCCTCCCACTGCCTGGTACTCAATGTGGAACATCTCGAGCGGGGAGGCGGGCTCGACCACGTGGTTCAGGTTGAAGCGATAGCTCGGCCCGCGTGCGATTTCGGGAGGCGAGTACGGATACGCGATGGAGGTGATGAGGCCGCTCCATTCCGGCACCGGGTAGTGCACGGCGATATGTCCGACCGACTTCATCAGGCTCGTCGCGAGCGCCTGGCTTTGCGCCGTCACCTGGAACAACAACCCGACCTCGTGCCCGATCCCGGTCTCGGGCTCGAGGCGGCCCATGGCGGCGTTCTTGCCGAACACGCGCACGTCGAACCGGTAGCGGCTCTCGATATCCGGGCCGAACACCGCGCGTATGCGCTCCTTGACCGCCGCGATCAGTCCCTCGAGCCAGTTATCGAACTGGCGCAGGATGATCGGGTCGCGCACGGCTCCGACGATCAGGCTCTGGAAGCCGGCAAGCTCCGCGCCCTCGAGCTTGATCGTGTAGCGCTCGGCGGGCCGAAAGGCGCTGCCGGAGACGCGGACCGCGCGGTCCGATACGGCCTCGTACTTCGCGTGGAAGGTGTCGAGCACGCCAGAGGGCTCGGTCAGCTCGTAGGGCGTGGAATTCTCGTAGAGGTTGTGCGACGCGATGCTCGCGGGGTCGCAGCGGTAATCCGGGTTCGGCGGCTCCACGACGAACCCCTCGTTGGTGACGGTGGCGAACATGCAGTCGGGATACTTGCGCTGCACGACGCAGGCTGCTCCGCACTCCAGAATCTTCGCCGCGTGCCAGACCGTGGCCGGACTGAATCCCCTCATCACCGGCAGCGCCGCGAAGATCGAGGTGTCGCTGGAGCGCCCGGCGATGATCACCTCGGCGCCGTTCTGCAAGGCCTCGATGTACGGCTCAATACCGCACATGCCGACGATGTGCGCGCTGCGGTCGATGACGTTCTCATCCAGCTCCGGCGCGTTGGCGAGCGGCGTGATCTTGCCCTCCCGCAGCCTGGCCTTGAGGTATGCGCGGTCCTGTTCACTATAGATTGCGGCGAGCTTGAACCCGAGCTTTTCCTCGCGCGCGATCTCGCGCGCGATTCCCAGCAGCCGCTCGAGCTGGGCGTCCGTTCCCGCCGTGCACGCGGAGCCGATGATGGCGGGGATCCTCGCCGCGCGCGCGGCGAGCAGGATCAGGCGCAAATCGCGCTTGTAGGCGGAGTCGGAGAAAAGGGTCTCGCCGGAGCCGAGGTAGTAGGGGCCGGGATCGGTCGAGCCCGAATCGGCGCCAATGAAATCCGGGTTGAGCGCCATCGCCCGCTTGAGCGTCTCTTCCCGGAACCCCGATCCCAGTATGCCGGTGGCCGACAGTATGCGGATTTCAGCGGACATTCGTGGAACGTGAAACGTAAAACGTGAAACGTGAAACGTGATCGAGCCGCAGATAAACGCGGATGTACATATTCAAAAACCTGAACCCCGTTATTTAGCCGCCGATGAACGCCGATAAAACCTAAAGCTTCACCGCCAAGCACGCGGAGAACGCGAAGGAAAATAACAGCTTTACCGCGGAGGCCGCCAAGGACGCAGAGGCGTCCATAATCAGAATCTGAATTCCAGAACGCAAAGGTAGCGCCAAGTGAGGGTCTGGAGGCCGCTCTAGAAATACTGGCGCTAACCTCGCATCACCCATCACTCGTCACTCGTCACCCATCACTCGTCACGCCGTCATTTAATAATGGTCCAGGGCTTCGCCTTGTTGAGCGCGTATTTTTTCACCGCTCTTTCATCGAAGTTGAAGCCCAGGCCCGGCTTCTGGTGCAGGACGAGATCGCCGTTCTTCACTTTCAGCTGGTCGTCGATCAGCCGCCGGAAGTTGAGCACCTGGTCGTCGGGGAAGAATTCCACGTAGCGCGCGTTCGGGGTCGCGGCCACCAGCGGCGCGTGCGCGTCGTGAAACCAGTGCGGGGAGACGGTCACGCCGTAACCTGATGCCATTGCCGCGATGCGTCTCCATTCGGTGATGCCGCCGCACACGCAGGCATCGGTCTGCAGGATCTCCGCGCCGCGCTTGTCGAGCAGCTCCTTGTGATACCAGCGCCCGTAAGCGATCTCGCCGGTCGCCACCACGATCGGCGTCAGCTCCGCAAGCTTGGAATGACCGTCGATGTCGTCCGGGCCGAACGGCTCCTCGATCCAGTAGGGATCGTACTTTTCCCAGCGGCGCACGTATTGCAGCGCCGTCGGCACGTCGCTCCAGGCATTGTTGGCATCAAGGGTGAGGACGATATCGGGACCGACCGCCTCGCGCGCCGCACGCACGCGTACCTCTTCCTCGCGCGGTGACAGGCGGCCGACTTTCATCTTCACGGCCTTGTAGCCTTTCTTCACGTAGGAGGCCATTTCCTGGCCGAGCATCTTCGGCGTCTTGCCAGCGAGGTAGTAGCCGCCGCTCGCGTAGCACGGAACGGTGTCGGTCACATTCGCGCCGAGGTAGAGATGGAGCGGAAGCCTGGCGCTGCGCGCGTTCAGATCCCACAGCGCGATGTCGAGGATCGAGATCCCCCGCATGACGCTGCCCGAGCGGCCCTGCAGCAGTGACTCCTGGTACATGTCCTGCCACAGGCCTTCCACCCGCAACGACTCCTGGCCGATGAGCTTCTTCGCGAGCAGTTCTTCCACTGCAACGCGCGCAATGTTGCCGCCCGCGCTGCCGACGTAACAAAAGCCGATTCCCTCGATACCCTGGGTGGAGCGCACCTTGACGAGGCAGTAATCGCGCGCCGAGACGGTGCGGGTGGCAAAGGAGGTGACGTTTTCGAGCGCAACACGCGCGACGCAGACGGAGACGGACTGGATTTTTGGCATGGTCTTTCTCTGGGTAGTGGAGCGGGGGAAAACCCGTAAAATACCACTGTTTACAGGACGATCGCCACGCGCAGGAGCTTGCGATAATTCAAGGCGTTCCACGACATGAGTCAGGTCTTCGCGAGGTAGGGCTACAGTGCGCGCTTGCACGGCGACATTCGCAGCGGATCCGCTCGAAGCTTTTCAGGCGAAATTCCCCGCGCCCTTCGCGGTCCTGGGTGTCCGCACGGCGGGCAAGCGGTTGATCGGCATCGAGTACTTGCCAAGGGGCGTCGCGGCGCTCGCACCTCTGACCCGACTAGCTGAGCAGGCGTGTCGCCAGATCGAGCGTTACCTCGACGATCCGGAGTTCCGCTTCGACTTGCCACTCGAGTACCGAGGTACCCCATTTCAGCGCGAGGTGTGGCGGGCCATCTCGTGCATACCGAGCGGGCGCACGAAGCGCTATGTCGAGCTTGCACGGGAGCTCGGGACAGCACCGCGCCCGGTCGGCGGCGCCTGCGGTGCGAACCGCCTCCCCCTCGTGATCCCCTGCCATCGTGTCGTGGCGAGCGGCGGCATTGGCGGCTTCATGCATGCGCGCCGCGGCCCGGCGCTTGAAATCAAGCGCTGGCTCCTGAAGCATGAGGGCGTGACGACTGACGGGTAACGAGTGATGGCCGTGTCGATTCACGAATCACGATTCACGATTCACGATCCGCGCGTCGGCGATCCTCAGCGCGCCTGGTGATTGCCGATGTCGGTCGAAAAGACTTCTGGTCTGGTTGATGAGTTCTGCGATGCGCTATGGCTCGAGGACGGCCTCTCGCGCAACACGCTCGAAGCCTACCGGCGCGATCTGACGCAGTTCGCAACATGGTTGAGGCAGGGGCACGGCAAAGCCCTGATCAGCGCCGATCAAGCTGATATTCAGATTTATCTCGGCTACCAGTTTAGAAAGAAGGTGCGCGCAACAAGCGTCGCGCGCCTTCTTTCTGCCCTCAAGCGCTTCTACCGTTACCTACTGCGCCAGGGCCGGATCAAGGGCGATCCAACGCTGAAGATCGATGCGCCCAAGCTGCCGCGAGCGCTTCCCAAGAGCCTGACTGAGGAGGATGTCGAACTTCTGCTCGCGGCGCCGCGCGTGGAACGGGCGTTGGGCTTGCGCGACAAGGCGATGCTCGAGACCCTGTACGCGAGCGGTCTGCGCGCATCCGAGCTCGTTGGCCTGACGCTATCCCAGGTAAGCCAGGACATGGGTGTGGTGCGCGTGCTCGGCAAGGGCTCGAAGGAGCGGCTGGTTCCGCTTGGCGAGGAGGCGCTCGCCTGGATCCGGCGCTATCTCAAGGAAGGGCGGCCCGAGCTGCTCGCCGGACGCGCCAGCGACGATCTCTTCGTCACTGCCCGGGGCGCAGCCATGACACGACAGATGTTCTGGCACCTGTTGCACCGCTACGCGCTGCAGGCGGGGCTCACGAAAGCGATTTCGCCACACACGCTGCGCCATGCGTTTGCGACGCATCTCCTCAATCACGGTGCGGATCTTCGCGTGGTGCAGCTGCTGCTCGGCCATTCCGACATCTCGACCACGCAGATCTACACGCACGTTGCACGTGAGCGGTTAAAGCAGCTGCACGCTAAGCATCATCCTCGCGGATGATGGTGATGAATAATGGTGATGAAAGAGGGTGATGAAAGAGGGTGATGAAAGAGGGTGATGTACAACCCTAACCCATCACCAGTTCCCATCACCAGTACTCATCACCAGTAATCATCACCCTGCTTCAATCCTTGGTGCCGCGTTCAATGGTGACGCCGAGCCGCTTGACGTTTTTCAGCGACGCGAGCTTGGTCACGCTGACCTTGACCCACGGTGCGCCGAACTCGCGCTCTATGAGCTCGGCGATGTGCTCGGCGACGCGCTCGAGCAGCCCGAAGCGATTCTCGCGCAGGCTCGCTTCAATGCGCCTGGCTACTTCAGCATAGTCGATGGTGTCGGCGAGGTGGTCGCTGTGCGCGGCGCGGCGTCCCGGGATGCCGATCTCGAGGTCGAACTGCACGGCTTGCGGCACCTGGCGTTCCCAGTCATAGACGCCGATCAGGATGTCGAGGCGTAACTCGCTGATGAAAATGACGTCCATTCGGAGCCGGTGACCCGTGACGAGTGACGAGTGACGGGGGACGAGTGCCAGTTGATCAGCGATGGATGGCGAGCGGCCGGGGCGGAAGCCGCGCGCAGCGCCGAAATCCCATCACTCATCACTTATGACTCATCACCTGTCACGCCTTTCCGCTATAGAATGAGCAACAATTGTATGTGAATTCCCATGATGCTGTTAGCGCTTACGCTCGTCGCTTACCTGATCGGGTCTGTGTCATTCGCGGTCGTCGTGAGCCGCGTGTTCGCGCTTCCCGATCCGCGCAACTATGGTTCTGGCAATCCCGGCGCGACGAACGTGTTGCGCACCGGCCGGAGATCAGCGGCCGCGCTGACGCTGCTCGGCGATGTTGGCAAAGGCTGTCTCGCGGTATTCCTGGCGCGCAACTTCGCGGACACTGGAATGATCGAAGTCACCGAGTCGGCTGCTGCGGTCGCCGTCATCGTCGGGCACGCCTACCCGGTGTTCTACCGCTTCCAGGGCGGCAAAGGGGTGGCGACCGTGCTGGGCGTGCTGGCCGGCATCAATCTCTATCTGGCGGGCGGCGCGGTCGCGACCTGGGTAATCATCGCGTTTTTCTTCAGGATTTCGTCGCTGGCGTCGCTTATATCGGCGGCGTTCGCGCCGGTATTCTGCTATCTGCTCTACGGCCTGCATCCCTTTACCGCCGCTGTGACGGCCATCGCCCTGCTGATCATCTACCGGCACCAGGCCAATATCCGCAATTTGCTCGCTGGAAAGGAAAGCCGTATCGGCAGCTCGCGGAGCAGTTAGAACACGTATCGTAAAAATCAAAAAAGGCATTATTAGCTGCCGATGAACGCCGATCAGAGTGAAGTCGGGCTTCGATTCACGCTTCACGGAAGTTTCAGTCGACTCGCCGCTCACCGTTCACGGTTCTTCTAGGCAGTCTGCGATGCGAGGCTCTCGAGGGCCCAACGGGGGCGCACCGTGAACTCCAGGGATGAGGGATGAGGGATGAGGGATGAGGCGTCCAGCCGCAGGGCGGCGGCGAAGGCGATCATCGCCCCGTTATCGGTGCACAGCTCCGGAGCGGGATAGAAAACCGTGCCTCCGAATTTGCGAACGTCTGCCGCAAGGCGCTCACGTAACGACCGGTTCGCGCCCACGCCGCCCGCGACGACGAGCTGGGTGAGCCCGGTCTCGTCGAGCGCGGCCAGTGCCTTGGTGGCGAGCACGTCCACGATGGCGGCCTCGATTTCGGCGGCCAGATCGGCACGCGCCGTTGCGTCCAGGGGACGCTCGCGCACGAGGGTGAGTACCGCCGTCTTGAGGCCGCTGAAACTGAAGTTGAGATCGCCGCTGGCACGCATCGGCCGGGGCAGGCGGAATCGTCCCGCACGTCCTTGCTCCGCGAGCTTTGCGAGCGCCGGGCCGCCGGGATAGCCGAGACCGAGCAGCTTGGCGGTCTTGTCGAAGGCTTCGCCCGCGGCATCGTCCACAGTCTCGCCGAGCAACTCGTAGCGTCCCACGCCTTCCACGCGCACGAGCTCGGTATGGCCCCCCGAAGCCAGAAGCGCCACGAAGGGGAAGCGCGGCGCGGGGGGCGCCAGCAGTGGGGAGAGCAGGTGAGCTTCCATATGGTGCACCGCGAAGGCCGGCACGCCGAGTGCGTAGGCGAGCCCATGGCCAATCGCCGCCCCCACCAGCAATGCGCCAGCGAGCCCCGGCCCCTGGGTGTAGGCGATTGCGGTCAGCTCATCGAGCGAGCAGGCGCATTGCGCCAGCAGCTCGCGCGTGAGTGGCAGCACGCGCCGGATATGGTCACGAGAGGCGAGCTCCGGGACGACGCCTCCGTAGGGGCTATGCAGGCTGGCCTGAGTGTACAGGGTGTGCCCGAGCAGGCCGCGCTCCCGGTGATAGAACGCGACCCCGGTCTCGTCGCAGGAGGTCTCGATGCCCAGTACGAACACGCTTTACCTGGCTAAGCGGCTTTGACCTTGATATAATACGCGTTTTTCCGCCACCAACCGATTACCTATGCCGACCGTACGTTTAAAAGAAAACGAGCCGTTCGAAGCCGCGCTGCGCCGCTTCAAGCGTACCGTGGAGAAGACCGGCCTACTGACCGAACTCCGCGCGCGCGAGTATTACGAGAAGCCGACCACGGAGCGCAAACGCAAGCTCGCCGCCGCGATCAAACGCCACCACAAACGTCTGCGCGCGCAGCTGCTCCCGCGGCGCATGTATTGATCGACGCAGGGCTCTAGGTAGCGAGGCGCGAGGCACCGAGTCCTCGCGCCTTTTGTTTTTTTGAGATAACTTGGAGTTACATGTCGTTAAAGGCCCGCATCAACGATGACCTCAAGGCGGCCATGCGCGCGGGCGAGACTCGGCGTCGCGACACGATGCGCCTGCTGCTCGCGGCGCTCAAGCAGCGGGAGGTGGACGAGCGCAAAGATCTGGCGGATGCCGATGTCGTTGTCGTCATCGACAAGATGATCAAGCAGCGGCGCGAGGCGATTACCCAGTTCGAGAAAGGCAGCCGCCAGGACCTCGCCGACAAAGAGCAGTTCGAGATCGGAGTGTTGCAGGCATACATGCCGCAGGCGCTCTCGGATGCCGAGATTGCGGCCACGGTGGCGGAGGCAATTGCGGGCGCTGGCGCGAAGGCCGCCTCCGACATGGGCAAGGTGATGGGCGTGCTGAAGGGCAAGCTCGCCGGTCGTGCCGACATGGGAAAAGTCTCGGCGTTGGTCAAATCGACGCTGTCGGGTAGCTGATTTAGCACCCGGCACGACCCTGCGCCCCTGCCCGCACCCCCGCTCTGCCGCACCGAGTCCGGGGCGCGCCGCTTCGACGTGGGAAAAGTGTGGTCCCCGGTGCAGCCCGTCCTGTACCGCACCACTTGCAGGCATTTAGGACTCGGGCTTGGCAAGATAGTTGCTTGTCCCAACGACGGACGCCCGATCGCGGTTTCCCGCTTTACCGAACCCGTGGCGTCGCTATAATCATTGGAACGGACAACGTGAAGCCGTTCAGAGTGTGTACATTCGAACGGACATGCAGCCGGTCCAGGGCAGTTTCGTAAATCATGTGCGCATTCGATCCGGCCCCTTATTTCCCACAGCATCCCTTGCGCGCATGATTCCGCAATCCTTCATCCAGGATCTGCTGGGCCGCGTCGATATCGTCGACGTGGTGGACCGGCACGTTAAGTTGAAGCGCGCTGGCGCGAATTACGTCGCCTGCTGTCCGTTCCACAGCGAGAAGTCGCCTTCCTTCACGGTGAGCCAGACCAAGCAGTTCTACCACTGCTTCGGCTGCGGCGCTCACGGCACCGCGGTCGGCTTCCTGATGGAGTACAGCGCCATGGGCTTCGTCGAGGCCGTAAAGGAGCTCGCCCAGAGCGTGGGCATGCAGGTGCCCGAGACTCGCGGCGAGCCCGAGCGGCGCAAGGTCGGGGGCGGCGGCGATCTCTACGAGGTGCTGCTCCAGGCGGCGCGGTTCTACCGCAGCCAGCTGAAGGACTCTCCGCGCGCGATCGCCTACCTCAAGCAACGCGGCCTCTCCGGCGATATCGCGAAGCGATTCGGCATCGGCTACGCGCCCGACGGGTGGCAGAACCTGGCTGCGGTCTTCTCCGATTACGACGGGCCCCTGCTCGGGGCCGCGGGCCTTGTGAAGGCGAACGAGGAAGGGCGGCGCTACGATGTGTTCCGCGACCGCATCATGTTTCCCATCGTGGATGTTCGGGGAAACGTCATCGGTTTCGGTGGACGTGTCCTCGGCGGTGCCGAGCCGAAGTACCTCAACTCCCCGGAGACGCCCGTGTTCGAGAAAGGACGCGAGCTCTATGGCCTGTACCAGGCGCGGCGCGCCATCCGCGATGCCAACCGGGTGGTGGTCGTCGAGGGCTACATGGATGTCGTCGCTCTTGCCCAGCACGGGATCGAGTATGCCGTGGCCACTCTCGGGACCGCGACGACGCCGCTCCATGTGCAGAAGTTGCTGCGTCAGAGCGAAGAGATCGTGTTCTGTTTCGACGGCGACGAGGCCGGCCGGCGCGCCGCCTGGCGTGCGCTCGAGGGGAGCCTCGCCTATCTTCAGGACGGCAAGCAGATGAAGTTCCTGTTCCTGCCCGAGGGTGAGGATCCTGATTCCTATGTCCGCCAGAACGGCCGTGAAGGGCTGGCGGCGTTGTTTGACCGGGCGACGCCGCTCTCGAAGTTCCTCCTTGACGGTTTGGCGAGCCGGGTGGATCTCGCCACCGCGGAAGGCCGCGCGCGATGCCTCCATGAAGCAAGGCCGCTCCTTAGACAGATGCAGGCGAACCTGCTCCGGGTCCAGCTGCTGCGGGAACTCGGCGAGAAGTGCCGCCTGTCACCAGACGAGGTGGCGCAGGCGTGCGAGCTGGCGCCGAAAAGCGTTGCTTCACGCCCGCCCGAGCCCCGCTATTCACGGACTGCGCCCACGCCGCTTGCGCGTATGCTGCTGCGGGTGCTGATCGCGAACCCGTCTTTGGCGGCCCAAATCACCGCGGACCAGTGCGCACTGCTGGACGCCGCTGAAATGGTCCCCGTTGCCCACCTGATCGACCTGCTGCGCGAGGGCGAGGTTGCTTCTCCGGCGATGCTGATCGAAGCGACTCGCGCTTCGCCGCACGCAGCCCTCTTCCAGCAGGTTGCGGGCGAGACCATGGCCGGCTCGGATGATGCCGAATCGGCGCAGGCCGATTGGGCGGGCGCGTTTCTCCAGCTGGAGCTGGTGCGGGTGCAGAGCGAGTACCAGCGGCTTACGGCCGGCGGCGCTCGCAACGAGGCCGAGCGCAAGCGCTTTCAGGAACTCTCGCGTCGTCTCGCCGAACTCAAGGGTGTGGCGGGCGCCACCGACCGCCCGCAGGCATGAGCTCCAGACGCAGGTTGAAGTCGCGCTCCACCGCCCCCAAATCAAGACAGCGGCCCCGGCCAATCTGGCTCGAAATTTGCTTTATGCGACAGCGAGTTGGCGTGGTAACTTTCGTGCCGGACCGCGGTCGAACTAGGGTATAATCCGCAACCCTTTTTTGGCGCCCCCATTCCGCACGGGAATCTCGAGATGGCAAAACACCGGAAAGCGAAGTCCAAATCCGCAGCGCGCAGGAAGGCGAACGCGAAGGGCGCCCACAAGCGCGTGGCCGCAAAGTCAAAGCGGGTCAAGGTGCGCGGCAGGGCGCGCACCGCGGACAAACGGCGGGTCAAGTCCCGCCCGGCGCCCAAAGCCAAGGTAGCCAACAAGGCCAAGCGCGCCAAGAAAGCGTCGGTCAAGCCGACTAAGCACGCAAAAAAAGCGGCGGTCAAGCCGACTAAGCGTGCTCAGAAAGCGCCGGCCAAGCGTGCCGAGACAGCGCCGGTCAAGCCGGCCAATGCAGTCAAGACGCCGCAGAGGATGGACAAGGCGACGCTGAAGAAGGCGTTGCTCAAGGAACGTATTTCGCGCGCGCAGGCCAAGTTGGGCGGCAAGCCGCGCTCAACCCGTGGCCTGACTGCCAAGGAAAGGGCGCTGGTCAAGGAGTTCGAGCGCCGGGAGCTTTCGCCTGCTGACGCCGAAGCGCGGCGTATGCGCCTGAAGAACCTGGTCGTCATCGGCAGGGAGCGCAGCTATCTCACCTACGCCGAGATCAACGACCATCTCCCTGACGACATGCTGGATGCCGAGCAGATCGAGAACATCATCGGCATGATCAACGACATGGGCATCCAGGTGTACGACCAGGCGCCGGATGCCGAGACGTTGCTCATGTCGGACACGACAGCGCCGGTGGCCGACGAGGAAGCGGTCGAGGAAGCCGAAGCGGCCCTCTCCATCGTCGATTCGGAGTTCGGCCGTACCACCGACCCCGTACGGATGTACATGCGCGAGATGGGTTCGGTCGAGCTGCTCACGCGCGAGGGCGAGATCGAGATCGCCAAGCGCATCGAGGACGGGCTGCGCCACATGATCCAGGCGATCTCGGCCTGCCCCACGACCATCGCCAATATCCTCGCGCTCGCGGAGCGGATCGAGAAGGACGAGATGCGGGTGGACGAGATGGTCGATGGGCTGATCGACCCCAACGCGAAGAACGAGCCTATCGAGGAGGTTTCCGAGGACGACGAGGAGATCGAGGAAGAGCTGGAAGCCTCCGAAGAGGAGGATGATGAAGACGGCGCGGTGCAGAGCGCCGACATGCTCAAGCTGAAGGCCGATGTGCTCAAGCGCTTCGGCGCCATCCGCGCGCTCTACAACAAGATGACGCGGGCCCTCGTCAGGAACGGCCCGCGCAGCCGCGGCCACATCCAGGCGCGCGATGCCATTTCCAACGAATTGATGTTGATCCGCTTCTCGGCAAAGCAAACCGAGTCGCTATGCGATGCCGTGCGCAAGCTCGTCGAGGAGGTGCGCCGGTACGAGCGCAACATCATGGAGATCTGCGTTGCGCGCGCGAGGATGCCGCGCCCGCACTTCATCAAGGAATTCCCGGGTAAGGAAGGGAATCTCCGCTGGATCAAGGGCGAGATCGAGGCGCGCCGCCCCTGGAGCGATACGCTCGAGCGGTTCGAGCCGGCGATCGTGGAGCAGCAGCAGAATCTCTTGAATCTTCAGGCGCGCGTCGGCATCCCGATCAAGGATTTGAAGGAGATCAACCGGCAGATGTCCACGGGTGAAGCCAAGGCACGCCGGGCCAAGCGCGAAATGACGGAAGCCAACCTGCGGCTGGTGATCTCGATCGCGAAGAAGTACACCAACCGCGGCCTGCAGTTCCTCGACTTGATCCAGGAGGGCAACATCGGCCTCATGAAGGCCGTGGACAAATTCGAGTACCGCCGCGGCTACAAGTTCTCGACCTATGCGACATGGTGGATCCGCCAGGCGATCACGCGCTCGATCGCGGACCAGGCGCGCACCATCCGCATCCCGGTGCACATGATCGAGACCATCAACAAGATGAACCGCATCTCGCGCCAGATCCTGCAGGAGACCGGGCAGGAGCCGGAACCGGCGCTGCTGGCGGAAAAGATGGAGATGCCCGAGGACAAGATTCGCAAGATCTTGAAGATCTCCAAGGAGCCGATCTCGATGGAGACGCCGATCGGCGACGACGACGATTCGCATCTCGGGGATTTCATCGAGGACCAGTCCACGGTCGCGCCGAACGAGGCGGCAGTCTACGCCAGCCTGCGCGGCGTCACCAAGGACGTGCTCGATACGCTGACCCCGCGCGAGGCGAAGGTGCTGCGCATGCGCTTCGGCATTGAGATGAATACCGACCACACATTGGAAGAGGTCGGCAAGCAGTTCGACGTCACGCGCGAGCGCATACGGCAGATCGAGGCCAAGGCGTTGCGGAAGCTGCGGCACCCCTCGCGCTCGGAGCGGCTGCGCAGCTTTCTCGACAACGAAAGCTAGAACCAGCCGGAATCGTGCTTGCCTGGGGCTCGCCGTGCAAAGCGGCGGCCTCGATGTTGCCTACTCCATAGCCGGCTGGTTTAACGAAGGGCCATTCTTTTTCAGTAAAATCCCCTTAAGCTTTTCGGGTCCACCGGAATCGGTGGACCCGAAAAGCTGGGTCGTTAGCTCAGCCGGTTAGAGCAGGGGACTCATAATCCCTTGGTCGTTGGTTCGAATCCAACACGACCCACTAAAATAATCAATAGGTTACGAATTTTCACAAACTCCTGATTTGCGTTTACGGCACACTTTAGGCACACTTCACAGCAGATTTCCAGCGTGGAGGGCCGCAAGTGGCGACAATCCAGACGAGGAAAACCGAAGGCGGGACGCGCTACCGGGTGCAGGTGCGTTTGCGTGGGCACCCGCCCGTATCGGCGAGTTTCGAGAGGCGCACCGATGCGCGAAAGTGGGCGCAGCAGACCGAGTCC
>Ga0224512_10001104_pt1 | contig 26811 bp, 20 predicted proteins | sample SF_May12_sed_USG_4_FD_169103 | JGI IMG/M metagenome (GOLD analysis project Ga0224512, IMG submission 169103) | Sediment microbial communities from San Francisco Bay, California, United States - SF_May12_sed_USGS_13 | ecosystem: Environmental > Aquatic > Marine > Sediment | place: USA... | reverse complement strand
GGCGTAGGCCTCGTCATCGAACTCGAGGGTGGCGTGGGCTCCATTGGTGAGCCGGGCCATCACCAGCACATGTCTCGGTGCGCCGTTCGGGTCGGTGGTGTGGCTGGCCGACACCCACTCGAACTCGGCTCCGGTGAGGAACCGGACGGAGTGAATGTCGTGCACCATCGACTGTCCGACGATGACCTGGAGGGACCGAGGCGCCGTCACCGTGTTCGTGTGCACACAGCGGATGTGATGGACGTTTCCGAGCTCGGCCAGGGCCGCGCCCACCTGGCGGTGGGCCGTGTCGTACTCCCGCATGAAGCCGAGCTGCAGGACCCGTCGACCGAGCCGCTCCTCCGCCTCGACGATCTCGGCGGCCTCGGCCACCGTGACCCCGAGGGGCTTCTCGCACAGCACCGGTCGTTCCGCCTCGATCATGGCCAGAGCCAGAGCGGCGTGGGTCTCGTCGGGGGAGGCGACGACCACCGCGTCGACGGCGTCGGAGGTGGCGAGCGTCATCGGGTCGTCGACGACGGCTGCGCCGAGCTCGTCGGCCAGACCCTCGAGCCGGCCGTTCAGCGGGTCGGCCACGGCCGCAACCGTCGCGCCGTTCATCTCGTTGAGAACCTGGGCGTGGAACGTGCCCATGCCGCCGAGGCCGATCACACCGACTCGAAGCTCGTTGATTCGAGGCTCCCTGTGTCGAGGCTCTTTGTAGTGGGGTTCACTGCGTTGCCGTGCGCTCACACCGACCATTGTGGCTCAGTGCTCGACGATCGGTGAGCCCGTGGCGATGATGTCAGCCGACGCCGAGGATGCGGTCCGGTGATACGAAAACGGCCGCTCGACGCTCCGCCGCCATGACCCGATCGTACTCGTCGTAATCGTCGTGGTCGCCGCCTGCGGCCTGGTACACCTGGCGCATCAGCAGCCGAAGCTCCTCGGCGTCGAAGTCGGTGCCCGACGAATGTACGGCGTCGTCGGGGCCGATGATGTCGGCCGGCCCGGTGACTGCCCGCCACGCCCACCCCCGTCGAATCAGGACGGTGACCTCGGAGCCCCGCCGGATGTGACCGAGACGCGCCGCGTCACCCCTCGACACGAGGGCCACACACCCCTCGCCGGTGACCGGGTGGGCCATCACGCCACAGTTGACGACGCTGGAGAGCACCCGCCCGTCGGCCTGGGTCGTCGACACCGTGGCGAGCCCGTGCTCGTCGGCCAGGAAGGCGCGAACGTCGTCGAGGCGGGTGCTGTCGGTGTCGTGGTCAGCCATGAACTCCATTGTGCCCCGGTGGCCATCCGTTTGGAATGGTCGGCAGATGTACGATGGCGGCATGGCCGAGGCCGGGTGGTATCCCGATCCCCACAACCCGCAGCAACAGCGCTACTGGAACGGAACCACCTGGACCGAACACATCCATGTTCCGGAGGTCCCCCCGGCATCGACGTCACCCCCGTTCAGGCCGCCACCGTCGGGTCAACCGGTCGCCGCCTACGGCAACCCGAGCCAGGTCAACGACATCGGTGACTGGCTGCGCAGTAGCTTCAGCATCGCGTGGCGCAAGCTCGGCACGTGCTTTCTGCTGACGCTGCTTGGTTTGTTGCCGCTGCTGGGCGTGGTCGCGCTGGTGGTGCTCGCTCTGTACGACCTGGATTTCGGGGGCGATCAGGTTCGGGGATTCGGTGGCGCGGACGTGGCGCTGCTCGTGGCCGCCGGGCTGGTCGCTCTCGGCTCGCTGGTGTGGTACGGGGTTGTCACCATCGCCCAGTACCGGGTCCTGTACGACGCCCATCAGGAGCGCTCGATCGGTATCGGTGACGCCCTGGCCGTCGGTCGACGCAACGTCGGCCGGCTGATCGTCGCCTACCTGATCGTCTACGGCATCGGGGCGGTGGTGGTCGCCGTGGTCCTCGGCGTGGCGGTTGCGCTGTTACTGGCCGGCTTTTCGGCTTCGGGGGCGGAGGAAATGATCGGACGAGCCGCTCCGCTCTACAACCTGCTCAACCTCGTCTCGTGGCCGCTGTCGCTCTGGCTGTCGGTCAAGCTGGCCTTCATTCCGGTGGCCGCTGCGGTTGCGCCTCGGGATCACGGCTTGTTGCGTACCTCGTGGCGGGCCAGCGACGGCCGGTTCTGGGCGGTGCTCGGGCGGATACTGCTCCTGTCGCTCGTGGTAGCGGCGGTCTTCATCCCGCTGGGTTTGCTCGTCGCCATCCTGATCGCGGTGGGAGCGCTCGCCGCCGAATCCGGAGATGTGTCGATCGGGTTGTTCGTCGTGTTGGGCGCGGTCTTCGGCCTCGTGTTCGGCGTGGTCATCTACTTCGCCCAGATCATGCAGGCGTCCGGCGTGTCCCGGCTCTACGCAGACCTCGGCGGACCGACCGACCAATGATCGGCGAGGGTGGGACCACAGCTCGACGGTCGAAGCGCCCATTCCTATACTCGACCTAGCGCCGCATCCGACCACAGGCCCGACTGCTCCACAGTTGGAGAAATGGGGAAACCAACGATGACCGACCAGACTCGCTTCGAACTCCCGCAGGATCGGATTCCCCGCGCCTGGTACAACCTCAATGCCGACATGCCGGTGCCCATGGTGCCACCACTGCACCCCCAGACCCAGGAGCCGGTCACGCCGGATTTCCTCGGCGTGTTGTCGCCGATGGCACTGCTCGGGCAGGACGTGTCGCCCGACGCCGAGATCGAGATCCCGGAACCGGTGCGCGACATCTACAAGCTGTGGCGGCCGACGCCGCTGTTCCGGGCCGTCCGGCTCGAGCGGGCGCTCGACACCCCGGCCCACATCTACTACAAGTACGAGGGCGTCTCGCCGGTCGGGTCCCACAAACCCAACACGGCGGTGGCCCAGGCCTTCTACCTGAAGGACGAGGGCGGCAAATGCTTCACCACCGAGACCGGCGCCGGTCAGTGGGGCTCGGCGCTGGCGATGGCCTGCAACTTTTTCGACCTCGGCTGCGAGGTCTACATGGTTCGGGTGTCCTATGACCAGAAGCCGATGCGACGGCACGTGATGGAGAGCTTCGGGGCCACCGTGTTCCCGTCGCCGTCGACCAACACCAACGCCGGTCGATCACTGCTCGAACAGGATCCCCATCACCCCGGCTCGCTCGGCACCGCCATCTCCGAGGGCATCGAGGCGGCCGTCATGTCGAACGGCGAGAAGAAGTATTCGCTCGGGTCGTTCCTGCCCCATGTGCTGCTCCATCAGACGGTGATCGGCCTGGAAGCACTGGAGCAGATGGACATGGCGGGCGAGTACCCGGATGTCGTCATCGGTTGCGCCGGCGGCGGCTCCAACTTCGGCGGTATCGCCTTTCCGTTCCTGCGTGAGAACCTCCGCAACGGCCGTCAGACGAGGATCATCGCCGCCGAGCCGGCGGCCTGCCCCACCCTCACCCGGGGGGAGGTGAAGTGGGACTTCGCCGATGTGATCGGCATGGCCCCGATCGTTCGGATGCACACGCTCGGTCACACGTTCATCCCGCCCGGCATCCACGCCGGCGGACTGCGTTACCACGGCATGGCCCCGCAGGTGTCGGCGCTCGTCGAGTCGGGCCACATCGAGGCGGTGGCCATCGATCAGGTCGACACCTTCGACGGAGGTGTGCAGTTCGCCCGATCCGAGGGCATCCTCCCCGCGCCGGAGTCGAATCATGCGGTGACGGCTGCGATCAACGAGGCGCTGGCCTGCAAGGAGTCGGGCGACGAGAAGGTGATCCTGTTCAACCTCTCCGGTCACGGCAACTTCGATATGGCCGCCTACGGCAAGCACGCAGCCGGTGAGCTGGAGCGCTACGAATACCCGGCCGGCGACATCGCCGAGGCCATGACCCGCCTCCCCGACGTCACGTTCGCCGGCTGACCGTCCTCAGGCCCGCCGGCCCCGATCCCACCAGCCCCGCCCCACCGCCGGCCCCTCCGCCGGAATTGGCAGATTCTGCGCGCCCATGGCGCGCACAGAATCTGCCAGATCGCGGCGAGGCGGTCGGTGTCACACCAATCGGGCAGACTGTCGGCATGCTCAACAACGACGCCTGGCGCGCCGTGGCCGAGCTCGCAGCCTCTCAACACGGATGCTTCACCAACCAGCAGGCTGCCCACAACGGAATCGGGCGACGTCGACTCGACCGGGCACTGGGGGAGGGGGTGGTCGTTCGAGAGATGCCTCGCATCCTCCGGTTCGCCGGTGCTCCGCCGACGTGGCGTGGCCGGCTCTGGGCCGCCACCCACAGCAGCGACGGCTGGGCATCACACCGCTCGGCCGAGCGTCTCCATGATCCCGATGCGGTCGTTGTCCCACCCCTCGAGATCACCGTGGCGCGGGGTCGTATGCCTTCCATCGACGGCGTGGTGGTGCATCGCTGGTCCGAACCGGAACCGGCGCTTGATCAGACGATTGTCGACGGTATTCCGTGCACCACGGTGGCGGCCACACTGGCCCAACTTGGCGCGGTGGTGTCGCAGACCGCCGTCGAGCAATCGCTGGACGACGCCCTGCGCAGGGGTGCCTCGCTCCGTTGGATCCAGGAAACGGTCGAGCGGCTTCACCGGCCCGGGCCGAGCGGGACCGGCAAGCTGATGAGGATCCTGGCCGATGAGCGCCGCTCGGGTCGGCTCCCCGACAGCTGGTTCGAGCGTCTCGTTCAGCGGATCCTCCTCGCAGCCGACATCCCGAGTCCCGCTCTGCAGCATCAGGTGCGCACCGACTCCGGATCGACGTATCGGCTCGACCTGGCCTGGCCGGAGCTGAAGGTCGGCCTCGAATGCCACTCTCGCCGGTACCACTTCGGTCCGCTCAAGGAGGCGGCCGATCACCGGCGTGATCTCGAGCTTGCCGCCACAGGCTGGGAGGTCCTGTACATGACCTGGGAGCATCGTCGCCACCCGGCAACGTTCGTCCCCTTGCTCGCCGGCACGCTCGCAACCCGGTTCCGCCAGCTGGGTCCGCTCGCCGCCTAGGTTCCCGAACCATCGATCTGGCAGATTCTGCGCGCGCACGGCGCGCGGAGAATCTGCCAATTCCGGAGAGGCGGTGGGTTAGTCGCCGGGGTCGCCGGGCTTGCTGGCGTCGGCCGAACCGGCGATGGCGTCGAACCAGTCGGACCAGTAGAACTTCCATTGTTCGACGCTGTCGCAGCTGGGCAGTCGCTCGTGCTGGACCGAGATCTTCGACCGGCCGCCACCCACATCGTCGATCCCGAAGACCGCCACCGCATCCTCCGGGCCGATGGCGATCCGCAGCGCCTTGGTGGTCGGCTTTGACCGGAGTTCGGTGGACTGGCCCGGGAAAAGGTCGGCCCGGTGTTCGTCGCTCAACAGCATTTTGCGGAGGACCTCGGCGTCGACGGCAACGGTACGCGACTTGCTGCAGGCGAACGAGCCGTCGGCTCGCTGATAGGGGAGCCGAAGCCCGGTGATGCGCTCGTAGCCGACGGTCACCGCCTGGGCCCACCAACCGTCGAGTTCGTCGAAACTCTCGTGAAGATAGGCGGCGACAGCCGTGTGGTCGCTGTGGTCGCCTCCGGTCTCGGAGGCCCACGCCTCGATGATGTCGGCCCACTCGTCGTGGCCTCGACCAGTGCGGGCCACCAATGTCTCATCCGACATCTCCGGCTCCGACACCCAAATCCGGGTCGGAGGGGCGCTCGGGCCACCGTCGCCGGCACCGGTCGACTTGGTCAGCAGTGCGCGACGGGCGGCGGTGTAGCGTTCACCGGTCGTGGCCATGCGCTCACGAATTCGACGCTTGAAGGATTCCTGACGGGTCATGCGAACTCAGTTCCGCCCCGGCCACCGAAACAGCCCACGCTTGCCGATCCAGGTGTGCCAGGACTTTCCTACAGTCGGTTCGGACTCGTAACCTGCCGGGCACTCAGGGTCCCCTTTGCCTTCACGAACCGGGGGCGTGGGCCCCGGACGAAGGTTGGGCGTGGCAAGCCGCCAATGCCCGATGATAGATCAACCGATGAGGACGGTAAAGGGATCAGCCCGCCGCATCGATGCCGAGGCAGGCACAGATCCCGTCCGCGAAGTTCGTCACCATGTTGGCCAGCGTGTAGTGCTGCGCCGACTTGCGCCCGGCGTCGACCATGGCCCGAAGGCGGTCGGTGTCAGACAGCAGTTCGATGACCTCGGCCGCGAAACGTTCGGGTTCGGCCGACGCGAACTGGCCGTTGACCCCGTCGTCGAGGTACTCGATTTCCGGGCCGTGGAGCGCGTCGCGGGTGGTGACCAACGGGACGCCGGCAACAAACGAATCCAGCACGTGTAGACCGACCAGACCGGGGTTGAGCTGGACCGCTGCGAGCCGGAACCACGCCGCCTTGTCGAGGCCGGTCTGGGTGCCGACGCAGCGGGCCCACGGGCGGGAAGCCAGCACCGCCTCCAGATGCGGCCGCTCCGGCCCGTCACCGACGATCACCAACCGGAACGCCGGGATCGATCGGTGGATGTGGTCGCCGATCTCGATGAGGTCGTCGAGGCGCTTTTCCCGGTACAGCGAACCGCAGTGCAACGCCAGGGGCGCACCCTCGGCCAGGTCGATCTCGGTGCGCAATCGATTCAGCGTGGCGACGTCAACGGCGTCGAGGTCGATTCGGAACGTCACGTCGTCAATGGCGTTGTCGAGTCTCGTGATCCGCTCGCGAGGGAAGCCACCGCCCGTGAGGTAGTCGACGGTTCCCTGCGTGTAGGCGAACCACCAGTCGATGCGGTTGACCAGCAGACGTTTCCAGCGTTCGCTCAGGCCGTCGGGATTGGTCGACTGAAGATTGCGGCCGTGTCCCCAGTAGGCCGTCTTGCCGCCCCGACCCACGGCGCGGCGGAGCAACTGCCGGTAGTTCGACAGGATCTTGTTCTCCTGGGTCATCACCACCAGGTCGACGTCGGTCAGGTCGGACGGGTACTGCTGCCAGAGCAGGTCGGTCCCCCGGATGTCGAACCAGCGGGCCTTGACCTCGTCGGCCCAGGGGAGGGATCCGCCGTCGTTGCGCTTGCTGTCGGTTTCCGACGCCCCCCCGTAGACCAGGTGCAGCTCGATGCCTCGCCGGGCACATTCGGCTCGAAGCTGATCGAAGAGCGACAACCGGTACTGGACCAGGCGTCGCTGGAGAATCGCCACCCGGTACTGCCGGCTCTTGGTTGCCCCCGCTTGGTCGAGCGACACAGAACTCACCTCCGTGAGGGTAACGGTCGTCGAGGTTTACTCCCCGTCGATCGTGGCGGCAATGGGTCGGCCGCCCGCCGCCGCTCGTCGGTCAGATGTAGCCAGGGTTGCTGCGGAGCCGGCGGATCGTGCCGAACGTCCGGTTCGACGTGTGGGCTCCCGATCTCGTGCCCAGGGTCCTCATCCACCAGGTGAAGCGGGGAAGGGGCATGCCGTCGACCATAAGTCGGGGCAGCCTGAGATGCCGCTCGCGTCGGGTGACGGCACCACGCTGCACCACGAACTGGGTGGTGAAGCCGACCTCGAGGGCCGCGGCGTCCCAAGCCTCACACGTGCGGCCGTACGGCCAAGCGAGAAAGGTCAACTCGTCGGCCGAACGGCCCAGTTCGGTGATCAACGTCTGACGGGATGTTTCCAGGTCGTCGGTCAAATCGTCGACGCTGACGGGACCGAGCGGCCACCGCTGGTGGGTGTGGCTGTGGCTGTGGAAGTCGAGCACCCCCTCGTCGGCCAGCGTCCGCACCTCGTCCCAGTCGAGGTGATCGTCCTTGCCGACCCGCTGGGTGATGAGAAAGGCGGTGGCGGTGAAGCCGGTCTCCCGCAGAACCGGAACGGCCAGATCACCGAGGCTGTCGTAGCCGTCGTCGAAGGTCAGGACGACCTCATTGGCGGCGTAGCGCTCGGCCCCGTTGATCCGGGCTTCGAGCTCTGCGACGGTCAGGGCCCGATAGCCGTTTGCCGACAGCCAGCGGAGGTGCGACTCGAAAACATCGACCGACGTCGAGATCGCCGTCGAATTTTCCACGCCCTCAGGTTCGATACGGTGGTACAGCAGTACCGGAATCGGCCGTAGCGACACCCGAAAAGCCTACCGCGCGTCGGTCCGACTTCGTTTGGTCGCAGGTGGATCGACATGCAGCGGCGGCCATCCGAGGTTTGCCGCTCGCCCCTAGGTGGGCGGCGGACAAGGGCGTAACCATCGCGGTCATGGTACGTTCAACAATCGGAACCGGCATCACAGCCGAATCGACGAATCGTCTGCTCGGCCCCAACGAGTGTGAGTCAGAAAGCAAGAGAACGTGACCAAGATCGCCTTTGTCGGAGCCGGCAGCACCGTCTTCACCAAGAACCTGTTGGGCGACATCCTCTCCCAGCCGGAACTCGCCGACTCGACCATCGCGCTGCACGACATAGACACCGAGCGCCTCGAAACCTCGCAGGTGGTGGCTGGAAAGACCGCGGCCGCGCTCGGTGTCACCCCCACCATCGAGGCCACCACCGATCGTAGGGCCGCCCTGGCCGACGCCACGCACGTCATCACCATGTTCCAGATCGGTGGCTATGAACCGTCGACGGTGGTCGACTTCGAGGTCCCGAAAGACTTCGGGCTACGCCAGACCATCGCCGACACCCTTGGGGTCGGCGGCATCATGCGGGCGCTGCGCACCATCCCGGTCCTGCTCGACATCTGCGCCGACATGGAGGACGTGTGCGGCGACGCCACGCTGCTGAACTACGTGAACCCGATGTCGATGCTGTGTTGGGCGGTGTCACGGGCGTCGACCATCCCGACCGTCGGCCTGTGTCACAGCGTGCAGCACACCGCGGCCCAGCTCGGCGAGGACCTCGGCGTGCCGGAAAGCGAGCTGCGCTACCGCTGCGCGGGTATCAACCACATGTCGTTCTATCTCTCCTTCGAGCGTCAGGTGGGCGACAGCCGCATCGACCTCTATCCCGAGATCACCAGGCGGGCCCAGCGGCCGGCTCCGTATCGGGGCGACCCCGAGCGCAGCGACGGCGGTACCACCGGCTTGTCGGACGAGGTCCGCTATGAGATGTTCCGCCGACTCGGCTACTTCGTGACCGAGTCGAGCGAACACTTCGCCGAGTACGTGCCGTGGTTCATCAAGCGGGACCGCCCCGACCTGATCGAGCGCTTCGGCGTGCCACTCGACGAGTACCCCCGTCGCTGCGAGCGTCAGATCGAGGGCTGGGAGGCGCTGCGTGACGAACTGGTCGACGCCGATTCGACCCTCGAGGTCACCCCGAGCGTCGAGTACGGGGCAGGGATCATTCATTCCATGGTCACCGGTGAGCCCCGGGTCGTCTACGGCAACGTGCCAAACCGCGGTCTGATCGACAACCTCCCGGGTGACTGCATCGTCGAGGTGCCCTGCCTGGTCGACCACAACGGCGTCCAGCCGACCCACGTCGGCACGCTGCCGCCCCAGCTGGCGGCCTTGATGCAGACCAACATCAACGTCCAGAGCCTGACCGTCGAGGCGGCACTGACCGGCAACCGAGAGCACATCTATCACGCCGCGATGCTCGATCCCCACACCGGGGCGGAACTCGACCTGGACCAGATCTGGGCCCTCGTCGATGCCATGATCGACGCCCACGGCGACTACCTCCCGGCGGCGTTCCGGAGCTGAATCGGCCGAGCCGTCGTTCGGCTCGATCGTTGGGCTCGATCGGGTGCCGACCTTTGGACCAGAATGGGTCCTGACGGCATTATTTGCTCCAAACCTCGAAGGGGATCTCGTGAAACTGGCCATTCTTTCTCGCGCGCCGCAGGCCTACAGCACCCGACGGTTGCGGACTGCGGCCGAGGAGCGAGGACACGAGGTCCGGATCCTCAACACGCTGCGGTTCGCCATCGACCTGTCGGACGACGAACCAGACCTCATGTACCGGGGCAAGCAGTTGTCACACTACGACGCCGTGCTCCCTCGCATCGGGGCGTCCATCACGTTCTTCGGTCTGGCCGTGGTGCGGCAGATGGAACAGATGGACATCTACACCCCGAACACGTCGGCCGGGATCGCCAACTCCCGCGACAAGCTTCGGGCCAACCAGATCTTGTCCCGCCACCGGATCGGGATGCCGGCCACGATGTTCGCCCGAGATCGAGCCGACGTCCTGCCCGCCATCAAGCAGGTTGGCGGGGCGCCGGTGGTGATCAAGCTGCTGGAGGGCACCCAGGGCATCGGTGTCATCCTCGCTCCCGAGACCAAGATCGCCGAGGCGGTCATCGAGACGCTGCAGAGCACCAAACAGAACGTGTTGATCCAGCGGTTCGTGGCCGAGAGCAAGGGCCGTGACGTGCGGGCGCTGGTTGTCGGTGACCGGGTGGTCGGCGCCATGCGTCGTGTCGCCCAGGGCGACGAGTTCCGGTCCAATGTCCATCGGGGCGGCAAGGTCGAGGCCGTCGAACTCGACGAGGACTACCGCCAGGTGGCGGTGCAGGCGGCTCAGATCATGGGCTTGCGGGTGGCCGGTGTCGACATGCTGGAGACCGACAATGGACCGTCGATCATGGAGGTCAACTCCTCACCGGGCCTGGAGGGTATCGAGGCGGCCACCGAGCTCGACATCGCCGGGGCGATCGTCGACTACATCGCCTCTCAGGTCGACTTCCCCGAGCTCGATGTTCGCCAGCGCTTGACGGTGTCGGCCAACTACGGCGTGGCCGAGCTCGTGGTTCGCTCGGGTTCCGACATGGTCGGCAAGACGATCGAGGGGTCGGGCCTCCGAGACCGTGACATCACGGTGCTGACGCTGACCCGGGGCACGACCGTCATCCCCAACCCGCGCATGGCCCGGGAACTGGAGGCCGAGGACCGGCTCCTCTGCTTCGGCAAGCTCGAGTCGATGAAGGAGATGGTGCCGGCCCGCCGTCGCCGGAAACCGAAGAAGATCCAGCCGCTACCCGAGGACGCTCACCCGTTCGGGGCCGACCACGATCATTGACATCCGAAACGGTCCCGCCTCCTACGAGTGTTCAGGTGCCGTGGCCGCTGTGGCCGACGCCGGGGTGGCAGTAGGCGGCGTCCTCGGAACGAGCGTAGTCCCGCTTGGGGTTGGGGCAGAGCTCTTCGTAGAGCGTGGCGGCCGGAACCGACAGCGGGCCGGCGTACTGCGGACGCATCTTGAGCGCCGGGCCGTCGTAGGGGTTGTCGCCGTCGGGCCCACCGTCGGAGAGATAGCCCCGGCCGCAGCCGCTCGGCACGCCATCGGGGTGGACGTAGTTGACGCAGTTGTCGATCCACATTCGGTTGATCTCGGGATGCCAGCCGCCCCACCAGTCGGCGTGCACCGTCGAACCGGCGGGATCGTCGCCCAGGGTGAAACCGACGGGATCGACATCGGAGGCCAGGAACCAATCGGAGGTGTTCTCGCCCGCCTCGACCCGGTAGTTGACGAAGTACTCGAGGTTGGGGAACGTGTGGTTGTATTCGCCCTCGCACCGGCTGACGTACCAGTCGCCGACGGGCGGGCTGAAGTTGGTCCAGTCGGACGGGTCCTCCCCGTTCCAGCATTGGGGAAATTTGATGCTGACCTCCAACACCGTCCAGCGGGGCCGGTTCGGGTCGGTGCCGTACTTGGACCCGTCGCAGTTCGCCATGGTCTGTGATCCGTCATCGGTGTTTGGCGAGAAGTTGTTGGTGCACAGGAAGCCGAGCCGCACACCGGCCGCGCCGCCCTGCTCTCTGGGCATGACGTTGATGTTGTCGGTGGCGATCATCGCCGCCCCCGGCGGGTAGACCTCGGAGCGGCCCCGGGCCAGGTTCTCACCCTTGTAGTAGACGACGATCCGCTCGGGGATCCGCACGTTGCCGTTGCCGTCGAACATCGCCGGTGCCCAGTAGCCGGTGCGGTTGAGTTCCTGTCCGTTGCAGGTGCTCGACCCGGAGTTGATCAGGCTGTCATAGGTCGTGTAGGCGTTGGTTCGGGTGTTCCCGAAGAACATGTGGAGGTGGGAGGCGCCCGGCTTGCCGGGATAGACGAGGGGGTCGTCGTAGGCGAAGTGGGAGAACTCGCAGGCCGCCCGGAACTGACCGCCCTTGGCGACGGGGAAGGATTTCTCCGGGTGGTTGTAGGGATTGTCGAGGTACTCCGACCGCGGTCCGAAGTGGTCCTCCAACACCAGTTCGTTCTGCGGCGTGGAGGCGTAGGGGCTGTCGTCGTGATTACGGTTCCGGGCCGACGCGCCGGTGATCATGGCGAGGTTCTCGGCCGCGGCCGCCTCGGGATCCACGTCGGCTCGGGCGAACCCCGCCACCATGACCGGGTCGAGTTCAACGGTTTCGGGCTCAGAGCCGGTGGGGTTCGGTGACGTCGCCGCGAACATCTCGACGGCAGCGCCACCATCGGTGTTCACCTCGACCGGATCGTCGGTTGCGGATGCGCGATCGTCGGTCGAGCCCTGACCGGCGGCGTTGACCCCGGACGGCGTGTTGGCAGCGGTCACGAGGGCGGCGGCGATCATGGCGAGAGACAGCACGATGACGATGCCCGCGAGCCGATGCGTATGAGTGCGGCGATTAACCATGTCGGATTCGACCGGCGGCGTTCCGGGATCGCCCGAAACCGCGGCCGTCGGCCGCGGTTCGTGCCCGGATCGACGGGACGGATTGACGTCCCGTCCTTCGGTCGTCCGACTCTCGTTTGCGAGGAGCGTCGACACCGAACGTCGACGCTAGCCGAGCACCCCCACGGTGGCAATGAATTCGTAACGACCTGTTCGGACGAACACGCACAATGTCGTCTATCTACGCCTGAACGCCGGTTAGAGTTCGGTAAACGGCGTTACGGATCAATGTCCGATCCGACTGGCCGTCGATTTGCCGAGGGGCTCAGGAGTAGCTGGTGGAACCGCGACCCGGACCGGTGCCGTGGGTTCCATCGGCCGCGTCGTCGTAAGGGCTCCCCGTCGATGCCCGGGCAACCGCCTCGGAGTCGAACGGGAACAGCATCTGGCCGACGAAACTCGATGCGAATTCGGCGACACTGAACCTGGTCGGCTCCGGGAAGTACGGATCGTTGATCCCGGTCGGGGGGTACGACGTGTCGTCCGGGTGCTGGGTTCCGAACAGGCGATCCCAGGCGAAGATGTTGGCGTAGTTGGAGTTCCAGTGCCCGGGCTCCGTGGAGTGGTGCACCCGATGCGATTGCGGGGTCACCATGAAGTACCGCAGCGGACCCATGTTGGTGCGGACGTTGGAGTGCTGGAAACGCACGTACCAGCCCGGCAGCAGGCCGAGCAGGAAAACCGCCCCGGCCTTCTCGGTGATCGACGGGAACAGGAAGTAGAACGGCAACAGCAGGAGGAAACTCTCGAAAAAGGCGTCGATCGGATGAGTCCGGTTGGCGGTGAACATGCTCATCCGGGGCTGGGAGTGGTGGATCATGTGGAACCGCCAGATCCAGCTCACCTTGTGCTTCAGCAGATGCGCGAACCAGGTTCCGAAGTCGGCGATCATCAGCCCGACCAGTGCGGCCAACCAGAGCGGCCACTCCCGGGTCGTGTCGACGACCGCCCACGACGCGTTGGCGGCGAGGTAGTCGTTGATCGGGCCGGAGATGAAGACCATGGTCGCCGAGAACACCGGCAGGTGGATCAGCATGTACAGGGCGTCCATGATCACGTTCGGGCCGACACCCTTCTGGTCGGGCCGGGCCGGCATGATGTACTCGAGGATGAAGATCGTCGGCACCGCCAGCATGAACTGGAGCGACACGAAGAACCCGAACGAACTCCACATGTATTCCTGCAGGAGTACACCGAGCTGGCCGGGACGGCCCGTGAGCGCCATGAAGGCCAGAAAGCCGAGCAATCCGACAACGACACCGATGTCGAGCGCTGCGCTGCGCACGCCGCTGAGAAACTGTCTTTCTGCCGTTGCGACCATCAACCGATCCCGTCCTCGCCTTTGGTCTCCTGGTGCCCTGCCGCCCGTGCGCAAAGTCAGCCGGCGGCGGATTCAACCCAGAAGCCTAGCAGCCCTCGGGCCGCCTGGAGGCGATCCGGTTCGTCGGAACCGATCCACGACGTCGCCACGCTGGCTGACCGCGGATTTCGACGCGGCCCTCAGCCGATGGCCGGCTCCGCCGCCCGAGGTTCGTCCACCCGCTCGCGATCGGCCAGTCGCTGGTAGTACACGATCGCCGCCCAGCTGGCCACTGCGAGATACAGCTCGCTGCCGATCGTGGCCGCCACGGCTCCCTGCCAGCCCCGGCCGGGGATGAGTGCCACGTAGAGGCCCACCGATACTGCAGATGACGACAGGAAGATGGCTGCCCGCTCCTTGGCCCGTCCGAGACCGAGCAGGCCGTTCATCGGCGTTCCGCTCAGCGCGATGAGAGGCAGGAACGGGAGGAGCCACGGAACGATGTCGCGGGCCTCGGCGAAATCGTCGGACAGCAGCAGATCGAGCACAGGCAGGGCGACGTAGATGGCGATGGCGGTCACCGTCCCGACGAGGAACATGAAGCCGGTGAGCCGGGCCGACTTGCGGAGATGGTGCGACGAGCCAACGGCGTCGTCGGGTAGGAAACGGTGGAAGGCCGCGGCACCGATGACCCGCAGCGGTGTGCCCCCGAGGTGCACGATGCGGTAGGCGGCACCGTACAGGCCGGCTTCGGCCCCGTAGTTGAAGGCGTTGAGGGCGAACTTGTCGCCGTCCTGCTGGAGGCTGGAGGCGGCGAGAGGCACGGCGAACACGGCGCTCGTTCGAGCCGTGCTCAGCGTCGGACGCTCGAAGGCGACCCGGTAACCAGCGGCCGGTAGACGTTTCACCAGCAACCACGTCACGTACGCGCTGTACAGGATCAGGTACGACGCGGCCAGGTTCCGGATCGTCAGGGCGCCGAGTGCGTGCAGCCCGACGACGGCAACCAGGCGGAGCACCACCACGACCAGTCGAACTCGAATCATCGCCGGATAGCCGACAACGGCGTGCATCAGTCGGGAGCACACGACGATCGTGGCGTTGGCGAACAACTCGGCCGCCACCACGAGGGTGATCTCCAACAACGAGAGATCGATGAAGACCACCGCAACCCCGATCGCCAGTGCGGAGGTGGCGAGCCCGATCGCCAGCGTCATCGACAGGAAGGAGCGGAGGATCTCGTTCTGGTCCTGTCCGTACCGCATCCGGCGCTGAAGCAGGGCCAGGCCGGGTCCGGCGAAGGTGAGCGATCCCAGCGGGCCGATGAGTCCGTAGAGCCCGAACAGCGCACCGTATCCTGATCGGGTGAGCGCCTGCTGCAGCAGCACGAACGAGGTCATCGAGGCGACGAGGGCGAAGATGTCGTGCATCCCACCCCAGATGGTGTCGCCGGCCAAGCCGTCGAAGGCGCCCCACAGTCTTGACAACAGCGCTTTCATGCCCGGTCCGATCGAACCCCGGGACGACAACCGAGGCGCTGACTTGCGCCGCGGTGGACCTTGCTGCTGCAGGGAGAAAGAGTTTCCATCATCCACCTGGCAGGTTAACGTTCATCGTACCCTTGTGGGTGTCCCGTGGCCGCGACCAGCCGGGACACCGCCAAGCCGAGGCCGAACTCGGCGAAAAGGGGGGAAGTCGTTGTCCGTTGGTCATGCCGAGTCCGGTGGTTCCGCCCCGTGCCGAATCAACCTCGCCATCAAGCTACCGTCCCGTCGCCCGGACGAAACCGGGCGATCCCAAGGACGCCGCTCGATGTCGGGACGGAGGCTCGACGCCTGCGTGTACCCGGTGGTCTGCCTGTGACGATGGTCGATCTTCAGGCTGACGATCTCCTGCTCGCGCTCCGTCAGGCAAGCGGCGAGCCCGGCCTGAGCCTGCAGGCGGGACCCCGGCCCCTCAATGCCGACGGCACGGTCCAGGTCGTCCGACTCGGATCGACCGGGGCCCTGCCGGCCGCCCCGGCGGTCGTCCGTTTGTGCGACCGGTACGACAACGCAACCCGCGAAGCGGTCATCGCCAACTACCTGAACCGCGTTGGTTTCCCCACACCGCCGGTACTGCTGACCGGATCGGTTGGCGACGCCCTGGGTGGAGCGTGGCTGTTGATCAAGCTGGTGCCGGGGCCCGGCGTCCGGCTCGGTTCCAGTCGCCGCCCCCGGGAGGTGTTCCGGTTGATCCGGTCCGTCCGGGCCCGGCCGGCACTGTTGGCCGATCTCACGGCGCGGCTTCACACGGTCGATCCCGAACCGGCGCGTCAGGATCTGGTCCGGACCGACTCCGGCTTCGACTGGCGGGAGTTCCTGTGGGATCGGGCGACCAGCGTGAGCGGCCCCGGGGCGGCCGAAATCATCGAGTGGCTCGAACTCAACGAGCCGACTCCCTCGCCCCTGGTCCTTTCTCACGGGGATCTCCACATCGAGAACGTCGTCATCAGCGCCGACGGCCCGCAGATCATCGACTGGGGGATCGGCTGCCTTGCGCCGCCGGCCCGTGACGTGGCCTGCACGATGTTCGCCCTGCTGACCACGGGATCCCGGCTCGCGCCCGGCCCGACCGGGCCGGCCTTCGCCGCGCTGGGACGGCGTTTGAGCGGCCAGTTCTTGCGCCGCTACCAGGCCCGGGCACCCTTCGGCCTCTCCACCGACGAGCTGAACTGGCACCGGGTCCTCTACTCGATGAACCGGTTGTTCTGGGCGGCCCTCGACGACGACACACTCACGACCGCCAACCTGGGCGAGGCTCTGGCGCCGCGGGCGGGCCGGTCCGACGAGACGCTGAAGCGGGAGTTCCCGATACACGCCCGCACCATCAGCGACATCACCGGCGTCCGGCTGCCCCGCGCCCCGTCGACCGCCGGCTGGAAGGGATTCGATCGCTGAGGGAGCGACGGGTTCAGTTCTGAGACGTCGTGGCGGCGAGGGTGGCGAACGCGAACAGTGCCTCGGCGTGGCTCTGGTGGACCGTGAACTCGTTGAACACGGCGACGTTCGAGACGTCGAACCACTGCCACATGTAGGGCAGCGAGCGGGGGTCGGGGTTCGCTCCGGCCGGCGTGAGGACGACGTCGGTCACCCAGTCGAGGTCGCTCGACCAGTCGAGATCGTGATGCCCGTAGACCGGGGTGCCGGCCCACAGCGGCAGCCCCCCGTGTTTGACATCGTTGATCTGGGCGTGCCGGACCGGTTCACGACCGACTCCGGTGATCATGGATCGATTCTGCGGATTGGCCCCGAGGGCGACCAGGGCCGAGCGAACCGCCGCCTCCCGGTAGCGGGCCTCGTCGGTCAGGAGGTGGGCCCGGAGCAGGCCGGCCGTGTGAGGCGTTCCGCCGCTCCCCAAACCCCAGATCAACGGCACGTTCGGATTCTCGGTGGTCCAGCCGTAGCCGTTGGCCTCCGCGACGTCGATGAGGGCGTCGGCCGAGCGCCGGAACCGGTCGGTCAGCTCCTCCCGGAGCGCCGCGTCGGTCGCGCCCGGATCCGCGTGCAGGTAGAGCCATGCCGCGTCGCATCGGGTGTGTCGGTGGCACGACAGGTCGGGGTTGTCGTCACCCAGGTGGTCGGCCGTCTCGAGAAAGAGGTCGTGCCACCGCTGGTCGCCGGTCGCCAGCAACAGGGCGGCCGACGCGACGTGGCGCTGTTCGGCCACCCGCCCGGTCGCCTCCTCGAGATCGGTGGCGTCCTCGATCCCGAGCGTCGACAACTCGTCGAGTCCGGTCGACTCGGCCCACTCCATCGCCGCCAGCGCCGAGGCCAGGTAACCATCGGCGCGGGCTGCGTCATAGGGGCGCAGCGCCACCGAGACCTCCGCCGCCACTCCGGCGTAGAGATAGGTGGAGTAGGCGTCGGGCCGGTAGGCGTAGACGGCGAGGTCGTCGACCCATGAGGCCGCGTTCGGCGGTGGATGCTCCGACGCCTCCACGCCTCCGCTGACCGCACCGTCGGCCCGCTGCAACCGGCGATAGAAGTCGAGCGACCACAGCGCCTCGTCCAGCAGATCCGGGACGGCGTCGCCGCTCTCGGGGATGTTGAGATCATGGGAGCCGTACAGCTCTCCGAACTCGCTCACCAGCACGGCAGCTGTCCGCGCGTACCACAGGTGGTAGATGCGTCGGTCCCAGTCGCCGGCGTCGAAATGGCCGCCCCACGCCTGGTCGAAGCGCTCGCCTGTGACGTTCGCGGTCAGGGCGGCGAACGCCTCGTCCTGGGGGTCGAGTCGGGCTTCGAGCACGGTGTAGTCGGTGCCGTGGACGACCAGGCCGTCGGCCGGATGATACGGACGAGGCCGGACCACTGGGGTGTACGGTGGTCCGAGGGCGATCCCGCTCCTCTGCATGTAGGTGGCCCGGGCGACGGTGTCGGCCAGATTCGACCAGACATCCTCCGCGATGACGAACGGGTGCGAGCAGCCGACCGCGGCGACACAGACCCGGAACCGGCCCGTGTCGTTCAGCGGCGTGAAGTCGAGCTCGACGACGGGGCTGCCCGACAACTCCGCCGCAGCCTCGTCGACCGATGACCAGCTACCGGTGAACCTCACCTCGCCGGAGGCGTCGTCGATCACCGTGAAAGCGCCGTTTCCCCCCACCGCGGAGGCCTCGATCGCCGAGTCGCCCATCCCGTCGAACCAGCCGGACAGGTATGCCACCTTGGGTCGGTCCCCGGGAGCGAAGCCGACCTGGGTCACCCGAACTGCGGGCGAGCGGATCGTGTCGGGGTCGTAGACGAACTCGATCGGCGCGATCGAACCGGCCGGCTCGACCCGGTAGCGGAGTCCGGCGGTCAGCGGCGACGGCAGCGACAGGATCACGTCGTGGGTAACCTCCCACACCGCCTCGTTGTCACCGTCGGTCCCACCCCCGGCCGGCCAGGACAGCACCCGCAGGTTCGCCGGGTCGACCGTCGTCGAGAAGCCCGCGTCGTCCGGTGAGGTGATGCGCCACGACTCGGAGGTGGCCGCGCCGACGTCGAGCGGACGGCCGACGAGCCGGTCGGCCCGCCGGATCACGTCGGTGCGTTCCGACACCTGCAGGCCGTAACCGTCGCCGTCGCGGTTGATCAGCAGCAGATCGCGACCCCGGCGGACCCGGTCACCGTCGGCCGGATCGTCCAGATCGTACGGCTCGAGCGCCCCCCGCTCCATCCGCCCGGCCTCGACCCGCATCACGAACTCGGTGGCCGAGAAGGGGAGCACCCACGACGGCTGGTGATCGGCACCGTCGGCCGACGATGTGGCCGCGATCCACGTCGGATCGACCTCACCGCCTGCGGTCCACGTCGGTGACACCGATCCGTCGGCCAGTTCGAATCGGGCGAAGATCGTCTGATAGCCGGCCGACGGCACCGCGACGTCGACCTCGGTTGTCACATCCCGCCACGATGCCCCGGCGAACGTGACCGAGGTCGAGACCTGCATTCGCACCGCCCCCGGGGGCGGGGTCACGCCCACGGTCAGGACGAAGTCGGTCGAGGGTTGCGGTTCGACGACCGAAATCGGCGAGGTCACGTCGGGGGCGGTTGCCGCCACGGTCTCATAGGACGGCGGATCGTCCTGTCGGGCCGCCACCGGTCCGGTATCCCGTAGCTGGTCGCGGAGGAACCCGGAGACAAACCCGTAGCGGCCGGCGCTCAGCTGCAGACCACCGAGCACGAGCAGCAGCGTCGTGACGGCCAGCAGACCGAAGACGAGGATCCGCCTGACGCCCCCGCCTCCCGATGGACCCGTCATCCAGCCGGCATGCGGCCCGGCTTCAGGTCCACTTGGCGATGCCGTCCCGCCAGCTCGGCAGCAGCAGCGACGATTCGCGCCGCATGAGCAGCACCTTCATCGCTGCGAACAACGCAATCCAACCACCGAAGAAGACGTCCTCGGTCAACCCGATCACGAAGTTGCCTGCGAGCACCGCCAGCACCCAGATCGCCAGATCGGGTGAGATGTCGAGTTTGGACCATGCCGATCGAGCCGTCGAGAGCCACAGCGCCGTGAACACGAAGAGGCCGACGAGACCGATCTGCAGCGCCAGGTCGAGCGCCCCGTTGTGGGCGTGGGATGCCTCGAAACGGACGTGGCGCCAGATGTCCGCGGTTTCGGGTGAGACGTCGACCCGCCAGAACAGCGAACCGAAGCCGTAACCGAACAGCGGGCGGTGGCTGAGCGCCTCGATCGAGGCCTCCCAGATATCGGTGCGGCCCGACAGGCTGGTGTCTTTGCCATAGGCGCTGGTGATGGTGGCGAACGACGCCACTGCACCGCCGATCACCGCCAGCGATCCGACCAGGGAGGCCATGAACAGCAGCGTCGAGTCGCGGTCGTCCTGCTGCCGCTGGAAGGTTCGCAGCCAGTACCAGGCGATCAGGCCGAACACGGCCCCGGACACACCGGTCGCCGATGTGGAGCCGACCAGCAGTCCACCGATGAGAGTGAGCGACCCCCATTTGAACAGCGGGTTCCGGTCGAAGACCAGAACGGTCGGTAGGGCCATTGCGAGAAACGGCGCCATGTTGTTCTTGTGATTGAAGAACCCGTGCCACCCCGGATAGGGAGCGTCGTTGACGCCGCCGATCACGTGATAGCGGGTGGACGGCACCAGAACGAGAGCGATGATGGTGACGACGATCGCGATGCGGATCGACCACAGCAGGGCGACTGTGAAGTCGCGCAGGGTCAGAACCCCGGCGGCCAGGATGATGGCCACGATCGACGGGATGAAGCTCCGCACGTTGATGAAGGTGGCGTTGGTGTCGATGGACCAGATCAATGACGCGACCGGAAGCCCCACGATCCCGAGGATCGAGAACGACACCGGAAGCTGCATGAGCACGGTTCTCGGCGCCAGCATGAGTGCTCCCAGCATCGGGAACAAGGCCAGCAGACCGACCGAGGGGGGCAGGAGCAACTCACTGGACACGCCGAAGACCCAGAGCACGCCGAGCACGACGGCCCCCTGGGAAGCCAGCGTTCCCAGGGGGCCCATGCGATGACCTTGCGGGTCGAAGTGCTGCCGGGGCGCAAGCGGTTCGGTTGCGACCATCCGCACCACGATAGCGGTACTAGACCGCGACCCTTTCCCCGACTGGTTCGCTGGACGGACGAGGCAGGGGGTATTGCCCAGCGTCCGAATCGATCGCCGGCTTAGTGGGGAGCACCGGTTCGGGCGACGGGTGACGTCCCTCGACCTGCAGTTCGGGCAGGATCCGGTCGAGCCAGGCCGGCATCCACCAGTTGCGGTCACCGAGGAGCTCCATCGTCGCCGGAACCAGCAACATGCGAACGAGGGTGGCGTCGAGCAGGACGGCCAGGGCCAGCCCCATGCCCATGAGCTTCACCTCCCGTAGGTCCTCGAACATGAACGATCCGAACACCACCACCATGATGGCCGCGGCCGCTGAGATGACTCGAGCGGTGTTGGCCAGCCCGTCGGCGACCGAGGTCGCCGCGTCACCGGTTCGGTCGTACTCCTCCCGGATGCGGGACAGCATGAACACCTCGTAGTCCATCGACAACCCGAACACGATGGCGAACATCATCATCGGGATGAACGGGTTGATCGGTCCGCCCTCGATGCCGAGGATGGTGCCCCCCAACCCCCACTGGAACACGGCGACCACGGCACCGTACGAGGCGGCGATCGACAACACGTTCATGATCACGGCCTTGATCGGCACCAGGACCGAGCGGAACACCATCATCAACAGCAGGAACGACAGGGTCAGCACGCCTCCGAAGAACACCGGCGTCCGCTGAGCGAGATAGTCGGTGATATCGATGTTGGTGGCCACGAGACCGGTGATGCTGACGTCAAGGTCGGCACCGCCGGCGGCGTTGTCGACGGCGGTCGGTATCACCGTCTCCCGAAGATCCCGCACCAACTTCACCGTGGCATCGTCCTGAGGCGAGGTGGTGGGGATGACGGTGAGCAGCCACGCCTTCGGGTCGGCGGGGTCGTCGGCCATGGCGGGAGCCACGGCGGCGATGCCCCCGGTCGACGCCAACGCCTCGTGCAATGCCGTCACCGATCCGGCCGCTGCGACCGGCGAGATGCCGGGATCGGGAACGGCCGTGATGACGAGTGGTCCGTTGAAGCCGTCGCCGAAGCCCTCGGCCATCAGCTCGTAGGCCTGCCGGGTGTGGCTCCCTGCGGGGAAGTTGCTCTCGTCGGTCCACCCGAGCTTCATGTCGAGAACCGGAGCGGCGAGGATCGTCAGGATCACTGTTGCTCCGAGAGCGGCGACGATCGGTCGACGCTGGATGGACCGGCTCCACCGGTAGGCCAGCGTGTCACGAACAGCCCTGGCCCGACGGGCTGGCACGAGGCGGCGCAGTCCGGTGGCGGCGATGCTGAGCACGAGCGTGGAGACGGCACCGACCGCACCGGTGACGGCCACCGCCGGGACGCCGATACCAAGACCGAGTAGTGCGACGGCGGCGAATCCTGCTGCGATCAGACCGCGCCACCGGGTGATCTCCACCCGTTCACCGGCCCAGCCGAGCAGCGCCGGCAGCAGGGTGACCGAACTGATCATGGTGGTGAGCACCGTGAGGGAGATGGCGATGCCCATACCGCCTATCCAGCCGATCCCGATCAGCAGCAGACCGAGCATCGAGATGACCACGGTGAACCCGGCGAAGATCACGGCCCGTCCGGCCGATCCCATCGCCTCGGTCAACGCGACTCGGGGTGGGAGCCCCCGGTGCAACGCCTCGCGATAGCGGGTGACGATGAACAGGGCGTAATCGATGCCGACCCCGAGGCCGATCATCATGCCGAGCACGGTCGAGAAGTCGGGGACGTCGAGAATGTGGCCGACGACCGTGGCGAGACCGATCCCGGCCCCGACCCCGCCGACGGCCACGGCAATCGGCAGTCCCATGGCCAGCACCGACCCGAAGGCCAGGATGAGCACGACGATGGCGAAGGCCACGCCGATCAACTCGGTCTGCGGTGGCTCGACGACGGCCAGATACTGACCGCCGGCCAGGACCTCGAGCCCCTCGATCTGCGGTGCGCCGTCCATGATCGCCTCACCGATCAGCCCGGCCTCGGTGTCGTCGACGTCGGCCGCCAGGTTCACCGATGCGAACGCCAGTCGCCCGGCGAGGTCACCCTGGTGGGCGATCTGGCCCTGACCCTGCTCGGAGTAGGGCGACAGCACCGTCGCCCCAGGGTGCTGGGGTTCACCCGATCCGGCGGGGAATCCGGCGTTGACCCTGGCAAACAAGGCTTCCATTGCCGTCACCACCTCGGGGTCGTCGACGCCCTGGTCGGCCCGGAACACGATCGTGCCGGAGGTTCCGCCCGCGCCGAGCTGGGGGAAGTACTCGTCGAGCGCGGCCATCCCGTCGGCCGAGTCGGAGTCGGGAACACCCGACGAGGCGCTGAAGGCCGGACCGAGCACGCCCGCCGCCCCGAAGATGACGCCCAGGGCGATGAACCACCCGAGAACCGTTTTGCCTCGGTGGTCGAAACACCACCGGCCGATTGCGGTAACCATTGTTCCTCCTTGTGTCGGGCCCACGACCCGGGATGACGGGGCCGTTGCGGCCCTACGCTTTGCTCTTCGAAGACTCATCATCCGCCGAGGTCGGGTGGAGCCACATCGGGCGTCCGGTCATTGCGCCCTGTCCTTCCGGCCAAATGCCGACCGTCCGATCGGGTGGTCGCCGGGTCGTACTTTCGGCCGATTTCCCCGTGTCGACCGGTTCTTTACAATGGGGTTGTGTCGTTCAGCGACGTGATGATGATGGGCAAGGAGCCGCGGGTTCCCGATGCGCCGAGTCGGGTGTGGCGGGACTGGGCGCTGCTGGCGGTGGCGGTACCTACCGCTGTCGTCGAATCCTTCATCAACCCCGACGTCGTGCAGCCGGTGGCGTCGCTGATCCTGGCCCTGGCGCTGCTACCGCTCCTGCTGTGGCGCCGGACCCACCCGCTGACGGTTGTCATCGTGGCGTTTGGCGTGATGGTCGCGTCCAACCTCTACGCGATCGTCACCGGGACCGGGCCCATCGGCCTCTACATCCTCGGATTGCTGATGATCCTGCCCTACTCACTGTGGCGCTGGGGTTCGGGTCGGGAGGCCATGATCGGGCTCGGCTTCATCCTGGCCACCTGGGCCACCAGCCTGATCGCCGACTGGAACGGAATCGGTGAGGCGATCGGGGGTTTGCTGGTGCTCCTGTTTCCGGTCGAACTCGGGATCCTGGTGCGCTACCAGGCCAACAACCGGCGTCAAGCCATCGAACGGGCCAAGTCGTTGACCCGGGAACAGCTCGCCAGGGAGCTGCACGACTCCGTGGCCCACCATGTGTCGGCCATCGCCATCCAAGCCCAGGGCGGGCGGGCGATGGCGACCAAGGACCCCGACCGCGCAGCCGACGTCCTGGCCGTCATCGAGGAGGAGGCCGCCCGGGCGTTGGCCGAGATGCGGAACATGGTCGGCGCACTGCGGGAAGGCGATCCGTCGGCCGACGTCGAACTCGCGCCCCAACCGGGCCTGGCCGACCTCGAACGACTGACCGAGATCGGCGTGAACGGTTCCGGCGTCGGCGCCGGTGATGGCCTTCCCCGCCCTCGGATCGATCTCGAACTGGCCGGCAATCTCGATGGGTTGCGGCCTGCGATCGACACGGCGCTGTACCGCCTGGCTCAGGAGTCGATCACCAACGCCGTGCGTCACGCCCGGAACGCATCGCGGGTACTGGTTCGTGTGGTCGGCGACGGTGATCGGGTCGAGCTGACCGTCACCGACGACGGCGTGCACAACCCGCCTCCGACGGCCACGAACGGCTACGGGCTGGTCGGCATGGCCGAGCGGGCCAAGCTCCTGGGCGGCACCCTCAGCGCCGGACCCGACAACGGTCGAGGCTGGAGGGTACGTGTCGTGCTGCCCCGCAACGGCGAACCCGACCTGTCGGCCATCGACGGGGCGGTGGCGTGACCGTCGCCGTGCCGGAGGCCCGGTGACCATCAGCGTGCTGGTCGCCGACGACCAGGATCTCGTCCGCACCGGTCTCCGCATGATCCTGGATGCCCAGGACGGTATCGAGGTGGTGGGGGAGGCGGCCAACGGACGCGAAGCCGTCGAACTGGCCCGGCGCCTCCGCCCCGATGTGTGCCTGTTCGACATCCGCATGCCGGAGCTCGACGGAATCGAGGCCACCAGGCAGTTGGCCGGAGCCGATGTCGACGACCCGCTGGCCGTCGTCGTCATCACCACGTTCGATCTCGACGAGTACGTCCACCGGGCACTCAAGGCCGGGGCACGGGGATTCCTGCTGAAGGACGCCGGACCGGAACTCCTGGTGCAGGCCATCGGCGCGGCCGCCAACGGTGAGGCGCTGATCGCTCCGTCGATCACGGCCCGCCTGCTTGCCGAGTTCGCCCGACCGGCCGGCGGCGGCACCAACGGTGCGTCGTCGGATCCTCCCTCTCAGCCGATCGAAGCACGATCGTGAGGAGGAGGTGCTGGTGACCGTGGCCCGGGGTCGGACCAACGCCGAGATCGCCACCGACCTCCACATCAGCCTGAGCACGGTGAAGTCACATCTGGCCAGCCTGATGAACAAACTCGGTGCCCGCAACCGGGTCGAGATCGCCATGTGGGCCTACGAGACGGGGCGGTTGAGCTGAATCGACTCGCTGCTGCTCACGTCCCGGTCGAGGGCGAGCCAGACGTCGTCGAGCCAACGGGTTTGGGCAGCCGGGTCGGACGGGATCTCGGCGCGGGGGATGCGACGGGCGGTAACCGTGATCGGCTCCCGCACCGGTGCGGACCGGAGGAGGTCGGCGAGCCCCTGATGGTGGTCGAGCCCTCGATGATCCAGCACGACGACGTCCGCGGCGGAAAGGGCCTCCAGCAGGGTGAGCAGACCACCGGGTCGGGGCGGGAGCGCAGATGACAGGCCGCCGAGCCGCTTGGCTCGATCGGGGTCGGAGGAGGCGAGCCGGTCGATCGATCGCTCCAGCTGCTCGGGCCGGAACAACCGCCCCTCCGGGAACAGGATGTAGGCGGTGTTGTCGGTCGCCCCCGTGACCATACGGGCAATCGCCTGTCTGGCCGTCGTCCCGTCGTCGCGGGGAACGAACACCGAACCGAGACGGCCGTAGAGCAGGTCGAAACCAGGGTCGGCAAGCAGCTCGGCCATGATGATTCCCCGCGACACATAGCCGGCCCGGTGGGTGACGATGCCGGGAAGCGAGGCGTCGAACAGTGAGACGTGGCGGCTGATCACGATGACGGGTCCCGAGCCGCGCTCGCCGGCGAGCGCAGCGTGGTCTTCCGGCGACAGGTCGACGCGTAGCCCGAGGAGTTGCACGGCTCGCTGCTCGAGGAGATCGAGCGACCACTGCTGCAGCCGCCGGTGCCGTTGGATCGATGCGGGCGACCGAAGGCGCGTTCCGAATCCTGCCAGCACCCAGTACGGTCCGGCGGCCAGGATCTCGACCGAGTCGTTGACCAGGTACTGGAGGGCGAACAGATAGACCCGTACCGACGGCACGCTCGTCCGAAGCCGTACGAGATCGGCCACGGCCAGCACCGGTATCGCCACCGGGGCCAGGAACAACGCGACCGCGGTGGCCACCAGCATCGACGGGATCGTCCGGGCTCGACGCCGCCAGCGGTGGAGGCGTGGTTCGGTCATGGCGTCCTCAACCGGCGACGGCCACGTTGTGTTCCGACTCCATTCCTACGCCGAACCTGCCGGGTCGTCGTGGCAACTACTCGTCCGGGCCGACGAGTTGGGTGTGCAGGACGATGTCGATCTCGTGGGACAGCATCACGCCACCGGCTTCGAGCGGCACGTTCCACGTCAGGCCGTAGTCGGTCCGGTCGATGCGGCCGACGGCTTCGAAACCGGCCCGGGTGGTCCCGTCGATGGGGTTCTTCTCGGTGCCGAAGAAGGTGGCC
>Ga0224512_10001103_pt1 | contig 26832 bp, 23 predicted proteins | sample SF_May12_sed_USG_4_FD_169103 | JGI IMG/M metagenome (GOLD analysis project Ga0224512, IMG submission 169103) | Sediment microbial communities from San Francisco Bay, California, United States - SF_May12_sed_USGS_13 | ecosystem: Environmental > Aquatic > Marine > Sediment | place: USA... | reverse complement strand
GAAGTGTCTCTGGGCTTCGACCTGTCTGCGTTCGGGTGGTGTCCTGCCTCGTCGGGGGATGGCCACGGTGCGCACTCCGAGTTCTCGGAGGTCGTCTTCGACTTGGCTGATCCCGAATCCACGGTCGGCGGTGACCGCTGTGGGAGCCCGGCCGGTCTCCTTTTTGTGTTCGACGATCTTGGGAACCAGTAGTACGTGGTCGACCGGGTTGCCCTTATACACCTGGTAGCTTTCGATGAACCCTTCCCGGTCGTCGATGATCATCACCTTGTAGCCGAACTCGACGGGGCGACCCAGTTTGCCTTTTCGGATAGCCCGGGCGTCGGGGTCTGCCAGTGACACCATCCGGTCAGGAATGGTGGTCTGCCCTGCGAGCCGTAGGTCGGTTTGAGAAAGGATCCGCTCGGTGCCCTCGAGCAGTTCTGCCATCTCTGTGATCGCTCGGCGGAGCTTGCCGTTTCCGGGATCCAGACGCAGAGCCCTCCGAGCGTTGCCAAGCACCGTCTCCGCTTGGGCTTTGCCGGCTCTGGTGATCTGAGCCAGCTCTCCGGTGAGACGTTCGATTTGCGCTTTCCGTTCGCTGCCCCGGCTGCGCAGACTCCCGGTGAGGGCCCGCATCCGCCGGCCCGCCGACCGGGACCGGTCCCGAAACACGGTACGGGTCGCACCACCAGCCTGCTGGACCCGACGTACGGCACGACCCATGGCTCCTGTCGCCCGCGCCAACAACCCAGCGTCGGTAGGCCAGGAGATATCCGCTTCGATCGTGGTGGTATCCGCCCGCAGCGTCCGGGAGCGGATCAGCCTCCGTTCCCGGGTCTTCTCCCGCAGCGCCCGGTTCAACTCCTCCACCGCTCCGACCCCCACCCGCCGGGTGATCTTCACCAGGGTGGTCGGATGAGGAACCGGATCCGCCCATCCGATGCGACAGAACCGCCGCCACGTGATCGAATCCCGAACCTCCTTGCACAGCGTCTCATAACCCAGACCCCAACGGTGTTTCAAATACATCATCCGCAGGTAGGTTTCGATAGGAACCGACGGCCGACCCCACACCGGGTCGAAATGACTCCGGTAGGGAGCGAAGAACCGGTCATCATCCAAGAACTCGTCCACCGCTCCCAGCTCCGCGGGGAGACCCTTCAACTCCTCGGGCAGAAACGGGTCGAACAAGTCCAACTGGGCTGCAGTACTATGAGTTCTGAGCATGGCCCGGGGTCCTTTAGTCGGGATGCCAGGCCATGTTCACATCATTCCCCCCAAAACGCGAGCACCCTCCACACGAGAAAACCCAGGTAAAAGCCCAATTTTGAAATCAGTTTTTCAGGGGCAAGTAGCTAGTACTCAGACCCGCGCTGGCTGCGAACCGCGCACCGCCCGTTACCATCGTTGACCCATGCGCTCTATCACTTTTCTTCGTCACGGTGAGTCGACCGGCAACGCTTCCGGCGTAATCCAGGGCCGCGGCTCCAGCCCCCTGAGCGAGCGGGGGCGTATGCAGGCGGCGGCCGTTGGCGATCGGCTCCGCAACCAACGTTTCGATCTTGTGGTCTCCTCGGATATGGAGCGGGCAGTGGAAACTGCGGAAGCGCTCGATCGGCCCTTCGTCACCGATGCGGCCTGGCGAGAGATGGATGTCGGTGGCTGGGACGGGCTCACCAACGACGAGATCAGTGAGCAGTTCGCCGACGAGTTAGCTGCTCTGCGGGGCCGACAGGATGTGCCCTTGGGTGGTACGGGCGAGACCTTGTCTGGGCTGGTTGATCGAATCTCGACCGCCCGGGACGCGGTGTTCGATCGTCTCGAGGACGGCCATTCGGCGCTGGTGGTTTGCCACGGTGGAGTGATCGAAACGGTGCTGGGTCTGGCGCTGGGGATGGCCGATCTTCACCGCCTGGTGGTGCGGGTGACCAATACGTCGATGACGACCGTGGTCGCTCATGAGGATTCGATGCAGCTGGTCCGGTTCAACGACGCGGCGCATTTGGGCGCGGTGACCGGGTGGGCAGGTAGCCGGCTGCGGGATGGGGGATTGGTTGTGGGTCTCGTCCGGCACGGCCGGACCGCGGCGAACGTTTCCGGTCACTGGCAGGGGCAGACCGACAACGGACTGAATGACATCGGGCGACGCCAAGCCGCCGATCTCGCCGCCTGGTACGGGGAGTTCGGTGTTGTGTATGCCTCACCCTTGGGGCGCGCCCACCAAACCGCCGAAACCCTCGCCAACGGATCGGAGTTGGCCACTCATGCCGGGCTGGCCGAATTGGGCATGGGAGCGTGGGAAGGCCTCACCCGTGACGAGATTGTGGCCGGTTGGCCAGAGCTGTGGGATCGGATCTACGAGCAGAACGAAGACCTGCCCCGGGGCGATAGCGGGGAAACCTGGTCGGGTATGCAGAAGAGGGTGACGGCTGCTATCTCGGAAGTGGTCGCCAACCGTCCTGAAAACCACATTGGCATCGTGTCACACGGGGCCGCAATTCGCGGCCATGTGAGTGGCATCCTGGGCTTGGATCACTCCGCCCGGCGAAGACTGGGTGTGCCCGCCAACACCTCGGTCAGCCACGTGGTCATCGAAGACGGCCGGCGCGTGCTGGCCGACTACAACGTCGCTCCCCACCTCGAGTAATTCCCGTTCTTGCGTGAGAAACCTGCGCATATCGCAACTAACTCACGCAAGAACAGCATTTACTTCTGCCGGTCCCTCCGCGCCTGGAGGAGTTCGGCCGCCCGTTCCAGGGAGATGGTGTCCGGGTCGTCTCCCTTGCGCAGGGACCCGTTGACCTCCCCGTCGGTGACGTAGGGCCCGTATCGGCCGCTCTTCAGCACCACGGGCTTGCCGGAAACCGGATCGACACCCAGTTCTCGGAACGGGGCGGCGGTCTGCTGTCCGCGCCGCCGTTTTGGCTGAGACAGCAGCACCAGCGCCTCGTCGAGGGTGACCGTCAGGAGTTGTTCCTCGTTTTCCAGCGAGCGGGTTTCGTCGCCCTTCTTCACATACGGCCCATACCGGCCGTTCATGGCGGTGATCTCCATCGCGTCGGCCGGGTCTGCTCCGACGACCCTTGGCAGCGAAAGCAACTGGAGGGCGACTTCCAGCGTGACTTCCTCAGGGTCCATGGACTTGAACAGTGAGGCCCGTTTCGGCTTGGCGGTTTCCTCCTGCTCGCCGAGCTGCACGTAAGGCCCAAATCGGCCGGTCCGAAGAGAAACGGGCAGTCCGGTCTCCGGGTCGGCGCCCAGCTCGCGGTCGCCACTGGGGGCCGACAGCAGCTCGATGGCTTTCTCGACGGTCAGCTCGTCCGGTGCCACCTGGTCCGGGATGCTGGCGGTGTCCTCACCTCGCTGCAGGTACGGTCCATAGCGGCCCGCCCGGGCGACGATCTTCGCTCCCTCGGGGTCGGTGCCGATCGGGATGGAGTTGATTTCCCGGGCGTCGATGTCGGCGAGCCGGTCGGTCACCATGTTGTGCAGGCCCGGGCTTCCATTTCCGAAATAAAACCGGCCCAGCCACGGAACGGACGCTTCTTCACCGCGGGCAATCAAGTCGAGGTCACGTTCCATACGGGCCGTAAACGCATAGTCGACCAGGTTGGGAAAATGCCGCTCGAGCAGCGTCACCTTGGCGAAGGCGGTGAACGAGGGAACCATCGCCGAAGCCTTCTTCCACACGTAGCCACGGTCCTGGATGGTGGTGATGATGCTGGCGTAGGTGGAAGGGCGCCCGACACCAAGTTCTTCGAGGCGGCGGACCAAGGATGCTTCAGTGAAGCGGGGCGGTGGTTTGGTTTCGTGCCCCTTCGCTTCGATCCGGTCGGTGTGGAGCGGATCGTTCTCGGCCAGGGGAGGCAACCGCCGCTCCTGATCGTCGAGATCGGCATCCGGGTCGTCGCTGCCCTCGACATAAGCGCGCAGGAAGCCGGGGAATTGAATGACCCTGCCGCTGGTGGCGAACTCGGCGTTTTCGCCCGCCGACGAGGTGCCGCCCAACCGAACCTGGACGCTCTCTCCAACGGCATCGGCCATCTGGGAAGCTATCGTCCGTTTCCAGATCAACTCGTAGACGGCAGCCTCATCCCCGTCGATCTCAGCGGCAATCTGCTCCGGCGTTCGAAAGACGTGTCCCGTGGGGCGAATGGCCTCATGGGCTTCCTGTGCATTCTTGACCTTGCTCTTGTAAGTGCGCGGCCTGACCGGAACGTAGTCCTTGCCGTACAGATCAGCGATCTGCCGCCGGGCGGCCTCCACTGCGGTCTCGGAGAGGTCGGTGTTGTCGGTGCGCATGTACGTGATGTAGCCGTTTTCGTAGAGACGTTGTGCGGCCCGCATCGTGCGGGACGTCCCGAACCGCAGCTTGCGACCGGCTTCCTGCTGCAGGGTAGAGGTACGGAACGGCGGATACGGCGAGCGTCGGTAGGGCTTGCGGGTTACCGAGCGTACGTGCATGGCGGCATCGGTGAGGCGTCCGGCCAGGGCAACGGCCGCCGCCTCATCCAGCAGGAGGATGTCGCCGGTCAACTCCCCGGTGTCGGAGAAATCCTTGCCGGTAGCCAATCGCTTGCCGTCCAGCAGGATCATGGTTGCCGTGAAGCCGTCGCCGTCCTCGATTCTGAATAGTCCTTCGAGATCCCAAAACGAGCCGGACCGGAAGGCCATCCGCTCGCGTTCGCGGTCCACAATGACGCGCACCGCAACGCTCTGGACGCGCCCGGCGGAGAGTTTGGGCTGGACCTTCTTCCAGAGCACCGGGCTCACCTCGTAGCCGTACAAACGGTCCAGGATTCGCCGCGCCTCCTGCGCCTCGACCAGCCGCTCATCGATGTCTCGAGGCTGTTCGAGAGCGCGGCGGATGGCCTCGGGAGTGATCTCGTGAAACACCATGCGACGTACCGGAACTTTGGGCTTGAGGACTTCCAGCAAGTGCCAGGCGATCGACTCCCCCTCCCGGTCTTCGTCGGTTGCGAGGTACACCTCCGACGCTTCCTCGAGGGCCGCCTTGAGTTTCTTGATCTGTTCCTTCTTCTCGCGCGGCACCACGTAGAGAGGCTTGAAGGCGTTCTCGACGTCGACGCCCAGCTTCGACCAGGGCTTCTCGCGGTAGGCCGCCGGGATCTCCGCCGCGTTGCGGGGAAGATCCCGGATGTGACCGATCGATGACTCGACTACATAGCCGGAGCCGAGGAAACCGGCGATGGTGCGAGCCTTGGCAGGGGATTCAACAATGATGAGTGGTTTGGACACAGAGCAAGGAATACTAAGCGGACATCGAGAAAGTCAAGACATCGGGCAGAAGTTCTTGGTTCTTCGTTCTTCGTTCTTGATCTCGGGTCCGCAGATCGCGGTGGGTGTCCGAGGAACGAAAAGCCAAAACCCATGAACTATGGACGGCAAGGGAACCTTGCCCGGTATTGTTCACGGTCATGGTGGAAAGAGCAGCAAAGAGCGCGCGGCCATTGAGCCTGGTCCGACGAGGCCCGTTTGCCCGTTTGTGGTGGGCCGGCGTCGTGTCCAGCTTTGGTGATTGGGTGGCGTTGTTCGCCACGATCGCTCTGGCCGATCAAATCGGTGGTGTCACCGGGATCCTTGTTCCGCTCACGGCCCGAATGCTCCCCGGCTTGTTCGGGGCAGTGTCTGGAGTTCTGGCTGATCGGTTCAACCGCAAGTTGACCATGGTCACGGCCGATGTGGCGAGGGCTTTGCTGGTGCTTTCCCTCGTATTCGTCGACAACCTGGCGATGCTGTTCTTGGTCTCGTTCCTGATGGAGACCCTGACCCTTTTCTGGCAACCGGCTCGGGATGCCAGCGTTCCCAATCTGGTCCCATCGGGCCGTCTGGTCGCCGCCAATTCCATCACGCTGGTCGCCACCTACGGCAGCCTGCCCGTCTCTTCCGCGTTCTTCTCGTTTCTGGTGACGGTTGCTGATTGGCTCCCCGAGCTGGCCGGATTCGGCAGGAATTTCGGTCCGGCGTTCACCTTCGACGCCTTCACCTTTCTCCTTTCTGCGATCCTGGTGGCCAGGATCCCGATTCCCAAACCAGAGATTTCGGGCCATCGCAAGGCAAAGGGAGCTTTGGATTGGCGGGCGCCACTTCGAGATCTGGCCGACGGTGTGCGGTTCGTGGCCGGCGACCCTGGCGTCCGCAATGTGATCGTGGGGATGGCCACCGCCCTTTTCGGGGCGGGCATCTTTTTCATCCTCGGTCAACCGTTCTCTCGCAATGTCTTGGGAGGCGGCAATTCGGGATTCGGGGTCCTCATCACAGCCCTGGGAAGCGGGGTCGGTGGCGGAATGCTGGTGCTCGCCACCGTGGGCTCCAGGATCGGCAGGCGCGATCTCACCTTTGCAATAAGCCTCATCTTGACGGGGGCGGCCATTACGTTGGTCACCACGATGAGCTCGGTCTTCGCGGCTGCAGGATGGTTGTTCCTGGCCGGAATTGGTGCAGGGTCGTCCTACGTGATGGGATTCACTCATCTCCATGAACGTGTCGACGATGAGATGCGGGGGAGGACCTTTGCCGCCCTTTACACGCTGGCGAGAACCTCGCTCCTCATATCCATCGCGCTCGGTGGTGTAGCCGCCACGGCCTTGGATGGCGTCCTTCCGGCCCCGTTCGACAACGGGATTCGGAATGCTCTCGCCATCGGAGGAGCCATCGTCCTGTCGGCCGGCCTGGTGACGTTGTGGAATCTGCGGGGCACTCTTTCGGGTCCCGAGTTCAGCGAGGAAACCTATCGGACCCTGAAGGATGCCAGCGATGCTTTCACCTCCGTGCGCGGCCAGCGCCGGTCGTCGCAGGAGGAGAAGTGAGCCGCGGGCGTTACGTCGCCCTGGAGGGGATCGAAGGTGCCGGGAAGTCGACCATCCAGGATCATCTGGCGAACGCACTGCGCAACGACGGGTATGAGGTGGTCACCGTGCGCGAACCCGGTGGCACCTCGACCGGCGAAGGAATTCGCAGGCTCTTGTTGGACGGTGATGATATGGCGCCGTGGACCGAGGCGCTCTTGTTCGCAGCCCAGCGCTCTCAACTCGCCGTCGAGGTCATCGAGCCGGCGCTGCGTCGCGGCGCCTGGGTGATCGGCGACCGATCGGTCTACTCGTCCCTTGCCTATCAGGGTGGTGGGCGAGGGCTGGGGATCGACGCCGTCAGGAAGGTCAACCAGGCCGGGTTGGGCCCGGTGTGGCCCGACATGGTGATTGTGCTGATAATCGAGCCCGAAGCGGGTCTGGCTCGCCAGGAAGGCGAAGATCGCATCGGAGGCCAGGGGGCCCGGTTCCAGCAACAAGTGGCCGGGTTCTACCAGGATCTGGCTGGGGCCGAACCGGGTCGGGTGGTGCTCGTCGATGCCGGGGGGCGCCTTGATGACGTTGCCGAACAGACTGTCGCCCTGGTGCGCAACCGATGGTGAAGGGACCATTCGACGGGCTGATCGGACACGACCGGGTGATTGGCCTCTTGGCGAGGGAGGTCCCAGCTCCAGCCCACGCCTACCTCTTCGCCGGTCCTTCCAATGTGGGGAAGACCACCGTCGCTCATCGTTTCGCCGCTGCGCTTTTATGCGAGCACAGAGGAGAGCACGACGTCCTGTGCTCGTCGTGTCGGCGGGCGGATTCAGGAAACCATCCTGATCTCATCGCGGTCGAACCCGACGGGAGAACAGCCTTGTCGGTTGAGCAAGCCCGGGCGACGGTGGCCCAAGCACCCATGGCACCCGTTGAAGGCGACCGGAAGGTTTTCGTCTTCGACGAAGCGGGCTCAATGTCCGAACAAGCGGCGAGTGCTCTCTTGAAAACGCTCGAGGAGCCGACTCCGAGTACGGTCTTTGTGCTCGTGGTTGAGTCTGAGGATGATCTTCCGGCGACCATTGCCAGCCGCTGCCGCACCGTGCAGTTCGGCCGGGTCCGGGAAGAGGCACTCATCGCGGCGCTACAGGAACACGGCACAGATCCGGAAAAGGCCGGCGAGGCCGCCCGGATATCCGGAGGCCGGCCGGGTCTCGCATTGGGTCTGGTGAGCAATCCAGATCTGGCCGCCTACCGGGACCTGTGGCTCAGTGTTCCCGTGCGCGTGTCTCCGCATCCGGGCGAAGCGTTTCGATTGGCCGATGAGGTGCTCGAGGCGGCGGAACCGTTGCTCAAAACGCTCGACGTCCGACAGACGAGCGAGGAGTCCGACGACTTGCCGCCGTCGAGGCTGAAGGCGCTTCAAGAGCGTCACGACCGCGATCGTCGCCGGGAGAAGCGGGCTCTGCATATCACCGGGCTGGAAATCCTTGCTTCCTGGTACGCCGATGCGGCCTCCGCTCAGTTTGGGGGACCGGTCCGCAACCACGACATCCCGGCTGCCACGCTGGCGATGATCCGTCCCGACGCGGCGGTGGCCAATGCCGAGCGGGTGTTGAACGCGGTAACCGAGCTGCAGGCGAATCAGCGTCCCCAACTGGTATTCACGACGTTGTTTGCCGAACTGACCCCGGCCACCTGACGGGAGTCGGCTTTGGAGCCGGAGCGGGGATTTGAACCCCGGACCTGCTCATTACGAGTGAGCTGCTCTACCCCTGAGCTACTCCGGCGCGGCGCACAAGTTAGCAGCCGGCGGAAGCTGCGAGCTGGACGCGAGGTTGGTGGGAACGGGCCCGCCTCCGTCGAGCCCCCCGCTCGGACTCGACACCTGCCCCCAACCTGGTGACTTCGTTCGCCAGGGGGGAGGGAGCTTTCGGACGCCCCAACTTCTCACTTCCCGCCCGCTCGGGTATCGTCCTGCCAGTCAGACGGGGAGCAGTCTTGGCTGATCAGGCCAATTTCGAGAGAGATGCAATGGAGTTCGCGCCGCAGTTGTATTCGGCTGCGCTTCGTATGACTCGAAATCCAGCCGACGCCGAGGATGTCGTACAGGAGACATACCTCAAGGCCTACCGGGCGTATCACACCTTTCAGACCGGCACCAACCTGAAAGCTTGGCTCTACCGCATCCTCACCAACACCTATATCAACCGGTATCGAAAGCAGGTGAGGAGGCCGACCGAAGTGGACTTCGGGGAGGTCGAGGATCTATATCTCTACAAACGCCTGGGTTCGGTAGAGGCGGGGAAGGCTTCGCGGAGTGCGGAAGAAGAGGTCCTGGAGCAGTTCGTCGACGCTGATGTGAAAGCGGCCGTCGAGGAGCTACCCGAACATTTTCGGATGCCCGTACTCCTCGCCGACGTTGAGGGCTTTTCGTACAAAGAGATCGCTGGAATCCTGGACGTTCCGATCGGAACTGTGATGTCGCGACTCCATCGGGGAAGAAAGGCGCTCGAAAAGGCGTTATGGGCGTTTGCAGAGCAACACGGCCTCACCGGAGAACAGGTGGCAGGAGATGGGTAAGCAAAACTGCCAAGATTCGCTGGCGCACGTCTACTTCTACCTTGACGATGAGATCGGGCGGTTGAGGAAGGCCCGCATCAAACGTCACCTGAAGAAATGCCCACCGTGCATGGGGGCATTCAGTTTCGAGAGCCGGCTCAAAGCCATCGTGCGGGAACGGGTTCGCGAAGAGCCCCAACCTGAAGTGATGGATCGCCTCCGGGCCTTTCTGAAGGAAAACGAATCGGGCTTCGGGAACTGATGGTTCCGATTCCGTGCGCCGGGTAGGCTAGGGCGGCTATGTCAAACCTTCAACGTCGATCGCTGGTTTCCATTGTCATCGGATTGCTCGTTCTGATCCTGGCCCCGGCCGGCCTCGCTCAGGTGGAGGCTCAGACGGATGCCACAATTCCGGCTGTCGAACCCGGCCCGGTGATCGATGTCCCGACCCCCGCCGTCAAAATTGTTCCGCAGACGCCGGCTGAGCCGGAACAGGCATGGACATTCCGGTACTTGATCCCGACGTCGCTGGTTATAGCCCTGCTCGTGGTGGTAGGGAGCATCGTGGCCTACTTCCTGAAAGTGGTGCGAACCAGGTACCGGCTGATCCAGTGAGTGGTCGGATTCCTTGGTCGGTGACAGCCCGGATCGCCGGGAGGATGGCCGGCCGGTATCCGCTTGGGGGTACCTATCACGAACGCCTCCTGCGTAGCCAGGCTCCGGAGTTCGTGGATCGAGCGGGCCGTCTAGTGATGGAGGAGACCGGTCTGACGGGACCGGGTGTGCCGCAGGTGGCGGTGGTGTCTCGCTCCGATTGGGCCGAACGCAACGTCCGTTTTTTCTCGAAGATCCTGGAGCCTACCGAGGACCGCCTGACGGAACGTTTCCAAGAATCTGGTCTCGTCGGAAGAAGTGCTGCCCTGGCTTCCCAACGTCTCGTCGCAGCGGAGATGGGGGCGGTGCTTGGGTTCATGGCTCGCCGAGTGTTGGGCCAGTACGAACTGGTGTTACCAGCCGACGAGGACAACGACGGTGACACCGTGTATCTGGTCGGCGAGAACGTCTTGAGTTTGGAGCGGACCCACCAGTTCCGTCCTCTCGAATTCCGCTTCTGGTTGGCGCTGCATGAGTGCACGCACCGTCTGCAGTTCGTGGGGATCCCTTGGATGCAGGGCTACTTCCTCGAACTCGTCCAGGAACTGGTGGCCACTGCTCAACCCGAACCGGGACGTTTGGGACGCCTTGTTGCGGAGGCTCGAGCCGCGGCCGCCGAAGGCCGTCCACTGGTCGGCGAGACGGGATTGCTTGGCTTGTTCGCCTCTGATGACCAGCGATCGTTGCTGGATCGGGTCCAGGCGCTGATGTCCTTCCTGGAGGGACACGGGCATGTGGTCATGGACCGAATCGGTGGCCGTGTCCTGGTCACCCAGCAGCGAATGTCAGACACGTTGAAGCAACGTCGTAAGGACCCGCGCACCGCGGCTTTCTACCGGCTGACCGGCCTGGAGATGAAGATGCGTCAATACGAACTCGGTGAACGATTCGTGCTCGGGGTCGAGAAGCGGGCCGGGTGGAGTGCGCTGGATCACGCCTGGCAGAGTCCCGAGCATTTGCCGACGTTGGATGAAATCGAGCATCCGGAACGATGGCTGGCTCGCGTCGCCTGACCGGCCTGAGCGGAGACGTTCTCGCTCGCGTTGAGGAAAACCTGCCGAAGGGCCCCTTGGTCGTGGCCTTGAGCGGAGGCGCCGACAGTGCCGTATGCGCCTGGGCTGCCGACCGGCTCGGGGCAAAGATACGGGCCGTGCACGTCGATCATGGGTGGCCGGCCTCAGCCGCGTTACGCAAAGCCGCGCATGAGGTGTCCGGACAACTCGCTATCGACATACTGGTGGTTGAAACGCAAAGTCGCCCCGGGCCATCCCCGGAGGGGCAGGCCCGGCTCGTCAGGTACGAAGCACTGGAGGCCGAGCTTGCGTCGGACGAGTGGCTGCTCACGGGCCACACGATGGATGATCAAGCGGAGACCGTTCTCGGCAATCTCCTGCGAGGCGCCGGTGCCGCGGGGCTGTCCGGTATTCCGAGACGAAGAGGGCGCATCGTCCGGCCTCTGTTGGATGTCTCCCGGGCCGAGACACGAGAGCTGGCCGCATTGCTCGGGCTGCTCTGGGCTGACGATCCGACCAACCTGGATACGTCGCTGCGCCGCAATGCTCTGCGCCGTGAAGTCATTCCTTTTCTCGAAACTCGCATCAACCCCTCCTTGCAGACCGCGCTGGTCCGGCTGGCATCCTCCCTTGAGGAAGACGAGCGACTCCTCGACGCGGCCGCCGACGCCGTTCCCGTCGAGACGCGCGGCAAGACGGTACGTCTTCCCGCCCCGCTGCTGGCGACTCTGCCCGGGCCGGTGGCGGCCCGGGCCGTTCGCCGGGGACTTCGGGAGGTCCACGACGGCTACCCCGGCTCGTCGGCCGAGGTAATGGCGATCCTGTCCGTTGCCAGGGGTGGTCGTCCAACCGAGCTGGCTGGTTCGATTCGGGTGGAGCGGAACGGGTCCTGGGTCACGCTCGAACGGCCGGACCTGGCGGTGAACCGGCCTCCGATGTCGTGGCCGCTCCCCGGCACTATCGATTTCGGGGCCTGGACATTCGAAGCATGGCTGGAAGAGACTCCGCCGCTCGTCTTCCCTCTCTCTCCTTTCACGGAGGTCTTCGACGCCGATGCCGTCCCAGCGTCGGTGGTTGTGCGCACGATGGAGCCCGGCGACCGGGTTGCCATGGTCGGAGGCACGAAACCCCTGACCGACGTTTTTGGCGAGGCGCGTATCTCGCCGACACAACGCTCAATGTGGCCCGTCGTTGTCACGGTTGGTGACGTGATCTGGGTTCCCGGCGTCCGGCGAGCCGCAGCCGGTTGGGTGGGAACGGCAACCAGGCGCTACCTTTGGTTACGCGCCACGTTGGAGGGAACATCGTGAATGTGGAGAAGGTGCTGATCTCTGCCGATGAGATCGCTGCGAAGTTGGAGGAGATGGGCAAAGCCATCACCGCCGACTATCAGAACAAGGATCTTCTCATCGTAGGTGTCTTGAAGGGAGCCTTCATCGTGATGGCCGACCTGGCTCGTCAGATTGAACTCCCGGTCGAGTTCGACTTCATGGCTGTTTCTTCATATGGGGCTGCCACCCAAACTTCCGGGGTCGTGCGCATCCTCAAAGATCTCGATCAGGAGATTGCCGGACGACACGTGCTCATCGTCGAGGACATCATCGATTCAGGGCTGACGCTCAACTACCTGCTCAAGAGTCTGCGGGTGAGGCGTCCGGAGTCGCTCGAAGTGGCCGCTCTGCTGGTCAAAGAAGGTATCGAGCGGACGCCGCTCGACGTCAAATATACGGGGTTCACCATCGGACCAGACTTCGTGATCGGCTACGGACTCGACTACGCAGGCAAGTTCCGCAATCTGCCCTATATAGGGGTCATGGACCAGAGTTCTCTTTGAGTCCTCAGTTGTCAGTCGGTCGGCCTGCGGCCGCGCTTTCGGTTGTCGATTCTGATAACTGATGACTGATAACTGACAACTATCCGAACCGCTGTGGCATACATCCGGGATCTGCATACCATGGGAGGGAAATGCCGGGTTGCGCTCGTCACAGACGGTGATACGGTGATACCCCGGCCCGCACGCATAACTCGACGAGGAGTCTCTTGACCCGGACCTTCCGCTCCATCTTGATATACGGGATCATCGCGCTCGTCATGCTCATCATGCTGCAGCAATGGATGGGCGGCGTCGAGCAACCCGAGGAGATCTCCTACAGCGAATTCTGGGATCGGGTCGGGGACGGCGAGGTCGCTACCGCAGTGCTTTTGACCAAGTCGAACATCGTCACGGGCGAGTTTGCAGGCGAAGTTGACGACACCCCCGATTACCGCATGGACTACCCGCCCGAGGAAGAAGACGAGCTTTCGGCGCAATTGCGTGCGAAAGGCGTCGATGTCCAAATCGATGGCGAGCCGGCAGGTATCTGGGAGATCCTGCTGAGCTTCCTCCCGTGGTTGTTCCTCATCGGGTTCATGGTCTTCATCTTCATGCAGATGCAGGGCAGCGGAAACCGCGTCATGCAGTTTGGGAAGTCTCGTGCCAAGCAGGTTACGAAGGATATGCCCAAGGTGACTTTCCAGGATGTGGCCGGGCTGGATGAGGCGATCGAAGAGCTGGAGGAGCTCAAGGAGTTCTTGCAGAACCCGGATAAGTTCCGGGCGATGGGAGCCAAGATTCCAAAAGGGGTCCTGCTGTTTGGTCCGCCGGGAACCGGCAAGACCCTCTTGGCGCGGGCAGTGGCCGGTGAGGCAGGGGTTCCGTTCTTCACGATCTCGGGATCTGACTTCGTTGAGATGTTCGTCGGAGTCGGAGCCAGTCGGGTGCGTGATCTGTTCGAACAGGCCAAGGCTCAGGCGCCGGCCATCGTGTTCATCGATGAGATTGACGCCGTCGGCCGGCACCGGGGGGCGGGTCTGGGCGGCGGCCATGACGAACGTGAACAGACTCTGAACCAGTTGCTGGTCGAACTGGATGGGTTCGACGTCAATAGCGGCGTCATCGTGATTGCCGGCACCAACCGGCCCGACATTCTCGACCCTGCTTTGCTTCGGCCGGGGCGCTTCGATCGCCAGATCGTGGTCGACCGAGCCGACCTTGCGGGTCGCAAGGCGATCCTGGCGGTGCACGCTCGCGGCAAACCGCTCGCCGAAGGCATCGATCTCGAAGTGCTGGCCCGGCAAACCCCCGGGTTCACCGGTGCCGATCTGGCCAACCTGATCAACGAGGCAGCGATACTGGCCGCCCGACGCGCCAAGTCGGTGATTTCGATGGATGAGCTCGAGGAATCCATCGAACGGGTCATTGCCGGGCCGGAGCGCAAGAGCCGGTTGATTTCCGAGGAAGAGAAACTGGTGATTGCTTACCACGAAACGGGTCACGCTCTCGTTGGGTGGGCACTCCCGATGGCCGACCCGATCCATAAAGTGACCATCATCCCGCGCGGCCGATCGCTTGGGCATACCCAGGCCTTGCCGACCGAAGACAAGTATCTGATGCGGCGCAGCGAGCTGGTTGACCAGCTGGCCATGCTGCTTGGTGGGCGAACTGCCGAAGAACTCATCTTTGTCGATCCCACGACCGGGGCCGCCAACGACATCGAGAAGGCGACGGACATAGCTCGCAAGATGGTTATGGAATACGGGATGAGCGATCGGTTGGGCCCGATGCAGTACGGGCACGCCAACGGCGAGGTCTTTCTTGGCCGCGACTACGGCCGCCAGCAAGATTACTCCGACGAGGTCGCTTCCTTCATCGACGCTGAGGTTCGCAAGCTCATCAGCCAGGCCCACGAAGAAGCCAGGCAGATCCTGGCGACGCATCGTGAAGCCCTCGACCGGATGGCCAAAGTCTTGATGGAACGCGAGACTATTGATGCCGCTGAGGTGGCTGAAGTCTTCGCCGATGTTCCCAAGTGGGAGCACGCCGAAAGCGGTGCCGTGCGTATTCAGATTCCCAACGGCCATAGCGGGACCGAACCGGACGTCGTCATTCCCGATGGTGTGACCGCCGCTCGGGAACCAAGTTCCTGATTCAAAGGAGCTCCTCTTGGTGACTACCGGCGAACCCGACTCGACCATCGACCTCGACGCGATAGCCGGGGCGGTCCGAATCATTCTGCGGGCCGTTGGGGAGGATCCCGAACGGGAGGGACTGGTCGACACCCCCGGGCGTGTTGCCCGCATGTACGCAGAAGTGTTCGGCGGTCTCCGGGAGGATGCCGGCGCAATTATCCAAACGATCTTCGAAGACGAGGAACACCATGAGATCGTCATGGTGAAAGACATACCTTTCTATTCCATGTGCGAGCATCACCTCATTCCCTTCCACGGTCGAGCCCATGTGGCATATACCCCGCGGGGTACGGTGACCGGGCTTTCTAAACTGGCACGGTTGGTCGATACCTACGCCCGGCGTCCCCAGATGCAGGAGCGGCTCACGACCCAGGTCGCCGACACCCTCATGGAGTCTTTGAAACCCTACGGGGTGATGGTGGTCGTCGAGGCAGAGCACCTGTGCATGAGTATGCGTGGCATCAAGAAGCCGGGTTCTGTGACCGTGACTTCTGCAGTGCGGGGGTCGTTTTGTGACGATGACGCCACGCGCTCCGAAGCCATGGCGCTGCTCTTCGGAGGTCGTTGAGATTGGTCGAATGGGCGATACGCGACCGCGTTCTGTCGACGGCCGATCGCACACTGATCATGGGGGTCGTGAATGTGACTCCCGATTCGTTCTCGGACGGGGGCCGGTTTCTGGGCTCCGGGGGGGCCATTGCCCACGGGCGACGCCTCTTTGCCGATGGTGCCGATCTCGTTGATGTGGGCGGGGAGTCGACCCGCCCCGGAGCAGAGGCGGTTCCGGCCTCCGAAGAGATCAGGAGGGTTGTCCCGGTGATTGCCGGTCTTGTCGAGGCCGGGGTTCCGGTATCCGTCGACACCTCGAAACCAGAGGTGGCGACGGCAGCCCTTGCGGCGGGCGCTCTGGTCGTAAACGACATTACCGCTTTCAGTCATCCCGAGATGGCACTGCTCGTTGCCGAGGCGGGCTGCGGGGCGGTTTTGATGCACATGCAAGGGACGCCGCAGACGATGCAGGAGAACCCGACCTATGGCGATGTCGTTGTCGAGGTCCGCGACTTTCTCATGGAGCGGGCGGCATGGGCCGAAAGGGCCGGAGTCGAGCGGCAATGCATTTGCGTTGATCCAGGGATCGGCTTCGGGAAGGCTCATATTCATAACCTTCAGCTCCTGGCCCGTCTCGACCTCCTGGTTTCCACCGGATATCCGGTACTGATTGGGACTTCCCGAAAGTCGTTTCTTGGCAGGGTTCTCGACCAACCCGACCCAGCAGAGCGCGACGTGGCAACCGCGGCTACGGTGGCGATTGCAGCGACCAGGGGAGCCGCGATTGTGCGGGTGCATAATGTGGAAATGACTCGCCAGGCGGTGCTGGTTGCCGATGCCGTCGTTCGCTCGATCGAAGTGGAGGAAGGGCCTTGACCGGTCTCAAGCCGAGGGAGTTCGTTTGGGTGATCCAAGGCCGGTTGGCCGTGTCCGAACGGATCGGGGGGTACGGGGTTCAACATCGGCGGGTTCGGCGGGAGGAGGAGATCCTCTGGCTCAAGGAAGAGGCGGGCATCAGCACCGTATTCTCTCTACTCGGCAGCACTCAGAATCTCGCCAGCTATCGCGACTCAGGTTTCGACGTTCGCGGGGAACCGCTCACCGGCGAGTACGAGTCGGCGGATGTCCAGCGCGTATTCACCGGACTCGATGAAGTCCTCAAAGACCCGAACGCGGTCGTGCTGGTCCATCGAGACCTCGTCGACGACACCCTGGCCGGGGTGCTGGCCGGATACCTCATCTACTCAAAACTCGTCGACGATCCGATTCTGGCCGCGGCGCTCATTCAGGAAATCCTCAAACGACCGCTCGGTCCCGAGGGGCGGGCGCTCATACCGGTACCTTCATAGGAGTCCTGCTCCGTGAGACGCAGCGCTTAGGAGTGACCTTGGACACCATCAGCTTGTTCGGGCTGCGGGTATATGCGTATCACGGGGTACTGGCCGAAGAGAAGTCTGCCGGCCAGGAATTCATTGTGGATGTCACCTTGCACGCCGACCTTGCTATCGCTGCCTCATCGGACGATCTGGCCGACACCGTCGACTACGGAGCGCTGGCGGCGGCGATTCACGACCGGGTCGCAAACGAACAATGGAATCTCATCGAACGCGTTGCCGGGCGCGTGGCCGATCTGGTCATGGAAGACGAGCGGGTGTTTGGCATCGAGGTCCGGGTACACAAGCCGGCTGCGCCTATCGCCGTCCCGTTCGACGATGTGGTCGTCGAAGTGCGGCGCCGTCGATGACCCGGGCCGCGATAGCCCTCGGCTCCAACCTGGGCGATCGTCGGGTGTCCCTCCGTTTTGGGGCGGTTGCGCTCGCCCAGCTGGGAACGGTTGTCTCAGTCTCATCGCTCTACGAGACGGCCCCTATCGGCGGTCCTGAGCAAGAAGCGTTCTTCAATGCCGTAATCGTGATCAACACCGATCTCGAGCCGCGACAGCTCTTGGACGAGTTGCATCGTATCGAGGCCGAGGCCGGGCGGGTTCGAGAGGTTCGATGGGGTCCTCGCCGGTTGGACCTGGATCTCATTCTTTACGGAACCCGGCAGGCGGAGGACGGGGGGGTGGTGGTGCCTCATCCTCGTTTCGCCGAACGGCGTTTCGTTCTCGAGCCTCTGGTCGAGGCATGGCCGGAGGCGACGACTCCTAGGGGACGTCTGGTTGCTGATCTGCTCCCCGGCGTGGCCGATCAGGAAGTGGTCTCGTTGGGAACCTGGTGGCCGGAACAGACGGAGCAGTCGGGCCTCTCCGAAGGGGTAGGAGGCGCTTCGGAACCGGGTCCGGTCTCGAGCTCGACAGAGCCACCACCCATCCGAGGATCCCAGAACGAGGGTTCCGCCTCGACATTTGCCATCCGGGGCGGGTGGTGGGTGGTTGCCCAGGTCGTGATTGGAGCTGCGGTCGTGCTTGCAGTGTTGCTCTTCGACCATACGATCGAGGGCGGCCGCTGGTTGGGATGGCTGGGCGCCGGGTTGGTAGTTGTCGGCGCAGCCCAGGCGGCGTTCGGATTGCTGCATCTTGGGGTGAGTCTGACTCCCTACCCCGAGCCGCTCGAGTTCGGCCAGCTGGTGCGTGGGGGCGTGTACCGCTACGTGCGCCACCCTGTGTACGGGGGCATTGTGCTCGGCATGGAGGGGCTGGCTCTGTACGAGTTCAGTTGGGTGGGATTGGTGGTGGCCTCCGGAGGCGGCATCTTCTTCTGGCTGAAGGCCGGCTTCGAGGAGCGCCGCCTGATCGTAAAGTACCCGCACTACCTCGACTACCGTGCTCGGACCCGCGCCCGCCTGATCCCCTGGATCGTGTGAAGATGTTGTAGTTGATAGTACGGGGTCTTCTGCTGCTGGCAGATGGCTGGCTGCTGGTAGCTGTTTCCGGGTAGCCTTGCGGCGCGGTTCGGTACCCGACTGCGGACCGGAACTGAGAGGAAAAGGTGGCCACGTTCATTCTCGTGGGACCCGGGCGGGCCGGGCTGTCGCTTGGCATCGCTCTCCGGCGGGCCGGTCATCAGGCAGTCGGTGTGCTGGCGCGCAGGCAGGACGCGGCAGTTGATGCCGCACGGCAGCTCGATACGCAAGCGCTGGCCTGGGAAGATGATCTCCCGCCCGCACATCTGTTGATCGTCGCGACGCGAGATGACGCCATCGAAGAGGTGGCCGGCCGGCTTGTTCCCCACTCGGCAGCCGTTCGATTTGCCGTCCATCTCTCAGGACTGATGCCGACTGCCGTGCTCGAGTCGCTGTCGACCACCGGAGTCGGGATCGGTTCCTTTCATCCATTGCAGACCCTGCCCAATCCGACCGATGGTGCCGCGGCGCTGCCGGGGGCTTGGGTGGCCGTTACCACCGATGACGCCGACCTTCGAGGATTCCTCGAAGATCTGGCGCGTTCAATAGCGGCCCGCCCCTTTCCGCTCGCCGACGCCCATCGGGACCTTTACCACGCGGCGGCGACCGCTTCATCCAATTACCTGATAGCTGTCCTGGCCCTGGCCGACGAGTTGTTCCGGAGGGCGGGCGTACCTTTTGAGGTGGCTCGCCCGCTCGTCACCGCGGTCGTGGACAATGCCTTTCGGCTGGGCCCTCTCGCCGCACTGACCGGACCGATCGCCCGGAGCGACGTCGGAACGGTGCGCAGCCAACTGGCGGCAGTGGCGCGCTGGTCTCCGGAATGGGAAGACGACTATCGAGCCTTCGCCAGAGCGACGGCTCGAGTCGCCGGCACTGTAGCCCAATTCGAGGGCCTGCTGTGAGAGTCTTGCATACGTTCGCAGAGGTACGAGAAGCCTCGGTGGGGATTACCAGCCTGGTGCCAACGATGGGTTATCTCCACGAGGGCCATCTTTCGCTCATGGCGACTGCGCGAGGGGAATCGGACACGGTGGTGGTCAGCCTGTTCGTCAACCCCCTGCAGTTCAACGATCAGGAAGACCTGGCCCGATATCCCCGAGACTTGGATCGGGACGGCCGCCTCGCTCGGGAAGCGGGTGTGGACCTCCTCTTTGCCCCTCCGCTCGAGGTGATGTACCCGATGCCGGCCCTGACCCGGGTCACCGTATCGTCGTTGGTAACCGAGATGGAGGGGGCGTACCGGCCCGGCCACTTTGAAGGCGTGGCGACGGTGGTCGCCAAACTCTTGGCCGGCTTGCAGCCCCAGCGCGCCTATTTGGGTCGCAAGGACGCCCAGCAACTTGCTGTGATCCGCCGGATGGCTTTCGACCTTTCGTTTCCGGTCGACATCGTCGGCGGTCAAACGGTTCGAGAGTCAGACGGTCTGGCCTTGTCGAGCCGCAACGTGTTCCTTGATAGGAATGAGCGCGACCGGGCCCTCGGCATTTCGCGAGGACTCATGGCGGCGGCCGACGCCTTTGAGACCGGAGCGCGCGACGCCCATACGCTCGAAGGTAAGGTGCGCGAGATGGTGACCGGCGCCGAGGTCGACTACGTGACCCTGGCCGACGCGCACACGGCTGTGCCCCTTTCCGGAGTAGACCGGGACGCCTTCCTGGCGGTGGCCGCCCGGGTGGGATCGACCCGGCTGATCGACAACGTTCCGTTCCTGGCGGAACCGGGCGGAGCGATATCAGTTGATCGCGGCTTTCGACTTAGCGGTCCAAGCATTCTCTATGGAGACCGACATGCTATTGACTATTGACCTGGGAAACACTCAGACCGTGGTCGGCCTGTTTGACGGCGTCGAGCTTGCCCATCACTGGCGGTTGTCCACCGTGAGGGAGAGGACCGCAGATGAATACCGTCTGCTCCTGCACGGGCTTTTTGAGCAAGACGGTGTCGATCCTGAGCGTTTTGAGGGAGCGGTCATCTCGAGCGTGGTGCCGAGAGCCACCTCGGCCCTTTCCGACGCGCTCCGCTACTTCGTAATTGACGGGACCCTGGTTATCGGCCCCGGCGTCAAGACCGGTATGCCCATCCTGATCGACAATCCACGGGAAGTGGGCGCAGATCGGATTGTCAATGCCGTCGCCGCCCGGACCCGCTACGGGACGCCCGTCATTGTGGTCGACTTCGGGACTTCGACCAACTTCGACATTGTTGGCGAAGACGGCGGGTATCTGGGTGGCGTGATCGGTCCGGGGCTCGAGGTGTCGATGGACGCATTGGTGGCCGCAACTGCCGCCTTGCGCCGTGTCGAACTTACCCCGCCCCGGTCGGTCATCGGCAAGGGGACCGTCGAAGCCATTCAGGCGGGTCTGTTGTACGGCCATGCGGGGTATGTCGATGGCATTGTCGATCGGATTCGTGCCGAACTCGGGAACGAAGTGCGCACCGTGGCTACGGGCGGCCTGGCATCGACGATCGTCCCGCACTGCCGGACCGTGGCGACCGTAGATGAGAATCTGACTTTGGACGGCTTGCGGCTGCTGTTTGTGATCAACAAGGTTTGAGTCGTCGGTTTTCAGTCGTCGGCCCATGAGGGGGCCAAGGTGCTTGGCCCGGAACCCCCTCCCCCATACCGACTCGCTTCGCTCGCCGGAGGGGAGACACCGATAACTGACGCCACTAAGGTGCGCGAGCGATGAGCGCCGACAATATCGAACCCCGGGCCGAGATCGAGATCTCCGACACCGATCCTCTGCATGCCCATCCGTTGACCGCTCGACGTCTCGAGAAGGTTGAAGCGATGCGTGCTCGGGGAGAAGAGCCCTATCCGACCCGGTTCGAGCGAACGGCCCGATCCTTGGATGTCCATAACGAATTCGCCGAACTCGAAGCGGGACAGAACACGGGCAAAGATGTGGCCGTCGCGGGAAGGGTGCTCAACCTGCGCCGGCTCGGGAAGCTCATCTTCGTTGTGCTCCAGGATGCGTGGGGAACGATCCAGCTGTTCGTCGAACGGAATACCCTTGGCGATGAAGGGTTTGAGGCCTTCGAGGCCGTCGACGCCGGCGACTGGATCGGGTGCCGCGGTGAAGTCATGACCACCCGGCGCGGAGAATTGAGCATCAGGATCTCCGGTTTCGAGTTGCTCTCCAAGGCGTTGCGGCCCCTCCCCGAGAAGTGGCACGGGCTCCAGGATAAAGAGCGCCGATACCGCCAGCGCTACCTCGATCTGATCGTCAATGAGGACGCTCGCCGGGTGGCGACGGTGCGGGCCGGTGTCCTGTCTGAGTTGCGGAGACAGTTCGAAGCCCGCGATTTCCTCGAAGTCGAAACGCCGATGCTGCAGAGCATGGCCGGAGGCGCGCTGGCCCGTCCGTTCGTTACCCACCACAACGCGCTCGATATCGATATGTACCTCCGGATCGCCACCGAGTTGCATCTCAAGCGGCTGGTGGTCGGTGGTTTTGAGCGGGTGTTCGAGTTGAGTCGCGTGTTTCGCAACGAGGGCATCGACGCTATCCACAACCCCGAGTTCACCACCCTCGAGGCCTATCAGGCGCTGGCCGACTACAACGACATCATGGACCTGATGGAGGAAATCATTCCGGCGGTGGCAGCGGCCGCTACGGGCGGGACGGTCTTCGAGTACCAGGGACGCGTCGTCGATCTCACACCGCCGTATCGCCGGGTCGCCCTGCTCGACCTGGTCTCCGAAGCCGCGGGTGAACCGGTTGGATTGGATTGGCCCCCCGATCGACTGCATGATCTGCTGGGAAGGCACGGGGTTGAATCGCAACCGGGGTGGGGACCCGGCAAGATGATCACTGAGCTGTTTGAAGCTCTGGTCGAATCGTCTCTGTGGGACCCGATCTTCGTGATCGACTTCCCAAAGGAAACATCGCCGCTCGCCCGGGTGCACCGCCGGGATCCCAACCTCACCGAACGGTTCGAGTTGTTCGCCGCCAATATCGAGCTCGCCAACGCCTTCACCGAGCTCAATGATCCGGTCGACCAGCGCCGGCGATTTGAGCAGCAAGCGAAGGCCAAGGCGGAAGGTGACGAAGATGCTCACCCCATTGACGATGATTACGTGAAGGCTCTCGAGTACGGTCTGCCGCCCACCGGTGGTCTGGGGATTGGTGTGGACCGTTTGGTCATGTTGCTCACCGATCAGGCGACGATCCGCGAGGTTGTGCTGTTCCCGACCATGCGACCGGAGTGAGGCGAGGGAAGCTCGCCGATCAGGTTCGCGCGGCGGTGACCCGACCCAGGAGGTAAGTCCCCAGCCGGCCGAGTACGCCCTTGGCGTCTCCTTCTGGAAGCGCCATAACAGCCTGCTGGGCCGATGCGACCCGGGAGGCCGCTTCTTCCAGCGCTCGATCGACGTAGCCGCCCGATCGGACCAGGTCGATCACCTCGGCGACGGCTTCCTCCGGGTAGGGGCGCGGCGCCGACAGAAGTTCGGAGATGCGAATGCCCTCCGGTCCTCCGAGAGCCAGCAAGACCGGCAAGGTGAACTTGCCTTCTCCGATATCGGACCCGGCCGGCTTTCCCAGGTAGCCGTCGGTGGCCACCAGATCCAGTGCGTCATCAGTGATCTGGAACACCATGCCGATTTCCCACGCCCAGGTGCTGACCGCCTCGATCACCTCAGGCGGCGCGTCGGACGCCATAGCTCCGAGCCGGGCCGACGTCCGGATCAGGCTGGCAGTCTTGCCGCCGATGATTCGGTAGTACTCGGTGGGACCATGGTTCAAGTCGTGGTCAACCTGTAGTTCCAGAGTCTGGCCCTCGACCAGCTCCGCATACGTTCGTGCCAGCAGCCGGACCGCTTCTTGCCCGAGAGTCGAGGCCGCCACCTCCGAAGCTCTCGCCATCAGGAAGTCTCCGGCGAGGATGGCGATCGTGTTGGTCCAGTTGCTGTTGACGGACGTTGCGCCCCGGCGGGTCGTCGCCTCGTCGATGACGTCGTCGTGGTACAGACTCCCCAGGTGGATGAGTTCGACCGCCGCCCCTGCGTCGATCGCCCGGTGGTCCAGGTTTGGACCGAACTCAGCGGTCAGCTGGGCCAAAAGCGGTCGGAAGCGTTTTCCGCCGGCGAGAAGCCCGTGCTGGGCGATTTCGGTGAGAAATGGATCGTCGGCCCGCGAAGCTTCGAGTAGGCGGTGCTCGACGCGATCGAGACGTTCCCAAATCTGGGGGATTGGTATCAAATCGGTGAGTTCGGGGGCGTCCATGCAGGTCTCCGCTGCGTGCGAAGCTGCATGGTAGTGAGGTGTCGACCATCGCCGGTCGGAACGAACTCTGTTCGGCCTAGTGTTAGACAAGAAGACATCCAAAAGTACTCAAGTCGACGTAGAAAGGGCCGACGCCATAGCTAGGCCTGTAAGGGTAGAAAAGGGTCATCGCTATACTGCCGGGGCGTATCCCCGTCAGGTCGAGGGTGCGATATTGGCTTAGGAGGCTGGTGCCGTGTTTGAACGGTTCACAGATCGAGCACGCAGAGTCGTGGTTCTGGCCCAGGAAGAAGCGCGGCTTCTCAACCACAATTACATCGGGACCGAACACATCCTTCTGGGGTTGATCCATGAGGGCGAGGGCGTTGCAGCCAAGGGTTTGGAGTCGCTCGGCATCAGTCTCGATTCCGTCCGCACCCAGGTTGTCGAAATCATCGGCCAGGGACAGCAGTCGCCCAGCGGGCATATTCCTTTCACGCCCCGCGCCAAGAAAGTCCTCGAACTGAGTTTGCGCGAAGCGCTCCAACTCGGTCACAACTACATCGGCACCGAACACATCCTGCTCGGCCTCATTCGGGAAGGTGAAGGCGTGGCCGCCCAGGTGCTGCAGAAGTTGGGCGCCGACCTTCCCAAGGTGCGTCAGACGGTTATCCAATTGCTGTCGGGAGCGCCCTCCGAGGAGCAGACGGCCGGGTCGGGTGGCCGTGAAAGCGGGCCCTCCGGGTCGACTGTGCTTGACCAGTTTGGTCGCAACCTCACCCAGATGGCCCGGGATCGCAAGCTGGACCCGGTTATCGGCCGGCAACGCGAGATCGAACGGGTCATGCAGATCCTGTCTCGACGGACCAAGAACAACCCGGTGCTGATCGGTGAACCCGGGGTCGGTAAGACGGCCATTGTCGAGGGTCTTGCCCAACGGATCGTCACGGGTGAGGTCCCCGAGACGCTCGACGGTAAGCAGGTCTATACGCTCGATCTTGGCGCGCTGGTGGCCGGATCACGCTACCGCGGCGATTTCGAAGAGCGGCTCAAGAAGGTGCTCAAGGAAATTCGTACTCGCGGTGACATCCTCCTGTTCATCGATGAGATCCACACGCTGGTTGGGGCGGGGGCTGCCGAGGGTGCCATCGACGCGGCCAGCATCCTCAAGCCGATGCTGGCCCGTGGTGAGCTGCAAACCATCGGCGCAACCACCCTCGAGGAGTACCGGAAGTACCTCGAGAAGGACTCCGCCTTGGAGCGACGGTTCCAGCCGGTTCAGGTCGACGAGCCAACGGTGGCCGACACGATCCAAATCCTGGACGGTCTCAAGGACCGCTACGAAGCCCACCACAACGTTCGCTTCACCCAGGGAGCCCTGGTCAGTGCCGCCAACCTGGCCGACCGGTACATCTCCGACCGCCAACTCCCCGACAAGGCCATCGACCTGATTGACGAGGCGGGAAGCCGCATGCGCATCAACCGCACCGGGGCCACCCCCGAGCTGAAGGAACTCGACGAAAAACTAACCGGCGTCCGGTCACAGAAGACCGAGGCCGTGCAGGCCCAGCAGTTCGAACGGGCCGCGCAGCTGCGCGATCAGGAACGCTCCCTCATCGCCGATCGCGCCGAACGAGAGCGTGAACAAAAGGCAGCCGGTATCACGAATGATTGGGTCATCGACGAAGAAGAGATCGCCGAGGTGCTGGCGCTGTGGACGGGTATCCCGGTGCACCGCCTGACTGAAGAAGAGACCGCCCGGCTCGTCAACATGGAGGCTGAGCTCCACAAGCGCATCGTTGGTCAGCACGACGCTATCGTGGCCGTCTCCAAGGCCATCCGACGCACCCGGGCCGGGTTGAAGGATCCCAAGCGTCCCTCTGGATCGTTTATCTTCCTGGGACCATCGGGCGTTGGTAAGACGGAGACGGCCAAGACCCTGGCAGAGTTCCTCTTCGGTGACGAAGATGCCCTGATCCAGCTCGACATGTCCGAGTACATGGAGAAGCACACGGTCAGCCGGTTGGTCGGTTCACCGCCCGGTTACGTCGGCTACGACGAAGGCGGCCAGTTGACCGAGGCCGTGCGGCGCAAGCCTTTCTCGGTGGTTCTGTTCGATGAGATCGAGAAAGCCCACCCGGACGTCTTCAACACCCTGTTGCAGATCCTCGAGGACGGGCGCCTCACGGACGCGCAAGGTCGAAGCGTCGACTTCAAGAACACGGTCATCATCATGACCTCCAATCTCGGTACGGCCGAACTCCGCAAGAAGGCGGTCGGGTTCGTGGCCGAGGGAGAAGATGTGACCTACGAGCACATGAAATCGAAAGTGACCGACGAGCTCAAAAAGCACTTCCGTCCCGAGTTTCTCAACCGTATCGACGAGGTCATCGTCTTCCACGAACTCTCCGTCCATGAGGTAAAAGAGATTGTCGATCTGATGCTGGTTCGGGTTCACGATCAGTTGAAGTCGCAAGGCTTGTCGCTGGCCCTGTCGGATGCCGCCAAGGTGAACCTGGCCGAGAAGGGGTACGACGCGGAGCTGGGTGCTCGTCCGTTGCGTCGGGCTATTCAACGCAGGCTGGAAGATCCTTTGTCTGAGCGGGTTCTGCTTGGTGACTTCAGGGCCGGCATAACCATCGTGGTCGATTTCGACGAGGAGACCGGAGAGTTGGTTTTCGAAGAAGTCGAGGCACCCGACCAGCCCCCGATCGAGATGGCTGACAGCGAGTAGGGCTTCGCAGTATCAGTTGATGGACGGGCGGCTCCCCTCGGGGCCGCCCTTTCAGTTTTCAGTTGCGGAATGTCTGGTGACTTACGACCGACGACTGACGATGGCATCAGTAGGCCATCGTGACGGTTCGGTGATGCTCGCCCATGGTTCCGGCCCGGGGTCCCAGCACGGCCTGGTGCCACAGGAAGTAGTCCAGAGCGGGTGTCATGACCGGGTTGCCCAGCCGGCGAAGGGCTTCGGTGAGCTGCTGGCCGGCGTAGACGGTCGCCCAGCGAATGGCCAGCTCCCAATTCCCACCCGCCGGGATCAGGTGCCGAGCGTCGACCGCCTCGGCCAGCCCGGGCTGGTAGTGGATTACCCCGAAGTGACGGAGCACCATCGGGAGCATGTAGTCGGGGTAGACGGGGAAGGTTTCGAGTCCCGTGAAATCGATTCCGCCGCCGGACCCCATCATGGCAGCGCTCAAATGG
>Ga0224512_10001102_pt1 | contig 26849 bp, 26 predicted proteins | sample SF_May12_sed_USG_4_FD_169103 | JGI IMG/M metagenome (GOLD analysis project Ga0224512, IMG submission 169103) | Sediment microbial communities from San Francisco Bay, California, United States - SF_May12_sed_USGS_13 | ecosystem: Environmental > Aquatic > Marine > Sediment | place: USA... | reverse complement strand
AATGCCGCTACTCGTCGGCTTGATTCGAGAGATGGGCGCCGGACGAATCATGGTGTTCGTCAATATGAAGCGCGAGGCGGAACGTGTCGAAGCGTATCTCGAAGCGAATGGCGTGCATGCCAAGGCAATATCCGGCGACGTGCCTCAGAAGAAGCGCCTGCGCATGTTGATGGAATTTCAAGCCGGCGACCTGCAGGTGCTCATCGGCACAGATGTCGCGTCGCGCGGCTTGCATATTCCCGACGTGCAATACGTGATCAACTACGATCTGCCACAGGATTCCGAGGATTACGTGCATCGTATCGGCCGAACCGCACGTGCCGGCGCAGCGGGTGACGCAATCAGTTTCGGTTGTGAAACCTATGCAGTGTCATTACCCGATATTGAAGATTACATCGGGCACAAGATACCCGTCGCGAACTACGACCCTGCATTGCTGCCGGAATTGATCAAGCCAAAACCGAGGCCACGACGTCAGTCAGGTCCACGCGGCCGGCAAGGCGGAGCAAAGGGTGGCTCGAGGCGCGGACCGCCGCGTAGGTCATAAGAGCTCGCCGACGCTCTCCACACCGACAAATTCCTCACAGTGACGTGCCGGCGCCGTAGTGTCCGGACGCGTAATTGTCAGCAGCATCTCGATCCCGAAATCAGCCGCACTGCGCAAAACCGCCACAGTGTCATCAACAAACAACGTGGTCGCCGGCTCGAAGCCCTCATTCTCGCGCAACGCGTGCCAGAATTCCTGGCGCTCCTTGGCGTGACCGTAGCTGTGTGAACTGTGAAGGCCATCAAAATATTCTGCGAAGCCCAGGGTCTCATTCTTGAGCTGCAGCGTATCGGGATGTGAATTTGTCACGAGCAGAACCCTGACATCGGCCTCGCGAACCGCCTGAAGAAAACTCTGCGCGCCGGGAAGGTACTCGATGCGGTGATGCACCTCTTGGTGCAGCTGCAGGACATCGAAGCCGAGCCGCTCGCTCCAATGATCGAGGCAATACCACTCCAGATTGCCGTGAATGGACGCGTATTTTGCGTACAGGCGCTCACGGGCAACCTCATACTCCAGGCCATTTTCCGCGGCATAGCGAATAGGTACAAGTTCTCTCCACACGTGGTTATCGAACGCGAGATCCAGAATGGTGCCATCCATATCGAGCATTAGCGTTTCGCACTTTTCAATGGCTGTTTTGGGATTGAATGTCACTGTTCTATACTGCGCGCCCCTTTGTCGCGTCCGGATTTTCGATGAACCTCAAGGAACTGATCAACCCTGTCGTGGACCTCGCCGTCGATGCCGGACAGGCGATTATGAAAGTTTACGCCACCGAGTTCGACGTTCAAAGCAAAGCCGACGATTCGCCGCTGACACAAGCAGACCTGGCAGCACACCGATGCATCGTCGCCGGGCTCGGGGAGTTGACGCCGGACATTCCGATCATTTCTGAGGAGGAAGGCCTGCCGAGGTTCGAGGATCGCAGCCAGTGGCAACGCTATTGGCTCATTGACCCGCTCGATGGCACCAGGGAGTTCGTCAATCGCAACGGCGAGTTCACGGTCAATATCGCGCTCATAGACGTGCATCGGCCGGTCTTCGGGGTCGTGCATGTCCCCGTGCAGGACAAGACCTATATTGGCTGTGAAGGCCACGGCGCCGAGCTGCGGGACGGTGGCTCAAGCACCGCGATTCGTGTTGCCGCGGCAAGTGGCCGACCCGTTCGCGTGGTCGGCAGCCGTTCTCATCGCGGATCGAGCCTCGACGCATTCCTTAAAAGAGTCGGAGAGTCGGACATGGTGCCAATGGGCAGCTCGTTGAAATTCTGCGTCGTGGCCGAAGGCCGCGCGGACATCTATCCGCGTCTCGGGCCGACCTCTGAATGGGACACAGCCGCGGCCCAGGCCGTCGTCGAGCAGGCTGGCGGCAAAGTGCTGGAACTCGACGGCAAACCGTTGTCTTATAATGCGAAATCAGAGATATTAAACCCTTGGTTTGTGGTTATTGGTCCGTCCGACTATGACTGGCTGGCGCTGCTTGCAGGCGACGCGTAGCATGGAAAATGATGACCGATAAAGTCGATACTGAAGCATTCAAGAATCTCGACCGACTCCGCGAATTGCGCGTCAGTCACCGCGATCTCGACTATCTGATTGATCGTTTGCAGCACGATCCCATGGTCGATCAGCTACGCATCCGCCGGCTCAAGAAGCGCAAGCTGCTGATCAAGGACATGATCGCCGCATTGGAGAGCGAACTCATTCCCGATCTGGACGCCTAGATCGGGATGAGACAGCGGGGATACCCTCACCTTACTCAATACGCCATTCGTTGAGCGAGCCCGTCGCAGGGCCCGACCGTCGCCAATTACCTGGGGCCGATGTGCTTTTCGCCGCGCTTTTCTGCCAGTTCGACCTGACGCTGACGCTCTTCCAGGCGCGCCGCCCGATCTTCGTCAAGATCGCCAATGCAGTGCGGACAGGATACTCCTTCCCGATAATCGGGTGAGGCAACATCCTCCGTGCTGAGAGGGCGCCGGCAAGCGTGACACTGCACGTAGCCACCTTCAGCCAGGTCCCGATCCACCGCCACGCGTGTATCGAAGACAAAGCATTCACCCTTCCAGCGATTCTGCTCCGGCGGCGTGTCTTCGAGGTATTTCAGGATACCGCCCTGCAAGTGGTAGACCTCGTCGAAGCCCAGATCCAACATCAGCGCGGTCGCTTTCTCGCATCGGATACCACCCGTGCAGAACATTGCAAGCGGTCGGTCCGACGAGGTTTTCGCCAGCTCTTCTGCAAATTCCGGAAACTGCCGGAAACTGTCGGTCTGCGGATCCAGGGCACGAGGGAAGCTACCCACCTCGATTTCATAATGATTGCGTGTATCGATAACCAGCACGTCGGGGTTTTCGATCAACGCGTTCCATTCCTCCGCTGACACATACGTCCCTGTTTTCATGTGCGGCAAGATGTCCGGACGACCCAGGGCCACGATTTCTTTCTTCAGTCGCACCCGCATGCGCCGGAACGGCGCTTCGCTTGCCTCGGTCCAGCGACCTTCGACAGGCGTGGGCAGTGACAGCCGCGCTTCGATCCACTCGAATACCGCCCGCAGCGACTTTTCGTCGCCAGCGACTGTGCCATTGATCCCTTCTGCCGCAATGAGGACTGTCCCCAACAAACGGTATTGCTCGCAAACACGCTGCAGATCGCTTCGAAACTCCCCGGGTTCCGGCAAATCGAGGAAGCGGTAGAACGAAACAACTTTCATACGTCATCCTTATCCTCAGGCATCGTCAATGACAATATGCTGTGACGAATTTCTTCGCCGAGCACGAGCCTGGCGTCGGCCCCGATGGCTTCAATACCTGTATCGAATTCGAGCAACCCGTCGGCGTTTCGAAGCAGCACTTCCTGCTCCTGCAGTTTGCGAATGAAATCGTGAAACAATGTCTTATTGAAGAAGTCCGGTGAATGCAGTCCGTAAATCATGGACAGCCGCTCGGCACTCATCTCACACTTGCGTTCAAGCTCGATCCGCGACAGTTTTCCCGTGCCATGTTGTACCAGAAGCGCAATGACGAGATAGAACCTTTGTAGCATCGGCACCATGGCCTGGCCCAGCATCATCAATTGGTAGGCCTGTGCCGAACCTGCGGGCGGGCGTTCGAGCAGCCTCTTACGTTTTCCGCGCTCAAGTAATTTGTGAGCAACCAGCGCCTCGATTGCCATCGTGGTGACGCCGTCGACCTCGTCGTCGCGCCACTTCAAACACAATTCCTTGGCCATGAAGGGGTAAATCAGGCGAATGAGGCGCTGCAATTCGGTGTGCTCGAGTTGCCGACCCTGGATGAAGCAGCAGGCTACCGATGCAGGTACCGCAAGCAGGTGCAAGATGTTATTGCGGAAAAACGTCATCAGAACGGCTGTGCGTTCAGCCATATGAATAACGTCGCCCATCGGGTGCGACGTGCGACTGATGACGTTGAGTTTCTCCCCATGCGCGATGATCTCGTCGGGACTCCAGTCCGGCAACGTGACGGAGTCGGAGTAGCTGAATCCTCTGAGCAGATCGAGACTAAGTTGCAGCTGGGAGCGCAGCTCCTCAGCGCCAATCTTCTGCCTGGGCGTGGCAAGCAAAACGTAGGCAAGCAAACTGATAGGGGTCACGGCCGCAGCCGAATTGATGCCACTCATGATCGCGTGGCCGAGTTCATCGATGACGTCATTCAGCCAGGCCGGACGTTCGCCATTGCCCTGCGAATGGTCTCGCCAGTCGGCACGTTTGCGGTCAAGCAGTGAATCGAGCTCTACGGGCTCGCCGATATTCACGAACACCCGACCGAAGTTCTCGCGTAGCGATTTGATCGATCGAATAAGACCGAAAAGTGATTCTTTCTTCTTCTCGGCACCGCCGAGTTCGTTGATAAATGAATCGCCTTCGATGAGCTTCTCGTAGCCAAAGTAGATGGGCACGAACACGATAGGGCGTTTTGGATCCTGGATATACGAACTCACGGTCATTGCCAGCATCCCGCCTTTCGGGGCCAGCAACCGGCCGGTGCGACTGCGGCCACCTTCGACGAAGTATTCGATCGAATAGCCGCGCACCAGAATTTGATACAGATAAGCATCAAACACAGCAGCATACAAGCGGTTGCCTTTGAAGCTGCGTCGCAAGAAGAAAGCTCCTCCCCTGCGCAGGATGCGGCCGATAACCGGCATGTTCAGATTTATGCCGGCAGCGATGTGCGGCAGTTGCAGTCCTTCCTCGTAGCAGATGTAGCTCAACAATAAATAGTCGAAATGGCTGCGATGACAGGGTGTGTAGACGACCACCTTGTCCTTGGCCACCTCTTGCAGCCGTTCAATGTTGCCCAGCTCAATGCCATCGTATATTCGATGCCACAACCACCTTAGAACTCGAACAAGGATGCGAATCGTCGGGTATGAAATGTCCGCCGCAATTTCGTGGACATATTTTTGCACCTTGTGCACTGCCGCTTCTCGCTTCTCAGGGTCATCTCCAGCCTCGGCCCTGATAGCCCGCTTTACGTTTGGCGCAAGCAAGACCTGTCTGGAGAGTGTCCGCCGATGCGACAGGTCGGGACCGACCGTCGCGGCGCGGCGCTGACGAAAGTGAACACGCAGAATGCGTGAAACCTTGCGGAAAGCAATTGGCGCTTCGACGCCATTCTGCACGATTGAACTCAGTGCCAGCGCATGACTAAAACGTAGCAGTGTATTTCGACCATACAATAGCGTCGCAAAGAACTTGCGGATTCGCCCTACAACATCCCAATTTTCGGCAAATAACAGCTTGAACAGCGAGCGCTCTTTGTCGGGCGAGCGTCCCCAGTAGATTGCTGCCGGAATGAGCAGCAGATCTTCGCTGTTGTTTTCAGCCGCCTCCACCAGGCTGCGCAGACGCTTCGAACCTGCCGTCGAGGGGCGACGAATGATAAATCCGCTGAGTGGCCGCAATACAACGTAGCGGCGTGAGAATTGCTGGCCACAAAACTCGAATGATTCGCTGGGTGACGGCAGACCATGCTGTTCGCAGGCCCGTTCCAGCGCAAGCAAATCGGCCAGACCGCCCGATTCAAGCACATAGCAAATGGCTGCGCTGGCGTCCGTGATGAGTTCGGCCGGCGATTCAGGTTGAATCGCCGGCCGTGCCCAAATGGCGAACAGCTTTCCGGCCAACACATACAGAGGCCGGACGAAGAGCTCCGCGATATTCATGGCAGATCAGACGCATCGGCTTGCAGGAAGATCCTGCAGGCCAATTGCTACTGACGTCGGGCTATCGCCTAATTACCCATCGCGTCTTCGATGGCGCCCTCTACTTGTTCCTTCTTCTCCATCAGAATGTCTTCGACGCCCTCGGCTTGTTCCATCGCATCCTGCATGGCGCCTTCGACCGCTTCCGTGCCTTCCTCGACCATGTCACCAGCAGCTTCGGCAACATCTTCGGCCATTTCACCAGCGGTATCGGCAACATCTCCCGCCATGTCGCTGGCGCCCTCGACAGCCTCTCCAGCTGTTTCTTCAACAGCCTCGACTGCGGAATCCATCTTGTCTCCGGCCGCTTCGTCTGAAGAGCCACCACACCCGGCGAACGTCAAAGCCGCAATTATCAATAAGTACCTCATAACCAATCCTCCCGTTTCGTTTCGTCATTGTTGTAGTTGTTCGATGAAGCGTTTCAAATAATATTTTATCTCATCGATATTGTCCGTCAGCCGATGATCACCATCAACCAGGTGCAACGTCGCCGCGCACGACCGCGCAAAGCGAATGCTGTTTTCAACGGGAACAATCTGATCATGCCATCCATGCACAATGCAAATCGGCAATTTTGGTGGTTTCGGCGTAAGTTCTTCATATCCTTGCATATAGTAGGCGGGAGCCAATACAAAAAGGCCTGCTGCCCGTAACGATTCGGCTGCTGCTGTCGCGACATGTCCGCCCATACTCGACCCTACCAGAATCAGCGCGTCGTCCCGGCCACGACAGTCATCAAGCAATTTCTGCACTCGCTCTGCAGGATCCGCGATGCCCCGATAGTCGATACTGTCAGCCTTGCAGCCGAGTCCCGTGACCAGCTCCGCCATGGCACGGATTTTGCTGCCCCACGGGCCGCTTTCCTGGCCGTGCGAAAAGATTACTGTCGTCATATCAGTATTCCGTCTCCCGCGTCACAAAGCTCCTCGATGTGCCGAACCAATAGCCAGTCCCTGTCCTGGCCCCATACGACAAAGTCACCGATCCGCATAGCCGGAACGCCCCACATATCCGACTCCTGCATGGATTCGACGTTCTCATCAACTCTCGCGCGCCACGAGTCGCCCTCCATTGCCGCGATGACGTCTGGCCAGAATAAACCACTGCGGCCGGTTGCCTTGCGCATGCCTTTGTCCGTTGCAACATCAATGCCACGCGCCCATATCGCTTCACCGGCGTGGACCAGAAAATCGCGTTCGCGCTTTTCGCTCTGCGCATAGAAGAACACGGCGAGACACCGCTCTGCGCCTTTGCCAACCGGATCGGCAAATTTGCCGAACGGTATTCCCAGGCGGCGCGCTTCGCGGCTGGAATCCAGAATAATGTATTGCATCTTCGCTTTCGGTACTTGCATTCCGCGCATGACCATTGGCCATACGGGCCTGACGATAAGCTGCAATCCGAATGCGTCGGCAATTGCGAATACACGCTTCAGACAAAGGTAGGAATAAGGGCTGCGGAATGAGAAAAACAGCTCGAGCGGTGGCAGCTCCTTCGCAGTGCCGGGTGGCGTCACCGGTAACGACATCTGCATAACCTGCCTTATCGAGGCCAGTTTCGCAGTTGTCGCCGTATCACGCCGCGCACCCAATGCATCGAGCCTTTCCGTCAGGTAGTGCAGCCGGTCGATACCCCAGTACCACTCGCCTTCATAATGCAAAGTTGCACTATTGTAATGGCCCAGTCTGGCAAGTCGCTGCTGGTTCCGCTCCAGCAATGGCTCGCCTTCCCCACTGGCTGCTGCGCCACTCACCCGCCGCGTTATACCCTCCGCATCACCGCGCCAGTACAACTCAATGGACTGGAGAAGCTCGTCGGCATAGCCCGGGCTGGCGCTGATTGCGGCCAATTGACTGGTCAACGCGCGGCGATATTCGACGGGTGGCGCCCGGCCTTTGTCCAGGAACGGAAGTCCAAGTTCTGCGGCGAGTCTGTTGCAATCCCGCTCGGCGTAGACCGCCAGCAAATCGGCCCGCGGGCGATGTGCCTCATCACTACGCGCCTGCGTGAGATAGTAACGCAGCTTGATGTCGTAGTTCTGTGCGAGACTCGGCAAGTACTGCGCAAGCAAATAAGAATACGGATCATCCAGCTCGAGAAATACAGAGACTTCGTGCGGCCGGCGTGCGAGACGCCGCCGCGTTTCCGCCAGCGATCGTTGGACGGATTGCGCCTTGTCACTGGACAGAATATTGACGAATCGTGAGCGAAGTTTCCTGCGAAAAGTCACTCTTCATCCCACGCGGCGGACGGCTTCCATAACAGTTCATCCAGATCAGGCTGCCAACGGTATTTACGCATATCGACTCGTCCGGCAATGACCGTGACATCCTCCATCATAAGTCGTTTGCTTTGTTCTTTATATGCGGCGCTGCCTTTGGCGAATGCGATTCTTCCTGACACTTGCAGCACCCGATGCCACGGCACGTCCTGACCGTCCGGTAATTGCCGCAAAGCATGGCCAACCTGACGCGCGCCCCGCGGAATGCCGGCGATCTCGGCAATTTGGCCGTAACTGGCGACCGAACCCGCGGGGATGTCACAAATCGTGTCCCAAATTCGCTGCATGCGGGCGATGCGGTCCATTGCGGCTGCCGTCAGCCAATCCCAAGTCGGGCCTGAATCTCACGCTTGGCATCCTTCAATACGGTATCGCGATCGAGGCTGTCGAGAATCTGTTTGACCACCTGCTTGGGCCCGCCTGCGCCCCACGATTTGCCTTTACCAAGGTATTCGGCAGCGACGCGACCGACAACATAGGTGCTGTAGTAAGCAATCGCGCCCTGCGCGCCAGCGGTCACGATCGTAGACAGTCCCGCTGTCCCGACCTTCAACGCACTGGAAACGAAGTGCAGAGCCCAGACCGTGCCCATCAGGGCCGCTGCTTCCGCAACGATCACCCTGACGAGGGAACCTGCTTCCTTCTGACTCAGAGGCAGGTCATAGACACGTGACAGGTGCACGACCATGCCGACGTCGATGAAGGCGGCCGCAAACAGATCCGCCACCGGGACAGGATTGAACGCAACGGCTATGCCCTTTGCGACGCAGTACGTTCGTACGAGCCGGTCGCCGATTTCCCGGCGCGCAGCGAGTATGCGGCGACCGACCTGATCGCTGAGATCGGATGCAAACAGGCTCGCATTCAAGGCCGCGAGGGTCTTGCCCTCGGCATCGAGTATCTCCCATAGCCGCAAGCGCAACGTCTGTACGTCAGGATCGCGCGGCCGTTCGCTCACTGATTCCTTGCCTGCACCATCGACCTCGACCACAGTTTGCGGCCGCGGCTGGGCGGATACTGCGAGGACATGGTCGGCCGCAACAATACCCTGTGTCTTCTCGCGCACCGATCGCAGCAACGCATCCAGTTCATCCGACGTAAACAGGTCGCTCTTGTTGAGCGCAACGATCACGGGACGACCTTGTGCGAGCAGCGTGCGCAGCGACGATAACTCGGTATCGGTGATATCGCCATCGAGCACGAAAATCACGAGATCGGAACGCCCGGCCACCTCTTTTGCCATCGCCTCACGCTGTTCACCACCTGCCTCGTCCAACCCCGGGGTATCGATCAGGAATACACCCCCTGCCTCGACTTCATTCCAGGGTTGCATGGACGAGAATCGTGTTTCCCCGTGCAGCGGGCTGACCGTGAACGCATCGTGCCCAATCAGCGCGTTCAACAGCGACGATTTACCGGTGCTTACGCGGCCGAAAACCGCCAGGTGCAGATAACCGTGCTCGAGCTTGTCAAGCATCGCCTGGACGGCATCGTAATCATGCGCGAGCGCGTCGCGCACACCCTCAGGCAGCCGTCTGTCACTGACCAGATCACGCAGGCTTTCGCGTGCGAGCGTCAGATGATCCGAACCATCGTCAACTGTGTCAGTTGTTGTCTGGCTTTTCGTCCACGGCCATTTTGGCAATGCGGCGAACGCCCGTTTCAATATACTCACTGATGCCTTCCTCGAATTCTTTCGCCGCAAGGTCCGGCAATAACTCGCCATGCTGATTGAGCGTCAGTACCAGGCTGCGGCCAAGCGCATCGAATATCAGGCCGTAAGCAACCGCGTGCACGAGCCCTCCCGCGACGGTACCGAGACCGGGGAACGCCTTGAGGGCATTGCCGGCCACTGCCAGCGACAACGGCAGCGCTCGCCCGACGCGGCTCTGGCTCAGATTCAGGAACTCCTCAATATCGAGATCCCGGGGTGTCGCGCCGTACAATTTGCAGAGTTCCTGCGTCATCGCTGTGCCGATGTAACCCTGGATCAGCACATCGGTGCCAGGACTGACAGCAGCAACAGAGCCGATGATCGCCTTGCGGGTCGAGTGGCGAATGATCTGCTCCGATCGCTGCACCCGATAGGCGGTTTCGGCCTCAGCAAGCTTATCGGCAGCCAATCGAAAGACGGCGCGGTCGCGCTTTTTGTCGATTGAATGCGCAGACTCGGCGAGCAGTCGATTGATCGCGACGACGAGCACGCCGATGTCGGCGGGCCGCCGCCGCCGCGTGACCTCTTCCGATCCGTCAGCCTTCCTCTCGATGACATCGACTTCGCCACCGGCCGATACCGCAACGACGCGATCGCGGGCTACCGCCCCACCAACTGCGTCCAGGTGCTCGAGCAGCCGCTGCATCAGCGCGGCCTGCTCCTCGACATCGAATCGATCGGCCTTGTTCAATACGAGCACCAGCGGTTTATCGATCGTCAGCAAGCGATCAACGACGGCCCTCTCCGCGCGTGTCAAATCACCGTCGCAAACGAACAGGACCACATGCGAGCGCTGCGCTTCCTCGATTGCGAGTTCGTCCAGCCCGGCGTCGTGGCCGCCGGTTCCGGGAACGTCGGTCAGCAGAATCTCCGCGCCATCCTGGTTGCGCCAGCGGTAGCTTCTGGCATCCCTCGTCGAGCCGCCGACGACGTCGACGTCGACATCGGCATCGGGAACCAGCGCCTTGATCAGTGAGCTCTTGCCCGTGCTGATCTCGCCGAAAAAACACAAATGCACCGCACCCGCCTGCTGGCGAGACGCGAGTTCCCTGAGCTCAGCCTGCGCCTTGCTGGTGTCGATACCGGCCGCCTCGGCGGTGCGAAGGCGTTCTTCTATTTCAGTCCGTGTGAGCCGGCTTGCGGGCGTCTTTCCGGAGGGTGAGATTCTGCGGCGAATGACCAGTCGCCAGACAAGCCAGACAGCCGCGACAATTAACGCGACCATCACGCCGACATATCCGTAGAGCAATGCACGTGGTCCTTCGACCAGCCGGTCCCAAACATTGAGCGCCGACTCCGTCACGAACAGGAGAGCGGCGATTGCGACGATGAACAACAGCAGAATGACTGCCGCCGCAAACATGCGAATGACCCGATCGAGTTTCATAGAAGCCCAGTATGCCTTGATGCGGTGCGTTTCTCACCGGAAGTAAAGCGCGCAGCGCAGCGAGCCATGACGGAGAGAAACGCACCGTGTCGAGGCATACGGTTACATTTGTGACTCGACCCAGTTACTGATCTTGTCCTCGAGCATGGACAGAGGCATCGGACCGTCCATCAGTATTTGCGTGTGGAAATCCTGCACGTCAAACCTGTCGCCCAGGCGCGCTTCGGCGTCTGCGCGGATTTCGAGAATCCTGAGCTGCCCTATCTTGTAGGCAAGGGCCTGACCCGGTATCGCCATGAAGCGTTCGGCCTCGGCAACAGCACGCGCTTCTTTCACGGCCGAGTTTTCATACATGAAGTCCAGCACATTCTGCCGACTCCACTCTTTGGCATGCAGGCCTGTGTCGACGACCAGGCGAATTGCGCGCCAGAGTTCGGCATTGAGCGCACCGAAATACTGGTATGGGTCGGTATAGACACCGAGTTCCTTGCCGAGCGACTCGGCATAAAGACCCCATCCTTCGGTGTATGCCGTGTAGCCCCCAAATCGCCGGAACGCCGGCAGCTTCTCATTTTCGACCTGCAGCGACCTTTGGAAATGGTGGCCTGGAATTGCCTCATGCAGAAACAGGGACTCCATTGCCCAGACAGGACGGGCTTTGATGTCATAGGCATTCGCGTAAAAGACTCCCGGGCGGCTGCCATCGGGTGTGCCGGTCTGGTACTGGCCCCCGGCGGCCGACTTCTCGCGAAACGGCTCGATGCGCCTGACCTCGAACGCAGTCTTCGGCGAGACATCGAACAGTGTCTTCGACAACTGCTCGATTCGGTCCGACATGTCACGATAGCCCTGAATGAGTTCTTCGGCTGTATCGAAGTAGAACTGTTCATCCGTGTTGAGAAATTCGAAAAAATCGTGCAGGTCGCCTTCGAATCCGACCTGTTGCATGACGCCACGCATCTCGCCGTGAATGCGTTCGACCTCATCAAGTCCGATGCGGTGAATCTCGTCGGGCGTCAAATCCGTCGTTGTAATACGTCTGACGTTGAACGAATACCAATCATCACCGTCGGGCAAGTCGTAGAGTCCAACGGTTTCGCGTGCGGCACCCAGGTACTCGTCGGCAACGAAATGACTCATCCGCTCATAGGCCGGAATGATCTTGTTTTCAATCGCACCTTTAAAGGCTGCCGCCAGCCTGTCGCGGTCATCGTCGCTGAATTCTTCGGGCATATTGTTGATCGGCGCATAAAAAGCGCTGTCTTCCGCCCGATCGACGATTTGCGACTCAAGTTGCGGCAGCACCCTGGCCATCAGAATGCGCGGCTGCACCACGCCCTGCCGCATGCCTTCCTGCATGTTTTCGATGGCCTGGTCGTTATAGACGACAAAATCGTCGATGCGTGCAAGCCAGTCGTCGTAGTGCCTGACCGTTTTGAAGGGGTGCAAACTCGTGCCGCTGCCAAGCTGCACAAATCTGTTCATCATGGACGAGAACTGGTTGATGGGCTGCAAGTGACCGGGAAAGCGATCACCCTCGATCGACGTCTCGCGATCGAGCCTGAACATGTCGTAGCTCAATTGATCCTGGCGTGACAACTGCTCGCGGTCAATGTCGAGCAGACGCGCAAGGAATTCGCTGTCAAGGCTGCGAACGGCTGCGCGGTACTCGGGACCGATAGTGTTGGCCAGACGGTCGTTATACCGGTAGTCACCGATTCTCGTGGCCAGCAATGGGTTGAGCTCAAGTTCACGCTCAAAGAAATCCTCGAAGAGTGCGTTGAGCGTCGCACCTGGGCCGGCTTCGGGTTGTGGTGCTTCGGCTGGTCGCTGATCACTGCCGCACGCGGCAACACAGACTACGGCTGCCAGGACGGCGGCTTGAAATGATTTCACAGGTCTACTCGCATTCTCGGGCTGACCGGCCAGAACTGCCGGCTCCCGATCTGGTTCATGATGGCGGGAAGAATATCAGACCATGAAGCCCAGATCGCGTTGTACGAAATTGTCGATGTGCGGCGCCACGATGTCCAGGTCGACGTCAGGAATCCCGAACCATCTGGCCAGCGTTGCGGCATACTGGTCGGCCGAGGTCGTCGGTATCATACGGCCACCACCTACATCATCTTCGCCACCAATCTGCAACACGGGATACGTGCCGTAAATATCCTGGCCATTGACGGCGCCGCCCACAACGAGCTGATTGCCACCCCAGGCGTGATCGGTGCCGTCGCCATTCGACGTGAGCGTGCGGCCAAAATCGGACTGCGTGAAAGCGGTCACGCTGTCCGCAGCGCCAATCTCGACAGTTGCGGCATAGAACGCCGCCATCGCCTCGCTGACGCCGGCCAGCAGTCCGGGTTGATTTTGATTCTGGTCGTCGTGCGAGTCGAAGCCACCGATGCCGACAAAGAAGATCTGTCGTTGCATCTGCAGCTGGTCACGAGACCCGATCAGCCTGGCCACCGTCTCGAGCTGTCGGCCAAGCTGTGAATTCGGGAATACCGTAGTCATTACTGGTGCCGATGCAATTGCGGCCGCCACCGTGTCAGCCGAGTCGATTGCGCGACGCTGAATTTCGGCGAAACCGCGTTCATATATCGAGCTGTACTGCGCCGCAACGATGCGCTGAAACGCGAGCTTTTGGTCGTAGAGGATGTTGTCTGGATCGTCCGAAAAGCCCTCAAACTGGAGCGGTCCGCTCTGGCCCATAACATAGGCAATCGTGTGCTCGGCCGACTGGAACAAACTGGTACCGTTGAGTGAAGCATTCGTGGCCATTCGCTGCCCCGCGACATTTGTCCGGATCAGGTCCGCGATGCGACCTGCCCAGCCCGTCTTGCTCGTACCGGCCCCTTTGAGTGAGTGCCACTGCGATTGCTGGTCGTTGTGCGAGAACAACTGCGACGGCAAAAGGACCGACTTCTGCTGATACTGGGTCTTTGTCGTTGGCTCGACCAGCGGGCCAAGATTGGCTACGAATGCCGCATTGCCCGCTTCGAACAGGGTCTGGATGCCACCCATCGACGGGTGTAGCCCAAATGGCGCAGTTCCGGGTGTCTGTGAGCGCGGATTGATCGGCAGCAGATCTTGCCGGGTCACCGCCAGATTTTGCCGCGATGCCGCGTAAACGTTGTACTCGGCGGTCGTGTTCGGCACCAGCATGTTGAATGAGTCGTTGCCACCATGCAGGAATACGCACACGAGCGCGCGGTAGTCATCGAAAGGTGCCGCCGTGCCGATGCCTTGCGAATAGGCGAGCCCCGGAGTACTTGCGAACGTCGCTGCGGCGGCAGCTGCACTACTGCTTCTCAGAAAATCGCGTCGATTGATCTTTTTCATGATGGTCTCTCCCGGCATGCCGCCGTGCTTAACGCTGGTACGCGTATTCCGGTGATGTCACGATGAGATAGATTGTCTCTGCTACGCGCAATGCCGCTTCAGTGTCGGGTATCAACGCGAGCATGCCTGCCGTTTCATTGCGCAGAGTGTCCGAGATTTGTCCGGCCAGAAGTTTTCCGGCAACCGAATCGATCAACATATCGACGTCGTTCGCAAGTGCCAGCTCCGACTCGAAGTTGATGAAGACATCGTCTTCGTTCAATTGGGTATTTGTCGAATTCAATGCGAACGTCTGATAGAACATGTAATTGGTCACGAACGTATTCAGGTATTCAGTCGAGATTTCCAACTCGGGGGCAACAAGATTGCCGTCGCTGATCTCACCGGGCGGTGCATAGAACGGACTGAAAAAATTGAAAACATGCGATGCCTGCAATGGTCCCTGCCCAAAGACGATGTAGGCGAAGTTCAGCGGGTAGCGGCCGCTCTGCGACGTCGCATTGTAAACGCGCCATAATTGCGTAAGGCGCAACAACGGTTCTTTGACTTTGCCGTCGAGGTCCATGCGCACGCCTGGCTGTGCTTCGTCATCAAGCAATATCGCCTTGACGACCGCACCAAGATCGCCGCGAACCCCGAAACCGTTATCATTGAAGACACCGGCGACCCGAGACACGTAGCCCGGAGAAGGGTTACTGGTGACGAGGCGTTGAATCAGTCGAATCGCGATAAAGGGACCGACGTTCGGATGATTGAAAATATTATCGAGCGCATCCGCGAGATCCTGCATACCCATCTGTCCCGCCGGGATAACGAAGCCGTTTAACAGGGTTTTCGGCCCGGTGTCGTGAAAGCTCGGCCAGAGCTGCATGGGTATGACCTGATTGGTCAGCGTAGGGCGCGCTTCGCGAAAGACAGGAGATCCCGCGTAGGTCCAGCCTGTGTAAACGTGCGCAAATGCTTCAATGGTCTCCTGATCGTAAGTCGGAATCGGCTGACCCCGGTCATCGAGCTTCACACTGCCGTCCTGATTGAGTTCCACGAGCCCGATCGAAAACAGCTGCATCAATTCGCGGGCGTAATTTTCATCTGGCCGGATATTGTTTTCGACATCGGGCTTTTCATTGCCCAGCATGCTCAGATAGACGCCCATCGCCGGATGCAGCGTGACAGCCTCGATCAGGTCGCGATAATTGCCGAACGCGTTTTCAGCGAGCATGTCGTAATAGCTTGCCAGTGAGTAAGGACGGTTGTTCAGCACACCAATTTGCGAGACCACCATGATTTCCGACAGGGCGAAGGCAACCCGCTGACGAAGCTGATCGTCACCATGCAGCGCATTACGAAACCAGATATCGACGCGGTCTGCCTGCAGCTGACCCATGAATGGCGGCAGAGGCAATGACTGAATATGCGGCAATTGCAGCGATGCCGGCTTTTGCAGTTGATCGTCGATCCATGCTTCGTAGCGCAAGTTGATAACGCGTTGTGCCTCCGCATCGGTTGCACCGAACGTTGACTGATTCAGGAATTGAAATGCCTCGGCCTTCGTTATCGGCGGTGGCGGCGGCGGTGGGGGCGGCGGTTCATTATTACCACCCGAACTGCCGCCGCAACCGGCAAGACCGACCAGCAATGATATGAGCAGTGAGAGCAATCTGGTTTTCATGTCATCGTCCCGTTCTCGCGAAACGGCTCGGCCGGTTCCGCATTCGTATCTGAGAGCCTAATACTGCGTCGTGCGCGCAAATGTGATTATTCGTAGCAATAATGTGCACATTTGTCGCGAGGCTAGTCGCGCACCGACTCCAGATACGCGATCTGTTCGTCCGTGAGCAGGTTCTTCAGTCTGATCAACATCGTTACCTGCAACTTTTTCACTTCATTCTCCGCGCGAAGTGCTGCACTGACGTGCTCGAGCACCTGCTGCTCATCAATCGGCATCTCATCGAGCTCTGCCATGATGTTCTGGTACGCTTCGCGAACATCCCATTCGTGTTCGGCTACGTTGGCCTGCACCTCGACCACGGCTTTGCGGATTTGGGTAAACTGTTGCTTGCTGAGGCTTAATTCCGCCTGGTTCTCCAGAATAATATTCGGCGCGAACAATTTGCCCTTGAAGACATCTTCCTTTGGACCTCCGGCATACGCGCTTGCTGCAGCCAGGCAAGCTGCGACCAGCAAGATCAATAATCCCTTCCTCATAGTAACGTTCCTCCCGCCGGTTCGGTTGACTCGAATAGCACCGGCATATCCTGATATATGTCAAATTCCCTGTCGGGCAACAGCACATCGCTGGGCGCCGACCAGTACGTGGACTCCAGCAACTCGGCCACCTCGATGTAGGTCGGCTGTTGCATCGACGTCAGCGCGTTCAGACCAACAACGATCGCAGCCGCGGTCGCTGCGACGCCGGCAAATCGCCGATATCGGCGGCGCGAAGCAGCATGTCTGCTTTGTGCCGACTGCCAGGTGCTGTCGAATGGCGGCTGACGATCACCCGCACGACGCGCCCAGGCCTGGCTAAGCCGTTCACGAAGCTTGTCGTCTGAGCCCTTCATGATTCTTCCTCTGACCGATCCTGTAACCTCGAACGCAGAGCCTTCTTCGCCCGGTCGTAGTGCACGCGCCCTGTGCCGGTAGACACACCCATTACCGCCGCCGCCTGCTCGATAGTGAGTTCGCGACAAAAGACGAGTTCGATCACGTCTCGCTGTCTTGCCGGCAACGCGCGTACGGCACGCCATACCGCGGTATCGACGGGCTCGCTGATTTGTGCAACGGCGCCGCTCGACTCCTGTTGATACTGCCTGACAAGCCGCAGCCGTGACGACAGGCGCCGAAACCGACTGCGTGCGAGATTCTGCACCACCGAAAACACGAATGTCTTGAGTGACGACCTGTTATCAAACCGGGCGTTGCCACTCAGTAGTTCGACATATGCCTGCTGCATCAGGTCCTCCGCTGTTGCGTGATCAAAATCGCATCGGGAGAGGGCCCAGCCGTATACCTGGCCGTGAATGGCTTCCAGTGCCGAGCGCGAAACGTGTGGATTGTTTTCCAGAGCATCGCTGTCTCTCATACCGCCTCCCGAAAGATTGGTGGCATGAAGTGGATGCGCATATGACAGCTTACAGTTGCTTTTTACGAATGCGTTTCAGGCACAATTTTCCATAACCGGAGCGAAGGCCGTCGTGGTCACCCGACTGCCTGATACGGTTTGATGCAGTGTGAATGAGACGGGCTCCGTGCAACCGAGCGGATGAAATACGACCAGAATCGTGACGCCATGCCCGAGCTGATCGTCGCGCCGGCACAATCCGGCATCGCATTCGACGACAAAGCGATCATTCTCGAATGCGCCCATGTCCGCCAGACAGGACAGGTAGGCGACAACCTGGCTGCAGATGCGCTTGCGCAAGTCCTCATCGTCAGATTCAAATACGGTCCAGCGCGTTGCCGATTCGATGGCACTGATGACCCGCAGACAAAGTCGCCGTACCGGAAGGCTCGCATATTTGCGATGTGACACGCTGCCGCGGCCCATCGTTGTTGCCCCGCGCAGCCGCGCCCGACCTGCCGGCCCTTTTGACACGGTGTTCAAACCTTCACGCGCCAACAGTTTTGCATCGGCGTCATTCACCTCGAAAGACGCGAAGAGGCTGCGCTTGAAGCCCATGCCTTGTTGATCAAGGTCATGCCATGGCCCAAAGCTCCGATCGAGCTTGCACAACAATCCGGCCAATGCGCCGCCCACTGCCCGAGGCGCTCCGGCATCGTCATCGCGATCATACATGCGCGGAAAATATCCAAGCATATTGGGGCTGGCCAGACCGGCAGTCCTTATGCCTGCAACCGCTTTGGATGGTGTCACCCAGTCAGACCGCGGATCGACAATCAACATTACGCCGCGTTCACGACAAAACATTTCGGCAGCCAGAATCGAGGTCAAACCGAGGTCACGACCTTTGCCGGGTGGTGGCAGGTACAGGAGGTCAAGCCGATCAACCTGCTGCAGGGCGAACAGTCCGCTGGCGTCCGTGTATGAGCCCACGAGATCGTAGTCCGACAACTCATGGCCATCCGATCCACCCTGAGCGTGGTCGATGTAGGACGAATTGAATGGCCGGTCCGGGCCGCCAGTCGATTCGGGACGGTGTGTCGGGTACGGCTGCTCGACGCGTGCCAGCGTCGACGTCAACAGCATGTCCGCAATAAAGCCGTCCGCCCCCTCGCGGTAATGCGCACGACGAAACATCTCCTGATCAATGACCAGGCCAGTATCGGGATCGACCCGCTGTAAGGTCAGATTGAACAGTTCATCGTCGTCGATACCGTCAAAGTCGACGGCGGCACGTATCTGCGCCGTCGACCCGGGCTCGACGGCGCGCAGTACGAGCGCCGAACCACTCGCCGGAAGGCACAGCAGTGCACCGCGTGCATTGTTGGCAACCCGCACGATATACGCGCGCCTGCCACCGTGTTCGAAGAACTGCCTCACGGCCGGCCCCAGGCTGGAGCGCGACCAGACATCACCAAATCGACGACGAAACTCGCCGACACTTTCGATCAATACCGGATGATTCAGAGGGCCGCGAAGCGCACGTCCGACAAAAGCCGCCGTGGTCTCAGGCAACACGTCGATGGCCTGGTCCATCGGTGTCATTTCGGTGACCGTTATGCTGCGGTCAACTGCATCTGACAAGCTTATCTCCGAAACAGTCAGATATATGTCGCTGCATTCTAATCAGTGCCCGCCGCTTATGCCATTGAATTGAGCCGCCATGCTCACTAATTCGCTACTATTCAGGCAATGAAAGATTACCTGGCGAGTGCATATCCCGGACTGGCAGAGCAACTGCCCAAGATACGCCTTGCTGACCTGCCAACGGCAATCGCTGAACAATCCCTGAGCACCCCCAAAGGCCGGCGCAAGATCGCGATCAAGCGCGATGACCTGACCGGCAGATTGTATGGCGGCAACAAAGTCCGCAAACTCGAGTATCTTCTGCGGCGCGCAAGCGACCGGCACGCCAAACGTATTGCCACTTTCGGCACGGTTGCGTCAAACCATGCGTTGGCAACGGCACTGTATGCGAAGTCGCTCGGCTTCGAATGTACCTGCCTGCTGTCTCACCAGTCCCGCACCGCCAACGCCGCGCGCATGCTGAATATGCAACTGCACAACGGCAGCGAAATCGTCGCTTACGGCGGCAGCTATGCAGACCGTGTTCGTACCTTGCGGAGATATTTGTGGCATCGACAGGCCTGGGTAATCCCTGCCGGCGGATCCAACTGGCTGGGTACCGTCGGCTTCGTCAACGCGGGCCTGGAACTCGCCGCGCAGATTCTGGCTGGAGAAACCGAATCGCCCGATCGTCTTTACGTAGCGACCGGCACGATGGCCACTGCGGTCGGACTCTCGCTCGGACTGACCCTTGCGGGTCTTGCTACCGAAATCCAGGCCGTGCGCGTCACTGAGAAATTCATCTGCAATCCGGAGGCTATGCGTCGCCTGACGATCAAGACGGCGAAGATCCTGCACAATCTGGATCCATCGATACCCGTCGATCTGGCAGAACGGACCCGGTACCGTCTGCGTGATGGCTTCCTGGCGGGGGGCTATGCAAGAACGGATGCCGCAACCGATGACGCCGTTCGGATTGCGCGTGACGAGTTGGACCTGGCCCTCGAGACGACATACACCGGCAAGGCGATGGCGGCCATGTTGCACGACCTCGACCAGGCGGCACATGCGCGTCAGTCCGTGCTGTTCTGGAATACGTACAATTCCAGGCCGCTGCCTGCCAACTCCGGGCAACCAAAGGACGTGTCGCGGCTCCCCAAAGAGTTCCTGCGTTACTTTGATTGATCCGTATGGCTTGCCGCTTCGCTGCGGGCCTGTTCTTCGCGACGCCTGATTTCTTCGTCCGCGGCCTGCGCTTCACGCTTTTTGCGTGCAATCTCCTCGAGCATCAGGTCCAGCCATTCGCTCATAACGACTCCGCCTCTTGGCGAGCCTCTTCGACCGCCTCATCGATCATCTCACGGACTTCCATCAATGTCGGCGCATCCGGGTCAACCACAACCGTGTTGCGAACCAGCCGCGCACGCGCCAATACGTCTTCGGCGCTTGCATACCCAAGACGGGATGGAACGCCATTCGCGTTGCTCGCGATGCTGCGCACGTAATCGATGCCATCTACAGCAGCGTGATTTTCGATCAGTTGCTGCAGGCGCTGTTCCGAACCGATGAGATCATCCTCAAGCGGCTCGTGACCTTCAAAATACCATTCGCCGTCGAGTTGTCCGATAAGAAATGGTTCGTTGACGATGTTGACTGGCTCACCGATATCAACGAGCTCGTACAAATACTCGATATTTTCCGGATACAGACGCACGCAGCCATGGCTCACACGCATGCCGACGCCAAATGGCTGATTGGTGCCGTGAATCAGATAACCGGGCATGCCGAGCTTGAGCACGCGATGGCCCAGCGGATTATCAGGGCCGGGCGGTATGACCGACGGTAACGGATTTCCCGACTCTGCATGTTCCTGGCGGACGGACAACGGCACGTACCAATGCGGGTCTTTCGCTTTGGCCGTAACCTCGGTTGTACCCAGCGGTGTTTCCCAGCCAACCCGACCAATGCCGATCGGGTAGGTCTGAACAACTGCCGCCTGCCCTTCGGGCACGACAGGAAAATAGAATAATCGTCTCGACGCGATGTTGAGAACGATGCCCTCCCTCGGCACATCGGGAAGCACGTACTGTGTAGGCAACAGCACCGGCGTGTTGTCGCCAGGCAGCCATGGGTCGACATCGGGATTGGCCGCGAGCAGTTCATCGTAACCGAGGCCGTAAGCGCGTGCGAGATCCGACAAGGTATCTTCACCCCGCGTGAATACCACCTGTGGCATTCCGACGACGGACTGCTGCGCCGACTCAAGCACGAAGTGATTGGCCGCAAGTGGCTCCTCAACAGGACGCTGCGCGATTGGAATGCCTTCTGCGCCGCGCGGGCGTTTACCTGGCGCGGTACCGAAGAAGTCCTGCAGGGTCGAGCAGCCGCCCAGTGCAACTAGCGGCAGGATCAGTGCAAAGCGACGAATTATGAGGCGTCACTCCTTTTTAGAGGTTGGCAACGGCTGTGGTGGTATGCAGTTCGGCACGCGTCCTTCCTGCGTGGCCGCATTATAATACGGCAAAGCATCGATCCACTGCGATACGAGTGAGTCGATACGCTTCTCGCTCGACGGATGCGTCGAAGTGAACTCTGCCGGCTCCTCGCGTCCCGACAGACCGGTCATATTCTGCCACAGCGGGACAGCGGCTCGCGGATCAAATCCTGCACGCGCCATGTACTTCAGACCGATAACGTCCGCTTCGCTTTCCTGCTTGCGATTGAAAGGCAGCATGATACCGAAGCGCTCGGCCTGATTGAGTGCCTCGTACGCCGTGTAGGTCGCACCCTGGTTTCCACCGCCGAGCAACACCGCGGCAACCTGGATACCGACGTTGGACAGTCTGCCGCGCGACGCCCTTTCTTTCGAGTGATCCGCCGTCACGTGGGCGATTTCATGACCGATCACGGCGGCCAGTTGATCCTGGTTCTGTGCCGCCTTGAGGATCCCGACCATGACACCGATCTTGCCACCGGGCATCGCGAATGCATTGACAGCGTCGTTATCGAAAATGGCCATTTCCCACGCCAGGTCACTGTGCGGCGGGTCCAGTTGGCTGACGACCGCATTGGCGACGCAAGCGATGTATTCAATCGTGTCACGATCCGTGGTCAGCGGCATCGAGGCTTTCATCTCCGCAAACTGCTTCGCGGCCTCTGCCGCCAGTTCGGCGTCAGAAATCGCATGGGCAGACAATGACCACGACAAGGCGCCACTCGCGATAATGAAAACCGGGGCAAATTGTCTGAAACGCTGCAAGTTCATCGGCTATCCTCGACTCCAGTCCCTGTACCACTGTTGTACAGTCTACGACAAATTTCGGCGGCACCAGTTCCTGGCGTCAGCGCGGCAGGCGCGATTCGAATTTGCGGCGCCATCCTGCCGCGTCGACCTTTTCCAGAGTGCTGTCGATATTTGCCATAAGGCGCTTCTGCAATGGCTGCTTGATGCGATAGCTGAGCTGATACAAGTCTCTATCGACCACAAGCTCGGTCAGCAGCTCGTCGCTCGTCTTGATCTCGTCTGCCAGACCAAGCTCGAGTGCAGTGGTGCCATACCAGTGCTCCCCCGTCGCGACCTTGTCGAGATCCAGAGCCGGTCGATACTTGCTGACGGCAGCCTTGAACAAGGCGTGCACATCCTCGAGTTCTTCTTTGAGCTTGGCCCGGTCCTCATCAGTATTCTCGCCAAACATTGTCACCGTGCGCTTGTACTTTCCAGCCGTGATCTGTTCGACATCCACGCCGTGACTGTCCAGCAGCCGGTTGAAATTCGGAATCTGGGCGAGTACGCCGATGGAGCCGAGAATTGCGAATGGCGCCACGTAGATTTTGGAAGCAACGCAAGCCATAAGATAACCGCCGCTGGCCGCAACCTTGTCGACACAAACGGACAACGGGATTTCGCGTTCCCGTATGCGCGCCAGTTGCGATGCCGCCAGTCCGTGCTCGTGAACAACGCCGCCATGATTCTCGAGGCAGACAATGACCTCGTCGCCGGCGCCCGCCACGTCGAGAATCGCACTGACTTCCTCACGCAACGACGGTACAGCGCTCGCTTTGAGGTCGCCCTTGAATTTGATGATGAAGCTGCGCGGTCGATGCGATGCCTGCTTTGCTTCAGCTTTGTCGCGCTTTTTCTCTTCCTTGGCCTCTTTTCTTTGCTCGCTCTTCCCGAGCACGGCTTTTCGAAGCGTACCTGCCAGCAGCCTGTATTTCTTATTGAGACTTTCGACTTCCAGGCCTTCCTGGGTGGCCTTGCGGCCGGCCGAAGCCACAACGCCGATCACGATCACGATTGCCACGACAATTGTGACGACCTTCAACAGGAACAGGCCGTACTCCATGAAGAACTGGCTCATACGGCAAGGCCTACATTGTTCTTTTGCAGTACTTGCTCGGCACGATAGCTGGAGCGAACCATCGGTCCGGCAACCACCTCAAGAAAACCTTTGTCGAGACCCTCACGTCGGTACAGGTCGAATTCGTCGGGCGTAACGAATCGTTCCACGGCCAGATGGTTCGGCGTGGGTCGCAAGTACTGGCCCAGTGTCAGGATATCGACATTGGCATCGCGCAAGTCGTCCATTGTTTGCATGATTTCATTGTCGCGCTCGCCGAGCCCCAACATCAGACTCGTCTTCGTCAGGATATCGGGGCGATGATTCTTCGCGTGTCGCAAGACGGCGATCGTCTGCTCATAACTCGCTCGAGGATCGCGTACCGGATGCGTCAGTCGTTTCACCGTTTCGACATTTTGCGCAAATACTTCAAGTCCGGAGTCGACGACGATCTCGACGTGCTCCATGACGCCGTTGAAATCCGGCGTCAGCGCCTCTACGGCCGTGTTCGGATTCTGCTGCTTGATCTGCCGAACACACTCGGCGTAGTGCGCCGCTCCGCCGTCGGCGATATCGTCACGATCGACGGACGTGATGACGACGTACTCGAGCCCCATGAGTTGCACAGCGCGCCCCGTGTTAACCGGTTCTTCGGTGTCAAGCCAGCCTTTCGGATTTCCCGTATCGACGGCACAAAAACGACACGCCCGCGTACACACCGAACCCATGACCATGATGGTCGCCGTGCCGGCATTCCAGCACTCACCAACGTTCGGACACATCGATTCTTCGCACACAGTGCTCAGGCGGTGTTGTTTGACGATGTTGCGCACCACCGAATAGCCCTTGCCGGACGGCATTTTCGCGCGCAGCCAGCGCGGTTTCCGCCCGATATCCAGCGGCTCCACATCGCGCCGGTTCTTGACCCCGTTCTTGATCGCGGAAAAACCCTCTTCGGTCTTGTACTTCGTGCCACTTTGCACGATCGGAATGCCGCGGAATCGTTTGTCGGTATTGCTGCTCATTCGGAGTGTCATCTGCCAGGCGAAAGGGCCAGCATTGTAACGGAAATTGGCAAAAAAAATCCCGGCCGAAGCCGGGAGAGTCAGGGGGAATCGGTTTTGCGCCAGAAGAACTCAGTGCAATCTGGACCAGCTAACGAGCTTTACATCGTGCTTTTTCAGGTCGAAATTGCGGGCCAATACGGCCTCTATGTCACGCGCATCGCTATCCATATCCATCGGGTGACTCAATTCGATCACACCGCTGAATTCGTTGCCGCCACGATACTGCGTGTCGGTCAATATGAACTGCGTGTAGTACTTCGCGGACATGGTTCAAGATTACGCATGGGATGATATGCGGTCTGTGAAACACGCCACAAAATGCCGGATTCGCGAGCACCGGCAATTTTATGCTGCAGCGCAGCATGCTGTGCCTCGCACAAATGCTGGTACGAGCGTAAAATCCCTTTATTTGGTGGACACGGCGCACAGATTTCGTGTCGCAGCATATGTAATATGGACAGCAACTGCCTATCGCTTGGGCGGTTTTTCGTTAAACCAACGCAGGAACAATCCACATGGCCGTAAACCGGAGATTCGCACCTTGCGTACTGGTCCTTACCCTGCTGCTGGGTATCGGCAGCGCAAACGCCCAGGACGAGCTGAGAAAGACCTTTTTCAAAGAGGCAGACGCCGCAAAAGCGGCTGCCGAGGCTGCCAATGCACAATTGCTGGCACCGCGCAGTTACGAACGCGGCAGTGCTGAATACAATGCCGCCGAGACCGCTCTCGAACGGGGTCGAAATATTGAAACGGTTCGTAGCAATGCGGCCGACGCCGCGCGGCATTTCAGGACCGCAACGACGGCGGCACAACTCGCCAGCACCGCCCTCGCCCAGGTGATGAAGAGCCGTCAGGACGCCGCCAATGCCCGCGCACCTGAATTGTCCGCAGAGATTTGGGAGGAGGCGCAACGCAAATTCGGCGATGCAATTCGCTTACTCGAACGGGGCGACCTGAAGGGCGCGAAGCGCCGCGATATCGAGGCGACCAGTTTGTATCGCGACGCGGAACTCATCGCCATCAAGGCTCAATACCTGAACGAAACGCGTCAGTTGCTGGCCGATGCCGATCGCGCCCGGGTCGGTCGCTATGCGCCGATCACGCTTAACAAGGCAAAACAATTGCTCGCGGATGCAGAACGGGAGCTCAACGAAAACCGTTATGACACTGATCTGCCACGCAGCCTTGCGCGGCAGGCAAACTATGAAGCCAAACACGCCATTTATCTTTCGGAAATCGTGCGCAAGGTTCGTGATCGCGACCTGAGCGCCGAGGTACTCGTGCTCGAGTGGGAGAAACCCCTGCGCGATATTTCGGGGGCTGCCGATGTCGTGCCGGACATGGAAGACGGCCCGGACAGGCTCGCCGCAGAGCTGGTCGCGTACATTGATCAGTTGCGCAATGAAAATCAGGCGCTGGGGCAGGAAAAGGCCGAAAACGAAACGCGCCTTGCTGATATGGAAGAGGAACTGGCCGCCCTCGACGAACGTCTTGGCGGTGCCACCGCAGAACGCGCGGCGCTGATTCAGCGGCTCGAGGCGCAGGCACGCGTCAAGCAGCAATTCCAGCAAGTCGAAAAAATGTTCACTCCGGCGGAAGCCCGCGTGTTTCGTGAGGGTAACAACATCATCCTGCGACTCGATGGATTGACCTTTGACAGCGGCGCTTCGCAAATCAAGCCACAGAGCTTTGACCTTCTCGCCAAAGTAGAGAAAGCGATCGATGTGTTCCCGCGCAGCGAGCTGATCATCGAAGGCCACACCGATTCTCATGGCGGTGATGAACTCAACCAGAAGTTATCGCAACAGCGCGCGGAATCCGTGCAGCAATACATGATCAATGCGATGCGAATTCCGACCTATCGCCTGATTGCGACGGGCTATGGGGAAACGCGGCCGATCGCAAGCAACGAGACCGAGTCGGGACGCGAGCGGAATCGGCGCATCGATATCGTCATCCGGCCGAACATCGAATCATCCTGATGCCAGCCGGCCACCGGCCGGATACCGCTCGTCGGAGATAAAGCGCAGCGCTGCGAGCCATGCGGATGAGCGCCTACGGCCTGCTCGCGTGCCACCATTCGGAAATGATTTTCGCAGTAACGTCATTGGCAAGATAGCCATACTCCGCATGCACGTTGAGATCACCATCGAGGCGGAAGTAGTTGTGTAGCACGTGGTCCTCGATTGACTCGACACATCCGAGCTTCACCAGGATCGCGAAGTCATCGGCGAGATCCGGGTCCACGGA
>Ga0224512_10001101_pt1 | contig 26851 bp, 20 predicted proteins | sample SF_May12_sed_USG_4_FD_169103 | JGI IMG/M metagenome (GOLD analysis project Ga0224512, IMG submission 169103) | Sediment microbial communities from San Francisco Bay, California, United States - SF_May12_sed_USGS_13 | ecosystem: Environmental > Aquatic > Marine > Sediment | place: USA... | reverse complement strand
GCATTTCACTGGTACTGGGCAGCGGCGGTGCGCGCGGTCACGCACATATCGGCGTCATTCGTGCCATCGAAGAGCGAGACGTCGACATCAGAAATATCGCGGGCACGTCGATGGGCGCCGTGATCGGCGGCATTTACGCGGCCGATAAACTCGACACATACGTTGACTGGGCGAACCGGCTCGGCAGGAACGACGTGGTGCGACTGCTCGACTTCTCGTTTAACTGGACATCTATATTCAAGGGAGAACGCATCATCGAAGTGCTCCGGGAACTGATTGGCGACTGCCAGATTGAGGGTCTCGACCGCGGTTTTACGGCTGTCGCCACCGCGCTCGACGAGCAGCGAGAAGTGTGGCTAACCTCGGGCGCCCTGTTTCGGGCAATCCGCGCATCTACGGCTGTTCCCGGCGTATTTGCGCCCGTCGAACTGAATGGCCAGATTCTGGTCGACGGCGGTCTCGTGAATCCGATTCCCATTGCGCCGACACTGACGGATGCGACAGACATGACGATTGCCGTGAATCTAAGCGGCATGACCGAAAAATACGAGCGGCCGGCCGCAAAAAAGAACGAGGCCGAATCCGCATCTGACAAAGGTTATCGAGAAAAAATATCGGAGTTCATTAGCAGTATGATGGACGACGAAGATGGCGATGAGTCCAAGCCGGATGCCGCCGATCTGCTGGTGAAGTCCATCGACGTCATGCAGGGCGCCATCGCGCGCCTGAAACTCGCGGCGTACACGCCGGACAAGGTTATCGATATACCGCGCGATGCGTGCAGTTTTTTCGAGTTTCACCGTGCGGAAGAAATGGCCGATCTCGGCTACGAAAAAACGACCAGGGCACTCGACGAGCTGGGACTATGAGGCGGTGCCGGAGTCACCTGCCTGCAGTTCTTCGCCGAGAATCAGTGCCGTCACACTCGATCCGGCAGATACTTTCATGTCCTCTTCCCCCAGCGGAAACTGCACGCGTCCGTCGGGAGTCTTGATAAACAACAGCAGCCGCTCCGGGTACTTGCTGCGGTAGTCCGCGAAACTGAAAGTCTCGGTGATATCCGTGGTTTTTGTCTGCGCCGGGTCGGGAATCAGCGCCAGCAAGTCTTCCATCGATTTCCGGCCGCCGAACAGGACCCGACCCGCCGTCTGGCCGCTGATGTGGTGCTTTTCGTGGCCGGATTCGGAATCCTGCTTGACCGTGTAGACTGACTCCCGGCCGAATTCGTAGCGATAGCTCACGCAGGCCAGCTCGTTCAGCCCCGGACGATCCGACATTGCCAGCAGCTGGCCCAGTCCGGTCAGGTCAAGGTGCCGCTCGGCATAGGTTGAGACCGGGCTGCCGTAGAACACCGGCAGGCCGGCCATCCTGGCGAGCCTGGCGCCATCCCAATTCGTCGAAGCAACAACAACGCGCTGCCCGGCTTCGTGCATGGCCCTTGCATACAGCAGCGCCAGCCGGTTCGACCCAACGACGAGTACACCTTTCGGGTCCGGGCTGGCGACTTTCAGCAAACGCGCAACGGCAGATCCGGACAAGCTTTGAATGACGACGGTCCCGACGATGATCGTGAAGACCAGGGGAACGAGAAGCTCCGCGCCGGGGTAGCCCGTCCGCTCCAGCCGCAGGGCAAACAGCGCTGACACAGCGGCCGCGACGATTCCGCGTGGAAATATCCAGCCGAGATAGGCGCGCTCCCGTCCGCTGAGCTCACTGCCGACAGAGCAAGCCAGCGCACGCAGTGGCCCTGCAACAAGTTGCAGCGCCAGCAGTACCGCGATCGCACCAATTCCAAGACCCACAATATTATCGAGCTGAACGCGGGCGGCGAGGACAATAAAGAGGCCTGCAACAAGCACCAGGGTCAGGCTCTCCTTGAAATCGAGGATATCTTCGAGATCGAGGTCTTTCATGTTGGCCTGCCAGACACCCATCACGGTAACGGCAAGCAGCCCCGACTCGGATTCAACCGCCTCTGCAGCGGTGAAAACCAGGATGACCATCGCAAGCGCCGCGTAGTCGCGCAAGAAATCCGGAAGCCAGTGATTTTTCAGAACGACGCCAAGCGAGTGGCCCACGATGACGCCGAGACCTGCACCCACGGCGACGATGAGTCCGAGCGTGTAAAACAACTGGCCCGTGGACGCCGCGGTCTGCGTGACGACGATAAAGTTGAATACGAGGACCGCCAATATTGCGCCCAGCGGATCGACCAGTATGCCCTCCCAGCGCAGAATATTCGAAAGGGCCTTGGTTGGGCGAACGGTACGCAGAAGCGGCAGAATTACGGTCGGACCACTGACCGTGACGATGGCACCGAACAGCGCGGCAAGGTATATATCCCAACCGAGAAACGCGCGCGCCGCCAGCGTGGCGACCAGCCATGTAATCAGGACGCCGAAGGTCACGAGGTTTCTGACCACCGCGCCGTGGCCGCGGATTTCCGTCAGTTTCAGCGTCATGCTGCCTTCGTAAAGGATGACCGCAACGGCAAGAGAGACAAACGGCTCGAGCAGTTCGCCGAATAATTCATCCGGCTTTAGCCAGCCCAGTACGGGACCGGCTATAATTCCTGTCAGCAGCAGGAACAGGATAGAAGGCAGCTTGACTCGCCAGGCGACCCACTGACACGCAAAGCCGGCGACGAGTACACCGCTCAATATGATCAGGCTGCTGCTATGCATGATTCGCCAGGAAAAGACTGAAGCGATGCATAATACCTCAAGCCGCCGCCCCTGAAGGACTTCAAATGCAGGAAGTAAGACGCGTCTATTATGACGACAGCTACCAAAAAACCCTCAGTACAACGATTGCCGCCGTCGATAAAGAATGGATCGAACTGGACGAGACGATCTTCTATCCCCTGGGCGGCGGACAGCCCGGAGATACGGGATTTATCCGTGGGCCTGATGGCAGGATGCACAGAGTGCTCGACACGAGGAAAAGCGACTCGGCCGACCAGGTCCGACACCAGCTGGATAGCGCGGACCACGGACTCGAACCGGGCGACAGGGTCGATACAGAGATCGACTGGGAGCGGCGCTTCAAACACATGCGCATGCACACCAGCATGCACCTCCTGGGCTCGCTGATCCCGGTTCCCGTTACGGGCGGATCGGTCGGCGCAGAAAAAAGCCGGCTGGACTTTGATCTCGGCGAACATCAGATCAACAAAGAGGACCTGACGACACGCATCAATGCACTCATCGCCGAAGGCCATCCCGTCGCGTTCGGAACGATTACGGAAGCCGACCTCGACAAACGCCCCGAACTTGTCAGGACGATGTCAGTACAACCTCCGCGAGGCGCCGGCGACATTCGCACGGTGCGAGTCGAAGGCGTGGATTTTCAACCCTGCGGCGGCACCCACGTCAACAACACTCGTGAAATTGGCGCCGTCCGCATCAGTAAGATCGAGAACAAGGGAAAACGCAATCGTCGTGTGCACCTGGTGCTCGAGTAAACGGCTCATGCACAAAGCTCTTCCCGTCGTTCTGCTTGTCTTTGCGGCGACAATTGTGGCCGCAGCATCCCGCATGCCGCTGCTGGCGCAGGCAGACATACCGGGGGCAACGCTTCGCATCGAAGTGCAGCAGCCGATCGCAGACGATAAGGCCGCTGAAATCGTCGAGTGGCTGCAGTCGGCGTCCAGTAATGTCAGCCTGGCCTACGGACGTTTTCCCAACCCGTCGCCTCGCGTGGTTGTCATCCCCGCCGGGCACGGCTCGTGGGTCGGCAGTTCGCCGGTTCCTTTCGGCCGGGTGACCCGGGACCGCGACGAGAAGATCGAGTTCTTCGTCAATCCCGATCGGCCAATTCATGAGTTCTATGCGGACTGGACCGCGACGCACGAGTTCAGTCACCTGCTGCTGCCTTACGTTCGCTCGCGCCATAAGTGGATATCGGAAGGCTTCGCAAGCTACTACCAGAATGTATTGATGGCCCGCGCGGGCCGCTACACGGCAAGCGAAGCCTGGCAGAAACTATACGCCGGCTTCGAACGCGGGCGGCTGTCCCGCCCCGAGCTCTCGCCGAACGAGGCCGCCGTTGCCGGAGTGCGCAAAGCGCGGATGAAGATCTACTGGAGCGGTGCCGCGATCGCCCTGCTGGCCGATATTGAACTTCGCGAGCGCTCGGGCGGACGCGAATCACTCGACGTTGCGCTGGACAGATTTCAACGCTGTTGCCTGCCATCAAGAAGCTCGTGGAGCGGTCCGCGACTCTTTGCCAAGCTCGATTCACTGCTTGATGAACCTGTCTTCATGCCCCTTTACAGGCAGTATGCCGATGCCGCCGGTTTTCCCGACATTGGCCCTGCGCTGCAACGGCTTGGCGTACGTCTCGACAACAATAGTGTCAGCGTGACGCCGCACGCGGAGCTTGCAGATTTGCGAATCGACATCACCAGTGGCCGCCCTCCCTTGTGAGGCGGAAAGTACCTATCGGCACCGGTATCGGATGATGCCAGACTGCTTCTGCAATCAAGAGGAGACTGAGGTATGAACGCAAAACTCCTGTTCAGCATTGCCCTGATCGGGTTGAGCCTGCAAATCGCCGCTTGCGGTCGCAACGAAGTCAGTTTTTCAGCCGACATTCAACCGATACTCGAGGTCGCCTGCCTCGAGTGCCACAACGACAGCGGTGAAGGCGTGGCGGCGAGCGGCTTCAGCGTCGTCGACTATGACGCCGTCATGAAAGGCACGACACTCGGTCCCGCCGTCATACCGGGCAGCAGCATGTCCAGCACACTCTACCGGGTCATAGCCGGGAAAACCGCCCCCGAAATCCGCATGCCGCCGCACCACGACGTGTCCCTGGCCCAGGGACGCGGCCTGTCGTTGGGCGCCGAACAGATCGAACTCATCGGGGCCTGGATCGACCAGGGGGCAAAAGACAACTAGCCGTACAGGACGCCGGCCGCTCGTGTTTGCATCGTTTTGGGGCGTCGGAGCATCGCCGCCTGCCGACCGGGACAGGAGCGATTTTCCTGTCCCTGATGTGTGCCTCTGCCGCGGATGTTTATACCTATTTACTTGCCCTGAACCCCGTGCAATAAACGCCCCTCAAGCGAAAAAGGTACAACTTTTCTGGCGCAGGTACGGCGGTAATTATGTCAAATCAACGCATTTCGGGCGACACCAAATACTTGTTTAAACGGGACCGGACGTGGTGGGTGAAGCTCTCCGTGCCACGGCCGCTGCGCGGCGTCCTTGGCTACGACCTGCGGCGTTCGTTGCATACCCAAGATATCGAGGCGGCGCGCCGCGCGCGCTGGGAGGCCATCGAGGAGTTTCGGGCCAAAATCGAAAAGCTCCGCGCCGAGCAGTCGGGCGAAGTCGCGGAGGCGCCGGCGGCTACCGTCAGTGACCCGGACCGGACCAGACCGGCGAAGGACGGCATTCGCCGGGTCGACCAGCATATCGTCGAAATCGTCAGCGACTCCGGAGAGGGCGCGCAGAAGTGCGGCCAGATCTTGGGGTTGGTAAGCGGCAAGATGGGGAACGGTGTCTGGACCGTCGAGATCATTCCGGCCGAAATTCAGCCGCCTGCACGAGAACGTCAGGGCGCCAGCGGAATTCGTGTCCGGATGGGATCGAAAAAGATAACCAACATGGGCAACGAAGCGGACATGGTTGTCGCATTCAACGAACAGGTGCTCTATTCCCGTATCGATAACGGTGCTTATAGAAAAGGCACTATCGTTTTGCTCGAGAGCATGTGGGCCGAAGATCCTGATGAGAGAATCCGCAAGCAGTACCAGGAGGCGCTCGCCGATTTCCACGCGCAGGGACTGATCGTGCATGAACTGCCGATCCAGAAAGAGTGCCTGAAGCTCGTCAATGATCCGCGCAGGGGCAAGAACATGTTCGTGCTCGGAATGCTCTGCAGGATTTATCACCGCGATACCGACAAAGCCAAGATCGAAATTGCAAAGACATTCAAAAAGAAGGGCGACAAGGTCATCAAGATCAACCATGACCTGTTCGATGCCGGCTACGCTTTCGCACGCGACAACCTCGACTACGAGTTCGAGATACCCGCTGCCGAGAAAGATCGCCTGAAATCAGCCGTCGTCATCAACGGCAATACCGCGGCCGGACTCGGCGTCATGGCCGCTGGCATCGAGCTGGTCTCAATGTATCCGATCACGCCGGCTACATCGGCGTCACATTATCTTGCCGAAGATTTTCATCTCACCGGCGGTTTCGTTCACCAGGCCGAGGATGAGATCGCCGCTATCGGTTTTGCAATCGGCGCATCCTATGCGGGCAAGACGGCGTGTACGATCACTTCCGGTCCCGGCATGGCGCTCAAGACCGAAATGATCGGTCTTGCTGTCATGGCCGAGATCCCGCTGGTGATCATCGATGTGCAGCGCGGCAGTCCCTCTACCGGTCTTCCTACCAAAGTCGAACAGGGAGACCTGCTGGCCAGTCTGTACGGCGCACCTGGCGATTCACCCAAGATCGTCATCGCCGCGGCCACGATCTCGGAGTGTTTCCACTTCGTGGTCATGGCGCGCAAGCTGGCCGAATCATTCCGCACGCCTGTGATTCTGCTGACCGATGCCAACCTCGCCACCGGCGTGCAGCCGATCGAACGCCCCGATGTCAGCGAGGAATGGTTTGCCGCACCGCTGGACCAGTCAGCATGGGACGAGAATGTGGCGCCCTACGACTGGGACGAGGCCACCGGTCTGTCCGACAGGCCTATCCCCGGCATGCGCGGAGGCGAGTACATCCTCACGGGCCTTGCCCACAACCGCCACAGCAAGATTGCGTATGACTCGGCGTCCAACCAGGAGGGCATGAACATGCGCAGCCGCAAGCTGACGACTCTGGCCGCCACCATGAAACCTCCCGAGGTTCACGGCGATCCTACCGGGGACCTGCTGATTGTTGGCTGGGGTTCGACGCTGGGTGCGATCGAGGAAGCGGTCGACCTGGCGAGGCTGCAGGGTAAGAAAGTGTCCACACTGCACCTGAGATTTCTCTCGCCACTGGAGCCTGGGTTGAAGAAGATTTTTTCGGGATTCAAGAAAGTGATGACCATCGAGATCAATTACAGCGACGATCCCGATGCGCCAATGATCAACAAAGAAAACCGCCGCATTTCGCAGCTCGCGCTCATGCTGCGCGCACACACCTTAATCGACATCGACTGCTGGTCGAAGGTTCCGGGCCACCCGCTGCAGCCCGGTGCCATCGGCAGGGTCATCGATGCCCGCCTCGCGGAGATAGAAGGAGCATCATCATGTTCGGCTTGAAAGGTGACTGGTCTCTCGAGGTCAAGGATCGTTATTTCACGCTGCAGGATTACTGCGGCGCAGAGCCGCGCTGGTGCACGGGTTGCGGTGACCACGGCATTCTTGCTGCCGTGCACCGGGTGTGCCGCGACTCGCAGATCAGGCCTGAAAAAACGGTAGCGGTATCGGGCATAGGCTGTTCCAGCCGGCTGCCGCACTACATGAATACCTATGGATTTCATGGCCTGCACGGGCGCGCATTGCCGGTCGCCTGCGGCATCAAGTCGCGGCGCCCCGACCTGGATGTCTGGGTTGCGACCGGAGACGGCGACTGTTTCTCGATCGGTGCCGCCCACTGGATCCATGCAATGCGTTACAACATGGACCTGACCCTGCTGGTGTTCGACAACGGCATATACGGCCTGACCAAGAAACAAACGTCGCCCACCACGCCGATGGACGTCCCGACCAACACCCATCCGTCGGGCGCACTGCTGCCCCCGCTGAATCCGCTGACCGTAACCCTCGGCGTGACCAATATCTCTTTCGTTGCGCAGATTGTCGACTGGAACGCCGTGCTCCGGCACGAGGTGATCAAGAAAGCGCACGAGCACAAAGGAACCAGCTTCGTGCGGATTATCCAGCGCTGCCCCGTTTACGTGGAGGCCATCGGGAAACGCCTGCAGAACGAGCCCGCGAGGCTGAAGCTGCTGACCCACGAGAAAGGCATACAGCTCGACGACGGCGTCAAGAACATGTTCCCGAATCGCGCCGAGCACGACCCGTCGGACCTTGCCGCGGCGCGCGCACTGGCACAGGACGAAGAAGTCCTGCCCCTCGGGATTCTCTACCACAACCCGGATGCGCCGCGGTACGAGACGATGTCGTCAGTCGGCCTGGAGATGAGCGTCGACGAAAAGCTGGCCGGCATGAACGAAGCGCTGGACCATTTCGCCATTTAGCCCGCGCGAACGGCGCTGGGGACCGACACGATGAATTCGGTAACGGAAAACAAGCGAGACGGATCTGACACGGCTGTGACTGAGGCCGGTGTCAGCAAAGACGTCATCAGCCTTCTGCGCCGTTTTCACTTTGGCGAACCTGTCGCAGCGGAGCAAACCGCCAAACCTGCGGGCAGCATGTTGCCGGCACTGCTCAATCCCTACCGTGACGCGTCGGCGATACGCTACCAGTATCCGCTATACCTGGTGCCACCCGGCAGCGAGATCGACGGGCAGCTGGCGAAACCCGTAAGCGAGTATTTCTCTGAAGCGCTGCAAACATTTGCGCCGCAGGCCGAAGACGCCCGGATACTGAAAGACAACGTTGCGTGGATCGAGCGTTACCTTCGGCAAGAGCTGGATGCCCTGGATCCCGTCGATGCAATCGCCCTGTTTGACGAGGCCGCTACCGGCCTGCACGAGCATCTCGACCTCGACCCGGCCAGCCGGGAGCAGCTGGCCGCCAATCTCGAACGACTGAAAGCCACCATCGCCGACGGCGGGCAGTTCCTCGGCTACGGCCCGCGTGTGTCCCTGCACCTGATGGTGCATGCGATTCGGCATCGCCGCGAAGATGGCCGCAACAAGTTCCGCCAGGTTGTCGCGCGACACGTTCACGGATTGCGGTCACTGCTCGATGTCGAAAAAGCCAAGTCGGGCGACGCGAAGGAGCCCGGTCGCGTCGAGAGCAGCGTCGGCCCCTCGTCACGTTATTTCGACACGGACGCGTTCTCGGGAATGCTCGAACAGCGCACGCCGGGATCGGTTGAAATGTCGGCCGAACGTCGGACCAGAATCGAGCGCGCGCTCGAAGCACTGCAGGCCTGGAAGGATGATGCAGTAGCGGTCCGATTCGTGGGTCGGCTGGAAGACGACGGCTTCGGCAAGCTGCGCGCGATCGACGTCATCGACAGCGACGATCCTTGCACGACGGCCGCCGAGGTATGCAGCCGCGACGCCGCGAGTTTCGCGCGGCTGTTCGCCGCCGTCAGAATCGCGGCGCTCGAAATCGACGATAGCTACAGCGCCGCCGTACACGATTCCTGGTTCGCCAGTTTCGACTGGCAGGCGTTCTCGGACGAAGAGATGCAGCTGCAGACTCCGGTTGTCGCGCTCGTATCGGCCGACTATCTTGCCGGCGACGGCCTGCCGGCGTTTTCGCGTCTCCTGGGATCGCGCCTGCCCGTGCACGTGCTGAGCTGGGTCCGTGCCTACGACAATCCGGGCGCGAAACCCGGCGAAGACCCCTTCGATTCCTATCGATTCGAACTCGCCTATTTTGGCATCGGGCACCGCCAGGTCGTGGTCGCACAAACGTCGGCGGCGCGCCACGAGGATCTGCTGGCGGGCTTCCGCTGTGCGCTGGACAGCAATCGGGCGAGTCTGCACCTGATCAACCGCGGCACGCAGACCCAGGTGGACAAACCCCTGCTCGACGCATGGTTCGTCGCGAGCGCCGCGCTGGAAAGCCGCGCCCACCCATTCGTACTCGTCAATCCCGATGCCGGCGACCACGCGGCGGAACGGGTCAGCTTCGACGGCAATCCGCAGCCTGAAAAAGACTGGCCCGTCGAGAAGCTCTCGTACCGCGACGCCGACGGTAAGCTCACCGAGATGGACCTCGCTTTTACGTTCGCCGACTACGCGCTGCTGATGCCGGCGCTGCAGGCACATTTTCGGATGGTGCCGGCAGGCTTCGAGTCCGACGAACTCGTTCCGGTCGACCAGTACCTCGATCTCGAGGAAGAGCTCGTCAATCGGCGGGTGCCGTACATCTGGGGCATCGACGATCAGGGCGTGTTGACGCGGCTGGTCGTATCCCGCGCGCTGGTGTTTGCGTGCCGTGACCGGCTGAACTACTGGCGCACGCTGCAGGAACTCGCGGGGATTCATAACTTTTATGTTGAAGAGGCCATCGAACGGGTCATCAAGGAGCAGCAGGCGGCCGAGGCGGCGGAACGCGAACAGCTGCTGAAAGCGCACGAGGAACAGCTGGAAAGCGTTCGCTCGGAGGCGGCCGGCGAGGTCATGGGACAACTCGTCGACGTGCTGATGGGTGCCGACCTCTCGGACCTGGTCGGCGCAGGCAGTCAGCTTGCGACGATGCCGGCCAAACCGGTCGCCGACGTCGAGGCCCAGCCAGAGCCTGTCGCGGAAGCGGCGGAAGCCGAGGCCGTCGCCGAGCAAGAGCTGAGCTTCGATGAGCCGTGGCTCGACACCGCGATGTGCACGACCTGCGACGACTGCATGGGCATCAACAAGATGATGTTCGTGTACAACGACAACAAGCAGGCAATCCTCCGGGATCCAAGAGCAGGCCCCTACGCGCACCTCGTGGCGGCCGCCGAAATCTGTCCGGCCAAGTGTATCCACCCGGGCAAACCACTCGATCCGAATGAGCCGGGCCTCGATGAGTTGATCGCCCGGGCCGAACCGTTCAATTAGGACCTGTCAGCACTATGAACAGCCTGCTCATAGCGCCGGCCATCATGGCTGGAATCGGATTGCTCTTCGGCGCAATTCTCGCGATCGCGCAGCGCTTCCTGAAGGTGGACGAAGATCCCCGAATCGAGGCAACCAACGCGATGCTCCCGGGCACCAATTGCGGCGCCTGCGGCCAACCGGGCTGCCTGCCGTTTGCGGAAAAGCTGGTCGCGGGCGAAGTCGATCCCGGCCAGTGTACGGTCAGCTCCGACGACGATATCGAGCGGATTGCCGAGTTCCTCAATGTCGATGCAGGCCGAAAAGAGAAACTGGTTGCGCGACTGCGCTGCGGCGGGGGCGCCCGGCAGGCCCACCAGATCGCCGAGTACCAGGGATTTGAAGGCTGTCGTGCGGCAGCCGTGGTTTCGGGGGGCGGCAAGGGCTGCGCCTGGGGGTGCCTCGGCCTGGGGGACTGCGAAGCCGCTTGCACCTTCGACGCCATCCACATGAATGCGAACGGGCTGCCGCAGGTGGATACGGAGAAATGCACGGCCTGCCCGGACTGCATGGCCGCCTGCCCGCGCGATCTGTTCGAACTCGTGCCGCTCAGGCAAAACCTTTACGTGCAGTGCAATATCCCGCTGGCAGGCGCAGCCGCGAGGCAGCTTTGTTCGGTGGCCTGCGATGCATGCGGCAAGTGCGTCGCAGACGCCGCACCCGGCTTGATCCACATGGAAAACAACCTTCCCGTCATCGACTACTCGGCCGGCGGCCCGGCGCGGCCTGAAGCCGTATTTCGGTGTGCCACACACGCGATCGTCTGGCTCGAAAAAGAACAATTCCAGGAGCAGGAATCACGACGAGCAGGAGTACTCTGATGCCCGGCCTGCGCGACATCGCAATTCGCTGGTACCGCAGGACCTTCGGTGCGCCGGCGGGTTCCGACATCAGGGACGAGGGACTGGAAACGGTACTCGACGGCAACAGCGCGGTCGCGTTGTCGGAAGCCGGCATCGCGGGTCACGCGGTGCTGGGCGGTTCGTTTCCGTCGGGCGAAGCCGACTCGGTCTGGCTGGCCGAACTCGAGCACGGCAACACGAACGTCTTTGACGAAGCGCTGTCCGCGCTGACCGCCGAAGGCCCGCGCGGCGTCATTGCCGCCGCTACCGGCCTGGCTTTGTCCGGCCGGCGCGCGGCGGCCTTCCTGTCCGGGCCGGATCTTGCCGCCGCGCAGGATCTTTTGACCTCCGCTGCCGGCAAACACGCGCCGCTGGTGTTGCATCTCGCGACACGCGCCGCGGCAGCGCACGGCGGCGCGCTGGGTAGCGGCCACGACACGGTGCACCTGAGCGCGGACTCAGGATTCTTCATGTTGTTTGCAACAAATGTACAGGAAGCTGTTGATTTTACATATATTGCGAGACACGTAGCCGAAGAGTCCCTGGTGCCGGGCATGGTCATCATGGACGGCGAACAGACCGCGCTCGCGGCACAGGATGTGCGGCTGCTGTCGCCGGCTCAGATCGACGGCTTCCTCGGCTCGGCGCGGCAGCACATCGAACCGCCGACCGCGGCACAAAGACTTCTCTTCGGCGAATCGCGTCGCCGCGTGCCGGCCTGGCACGACCTGGATGAGCCCGTGCTCACCGGTGCATTGTTCGAGGCAGAGAGCTTTGCGCTCGGGGCCGTCGCACGCAGGCCTTATTTCGGCGATTTCGTCGGCGAGTCGCTGGCCCGATCATTCGAGCAGTTCGCCGCGAGGACAGGCAGGCGCTACGCGAGCGTCTCTCGCTACCGGCTGGATGACGCGAAAACCGTGCTGCTGGCACAGGGCGCCGCCGTCGAAACCGCCCGCGTCGCTGCTGACTGTCTGCGCGGGCAGCACAAGATTCCCGCAGGCGTCATCGGGATTCATGCGCTGCGGCCGTTTCCGAATGCCGAAATCATCGAAGCGCTGCAGGGACGGGACCAGGTCTTCGTCCTCGAACGCACGGACGCGCCAATGTCCGGCGAGCCGCCGCTGTTGCGTGAAGTCCGGGCCGGACTCCAGGGCAAGCCGCCTCGATGTCACGCCGTTGTCTTCGGCGTCGGCGGACTGCCTCTCTGCGTGGCCGACCTGGTCGAACTTTGCGTCAACGCCGACACGTCGGCATCGGTGCCGCTCTTCCTCGGCGTCGCATTCGACGACGCCTCGGGCTCGCAGCCGAAGCGCGAGGTACTGCTGGATACGCTGCGACGCGCCTACCCGCAAGCCGCAGCGATGGGTATACGTGCGCCTCATGACGCTGCCCCGCCGGCGCAAAACAACGCGCTGACCATTGCGATACGCCGGCCCGGCGCTCATGGCGGCAGCCTGCTCGGCGCGGCCGGCGCCCTGCTCCATCGACTCGAAGGCGGCCGCATACGCAGCCGGCCGGCAATCACCTGGCGACAGGGGTCCAACGCCTGCGTTGACTGGCTGTCGCACGGCGACGAGACGCTGCAAGATCCCGGCGACGGGCTCACTGCGGACATAACGGTGGACGCATCGACAGGCCGCCTCCTGCTCGGCAGGAACGCAAAGGTATTCCGCGTTCCAGCGCAGGCTGAGGGCTTAGAAAACGGCGCATTGGCCGAAGAGCTGTTGCTCGGTGGATTATTCGGCGTCCTGATTGACGCCGGCCTGATCGAATCCAGGTCGCGGCGAGTCGTCGCCGCACGAAGGGACTTGCTCGACGGCCTCGACAAGGTGCGCCGCGAAAAGATGACGGACGCTTTTCAATCGGGTCTCGAGCAGGTCGTTGCGGTGGACGGCAACCAGTCCGAGCCCGGCACTGCCTCGATCCGACACGACGACGAGGCACCGGCGGCCGTGCGTCACCTCGGCCGCAGCGACGATCATTACGCGAGCCTGCCGCGTTTCTGGGATCAGCTGGGCGTGCTGTATCGCGTCGGCCAGTCGGACCGGCTGACCGCGGACCCCTATCTCGCGACCGGCACCATGCCGCCGTTGAGTTCGACCTTCAACGACCTGAGCAACACCCGCCGGATGTTGCCGGCTTTCGACCCGACGCTTTGCACGGGCTGTGGCTTGTGCTGGACACTCTGCCCGGACAGCGCCATCGGCGTCGTCGCCTCGACTCCCGCGTCGCTCATCGACGCAGCAATCGCTCGTACGGGCGCGGAGGCGGTACGCCAGGTATCGAATAAACTCGCATCGCGCATAATCGCCGACTGCAAGGCACGCGACAAAGCGGCCGGCAAAGCGGCGCCGACATTCGGAGATCTGCTCAGCGAATCGTTCACCTGGCTAGAAGAAAAAATGCCGCTCCCGGATGATCGCAAACAGGCGATCCGGGATGGCCTCGGCGCGATTGACGCCGAAATCGGTGCACTGCCGGTTGCGGTCACGGATCCGTTTTTTCGTAAGCCCGAAGCTGCGGCAAAGGACAGCGCGGAACTCCTGTCGCTGGCCGTCAATCCGGACGCCTGCAAAGCCTGCGGCATCTGCATTAACAGCTGCGAGCCTGCAGCGCTGACTGCGCGCGACCAGGATGTGGCGGCGCTGGATGCGGCTCGCGCGCTCTGGTCGACCTGGGCCAGCACGCCCGATTCTTCGTCAGAGACTCTGGAGCGGGCTGCGGGCAACGCGGAAATCGGCACGATGGCGGCGGTCCTGCTGTCGCGTTACTGCCAGTTCGCGCTCGCTGGCGGGGATGCGGCAGAAGCCGGGTCGGGCGAAAAAATGGCCGTCAGGCTGATCCTGGCCGCAACCGAATTCCACCAGCAGCCGCTGGTGCAGCGCTTTGCCAAATCGCTTGCGGAGATCGGCGACTCCGTCACCGCACTCGTCAGGGAAACGCTGTCGGGAACCCTGGCGGTCGATGACCTCGACGCGGTTACCGAGCAACTGAAACGCACGGTCAGCCCGCGCGTTGACCTGCAGACGCTCGCCGCCGGGACCGGCAGGAAATCGGCCGACCATTCCATCGATACGCGCTATCTCCTGAGGCTGATCGAACTCTCGAATCAGATCAGCTCGGCACACCATTCCCTGGTGCAGGGCGAGCACGGCCTGGGCCGCGCTCGCTACGGCCTGGTCGTTGCCGGCGGCAGCACGGCGGCATGGGCCGGCACGTTTCCGAATAACCCGTTCCAGGCTCCGGTTCTGATCGATATGAGCGGTGATGCCGCACAGCTAGCCGCGGGCCTGATCGAAGGACATCTTGCAGAAACCACGGAGCTTGTTCGCCTCGAGCGGCTGGCGCGCCTCGAAATCGAACGCCCCGATGGCCTGGAGTGGAAACGGGAGGCGCTCGCGAAACTCGGCTGGAAGGACCTCAGTAAAGAGGAATACGAGCTCTGTCCGCCGCTGCTGCTCGTCGGCAGTGACGAGATGCTGGCCGGGAGAGGACTGGGGCAGTTGATGTGGCTGTTGAACTCCGGCCTTCCGATCAAGGTCCTGGTACTTAACGCTTTGGACTTCGGCCTCGCCACCGATCCTGCCGCCAGGACCGCCCAGGCCCCGAACAATAATCCCAGGTCGAGTCTTGCGCTGCTCGCACTGGCGCAGCGCGACGCGTACGTCGCGCAAACGTCGGTCGCCAACCCCGTTCATCTTGGCGAAAGTATGCTCGAGGCGCTGCGCTACGGCGGTCCTGCCCTGATACAGGTCTACGCGCCCAGCCCGACGCGACATGGCTTCGCATGCGAGCAGACCGTTTCACAGGCAGAGGCCGCCGTCAGAAGTCGCGCGATGCCGCTGTTCCGCTACGACCCGGGCGCTGGGGGTGTATTCGGGTCCCGCATCAACCTGCACGGCAACCCCGGCGTCAGTGAGATGACGGTTCCGGATACGACCGGTGAACGGCAACTAACCGCCGCAGACTGGGCGATCGGGCAGCAGCGCTTCAGGACAAGTTTCGAGCCGTTGTCGAGAGATGCGGCGGCGCCGATGGCACTGCACGAGTGGCTGCAGCTTGACACCAGGAACCGTGTAAGAAAGACACCTTATGTCGCCGTCGGCACAGGCGAGGATGAGCGGCGGTATTCGATGTCGCCGGGCATGATCGACATGGCCGCGCAGTGTCTGGAACGCTGGCAAACCCTGCAGGAACTCGCCGGCATCGTCACCCCGTTCACCGAGCGGCTGGAGCAGGAAATCCGCGCCGACGTAGCTGCGGAGCACCAGGCGCAACTCGATGCACAAAGCGAGGCCTCCGAAGCGCGAATCAAGGAGATGCAGGAAAAAATCGAGGTCGAAATTGCGAGCAAGATCCGCCGCCGCCTGATGGAGCTGGCATCGCGAAAGCGAGGCGGACGATGATGAATCCGCTCAGTCGATTGCGTCGCAGCTTCGAGCACGGAGTCCACCCTGCCCACCACAAAGCGCAGACGGAAGACCTGCCGATCCAGCGCGTGCCTTTCGTCAAAGACTACGTCATGCCGCTGGGCCAGCATCTCGGCGTACCCAGTCGAGCCGTTGTCGTCGCGGGCGAGCGTGTGCGACGCGGGCAACTGATTGCGGAACCGGGCGGCTTCGTTTCCACGGCCCTGCACAGCCCGGTCACCGGGACGATTCGCGAGGTCGGCGATTTTCGCGGTGTCGATGGTCGCTTCGCGCCAGCCGTCGCGATCGAGGCGGATCCGTTTGCGACGCAGCAGGTCGACGCCAGTGCGGCGGTGGACTGGGAGTCGCTGTCTCTGGAGAAGTTCATCGAAGCGGTACAAATGGCGGGTATCGTCGGTCTGGGTGGGGCGGCGTTCCCGTCGCATGTCAAACTGTCCGTGCCCGATGGCGTGAAGATCCGGCACCTTCTCGTGAACGGCGCCGAGTGCGAACCGTACCTGACCAACGACCACCGCCTCATGGTCGAGCGGCCGGAGGCCCTGCTCGAAGGTGCGGAGATCGTGCGACAAAAACTGGGCGCCGAGGAAACGGTCATTGGCGTGGAGATCAACAAGCCTGACGCGATAGAGATTCTTCGTCGGCACATTCGGCCGGATCAGCCCGTTCGCGTCGTGCCGCTAAAGGTGAAGTATCCGCAGGGCGCGGAAAAGATGATGATCAAGAGCGTCTTCGGCAAGGAGGTGCCGGCCGGACAGCTGCCGCGCGACGTGGAAGTCAACGTCAACAACGTCGGCACGATCGTCGCAATCGCGGATTACTTTCTGCGCGGCATGCCGCTTATTGAACGTGTGCTGACGGTGGCGGGCCCAGGTGTAAGCTACCCCGCGAACCTGGTCGTGCCGCTCGGCACGCCGGTGCGCGAAGTCGTTCGGTTCTGCGGCGGACTCAAAGGCGACAGCCGCGAGATCATCATGGGCGGCCCGATGATGGGACGGCCGATCGCCAGTCTCGACGTACCGGTGTTGAAGGGGTGCTCGGGCGTACTGGTATTCACCGAGACGGAAACCGCGAGGCGAAAAGAGTATCCCTGCATTCGCTGCGGCCGATGCCTGGAAGCATGCCCGTACTTTCTGAATCCGTCACGATTGGCGCGCCTTTCGAGAGCACGCATGTACGATGCCATGAAGGCCTACCATGTCTTTGACTGTGTCGAGTGCGGCTGCTGCACGTTTGCCTGCCCGTCGGATATTCCGATCGTGCAGCTGATCCGTACGGCGAAAGACGACCTGATGCATCGCAAGGAGCCCGAGGTGTGAAAAACAAGGACCCGGATCTCCTGCTGTTTCATGCGCCGCTGCTGCGCCAGGGCATGACCACGCCGAAAGCAATGCGCGATGTACTGTACGCGCTACTGCCGGCAACGGGCGCCTCGGTGTGGTTCTTCGGCCTGAGCGCCGTGCTGGTCCTGGGCGCATGTATTGCTGGTGCCGTCCTCGCAGAGTGGTTTTTCGACAACGGCCAGCCTCGCGGTGCGTCACTGGGCGATGCCAGCGGCGTGTTGACGGGCCTGCTGCTCGGCCTGACGCTGCCGCCCGGTCTGCCAATGTGGATGGCCTTGCTCGGCGGCTTCGTTGGCATCAGTCTGGGCAAAGTCATCTGGGGAGGGCTCGGTCACAACCTGTTCAATCCTGCGTTACTCGGTCGCGCATTCCTGCTCGCAACGTTTCCGATCGCGATGACGACTTGGGTACCGCACGGCGGCGGCGGAGAATTAACCGGTGTTTACGCGAGCAATCTTGCGCTGCCGTTCATGCAGACAGGCGTGGACGGCGTAACCGCCGCAACGCCGCTGGGAATGCTGAAGTTTGACCAGGAAGTCACTCCGCTCACCCATCTCATGTTCGGCAAGATCAGCGGATCACTGGGAGAAACCAGTGGCGTCCTGCTGCTGCTTGGCGGCATTTATCTTTGGCTGCGGCGCGACCTCGACTGGCGCATTCCTGTAAGCATCCTGCTGACCGTGATGCTGTTCTCGTCTGTCCTCAGCCTGATCGATGCCGCGCGTTTTCCGTCGCCCCTGTTTTCGGTTTTCTCTGGCGGCCTGCTGCTGGGCGCGATTTACATGGCGACCGATCCGGTCACCTCTCCGGTCACGCCGCGAGGCGCATGGATCTTCGGCATCGGTGTCGGAGTACTCGTGATGCTGATCCGCGTGTTCGGCGGCCTCCCCGAAGGCGTGATGTACGCGATCCTGCTCATGAACGCGGCGACCCCGCTCATCGACCGCTATACGCAGCCGCGCGTGTTCGGTCGCGGAGCTGATTCATCATGAACCTGGGCGCACAAATGAACACCGATGGTCCCGGCTCGCTGCGCCTCGTGATGACGCTGGCGATCGCTGGACTGATCTCCGGTATTGCGATTATCGGTATCTACGAATCCACGCTGCCCACGATCACGGCGAACAAGGCCCGCGAATTGCGCGAGGCCGTGTTCAAGGTGCTGCCCGGCGTCAGCGAAATGCAGCAGCTCGTCTATCGCGATGGCCAGCTCATCCCGACCGAGGAACGGCGCAAGGACGAGCAGGCCGTTTACGGGGGCTACGACCGCGAAGGCGATTTCGTGGGCTACGCGATACCGGCAGCGGGTCCCGGCTTCCAGGACACCATCGGGCTGCTGTATGGCTACACGCCGCAGCGAAAGCAGGTACTCGGCATGGAGGTGCTCGAGAGCCGGGAGACGCCCGGACTGGGTGACAAGATTTACAAAGACGCCGACTTCGTTGGCAGTTTCAGCCAGCTGTCTATCGATCCCAACATCATCGCGGTAAAGAAAGGCACCAAATCCAGGCCGAACGAGATAGACGCGATTACGGGCGCGACGATCTCTTCGAAGGCGGTCGTCAGGATTATCAATGAAGCCCATGTGGAATGGTCGGTGCGACTGCCGCTACCGGGTGCCGAGCCGCCCCTGCGCGAGGCAGAGAATGCGAGCGCCGGAGACAGCCCATGAAAAAAAACGAGTCCTACGAAGAATTCATCAAGGGAATCTGGCGCGATAATCCGGTCTTCGTCCAGGTACTCGGGATGTGTCCGATGCTCGCGGTCACCAATTCGGCGATCAATGCAATCGCGATGGGCATGGCGACCTTTTTCGTGCTGGTGGGCTCGAGCTTTCTCGTGTCGAGCTTTCGCAGCTGGATCCCGAAACAGGTGCGGATCTCCTGCTTCATCATCATCATTGCAACCTTCGTAACCGTAGCCGACTACACGCTGCTTGCTCTTGTCCCGAAAGTGCACAAGGAGCTTGGCGCGTTCATTCCGCTGATCGTCGCGAACTGCATGATTCTGGGCCGACAGGAGGCGTTTTCATCGAGATACCCGGTACGCCTCGCGGTCATGGACGCCATCGGGATGGCCGGCGGTTTCCTGCTGGCGCTGTTTTCGCTCGGCGCGATTCGCGAAATACTCGGCGATGGCGCATTGTTCGGCTTTGATCTCTTCGGCGAGAATTTCGAACCCTGGGTGATCATGATACTGCCGCCAGGAGGGTTCCTGACGCTCGGCGTCATCCTGCTGTTCTTCAACTGGTTCCGCTTCAAGAAAGACGAGTTCCTGGCCGAGGTCGCCGCGGCCGAGAGAGGTGGCAACTAATGGACAACCTTGCCTGGATTTTCATCAGCGCACTGCTCGTCAACAACTTCGTGCTGACCTATTTTCTCGGGCTGTGCCCGTTCCTCGGCGTGTCCAATTCGCTGGAGACTTCCGCCAGGCTCGGACTCGCAACGACTTTCGTGATGCTCGTGACGGCTTTGTGCGCCTGGGTACTCAACACTTACGTCCTGATTTACGCGCCTTATCTCCGGTTGATCTGTTTTATCGTTGTCATCGCGAGCACCGTGCAGTTTATCGAGATGCTGATCAAGAAACTGAGCCCGGCGCTGTTTCGAGCCATGGGCATCTTCCTGCCGCTGATCACGACGAACTGTGCAATTCTGGGACTTGCAATATTCGCGACGAACCGCGGCTACGGATTCGTCGAAGGCATCGTTTACGCACTCGGCGCCGGCATCGGTTTCACGCTTGCATTAGTCCTGCTTGCCGGACTGCGTGAGGAATCGGAGTTGTCCAATATCCCGAGACTCATGAAAGGCACCGCGATGAACCTGATCATTGCGGGCGTACTGTCAATGGCGTTCATGGGTTTCGCCGGATTATTCAGTTCGGCCTGAGCGGAGCATGCCTCGATGATAATGACTTATTTATTGCCGCTGCTCGTATTGGCTTTGCTCTGCGGCCTCTGGGCGGTTTTTCAAATGTGGCTATCCCGGCACAATCCCGATGCAGAGGCCGGGTCCCTGAAGTGCGGCGGTTGCAGTCGCCGGGACGAGTGCCGCTAGCAATACTGTTGTAGACTGGCCAGCATGAGCATCTGGTCACAGGCCCTCGAAATGGCCGCGAAGACGCCCGCTGAGCGCAATCGCTACGTCGATTTCCTGCGGGCCGTTTCAATCCTCATGGTCGTCACGGGTCACTGGCTGATTGTCGCCCTGTATTACAAGGACGGTGCGTTCATCCCCGGTGACCTGCTCGAGCTGCGGCCCGACACGCAGTGGTTGACCTGGATATTCCAGGTCATGCCGATTTTTTTCATCGTCGGTGGCTACGCGAACGCAGTTTCACTTGAGAGCGCTCGCCGGCGGGGCACCGACTATGCGGGCTGGCTCGTTACCCGCCTAAATCGCCTCGTCTCGCCACTGCTGGTCCTGCTATTCGCATGGGCGCTGTTGGCGGCCATCCTGCATTTTTCCGGCGTCACGGGCGACGTTCTGCGACTCGCGTCGCGTGCGTCCCTGATTCCGATCTGGTTTCTTGCCATCTACATCGTCGTTGTCGTACTGGCGCCGGCAACGTACGTCGCGTGGCAGCGCTGGGGCTTTGCGTCGTTCTGGGCTTTCGCCATCGTCGGTGCTCTTGTCGATGTCGCGTTTTTTGCTGCCGGGCAGCAGTGGCTGGGCTGGAGCAACTATCTTTGGGTCTGGCTCGCAGTGCACCACCTCGGGTACGCCTGGCGCGATGGTCGCATGGGCAGCCCGGCGCGCCTGCTGACCTACTCGGCGCTCGGCCTCATGGTGCTGGCACTACTCGTATTCAGAGGTCCCTACCCGTTCGCCATGGTCGGCTCGCCCGATGAGGCGTTGAGTAACACGCTGCCGCCGAAAATTACTTTGCTGGCGCTCGGAATCGCACAATTCGGACTGCTACTCGCGGTCGAGGCGCCGATGCGACGCATGCTTGCCGGACTGCGCATCTGGGCCCTTACCGTGCTGATCAACAGCATGATCATGACGCTCTATTTATGGCACCTGACCGTCATGGTCATCCTGATCTCGATTCTCTATCTCGCCGGTGGCTTCGGACTCGGCGTCGAGCCCGCAAGTCTCGAGTGGTGGTTGACCCGGCCCATATGGATCGGCGTTCTTTATGCCTGCCTGCTGCCGGTAGCCGTCGCACTGGGACCACTGGAACGACGCGCCCGACCGCCTGGGGCGGCCGTGCCGCCCGCGGCAAGACTCGTTGCTGGCGCGCTGCTCGTCTGCTTCGGGGTTGCGCTGCTCGCCCTGTTCGGCTTCGGCAGTTCGCCGCTGCCGTTTCTCGACATCGCCTCGTTCTTGCTCGTCGTGCTGGGCGCCGGAATCAGCGGGCTGCTGACGGCGCGAAAAAAAACAGCGGCCTAGTGCTGCCGACGATCGTCGGCACGCAATACGAAAAACTGCAGGTCGCTGAAGTCACCTTCCAGCGATGCGTACTCGGTCGCCGGTTCCACTCTGAGGCGGTCGGCAATGCGCTTCGCTTCGGTCAGGTAGTGCTTATACAGCTGCCGCCGCAGTGCCAGGGAGAGTATCGCCGGCTCAGCATTGTCGGCGCTGATCGCTTCGTCGAGCGAAAACTCGGGCAGCTCCGATTTCGTGTACTTGTGTTTCCAGGTGCCGGTCCCGAGGTCGAAATCGTAGAGACTGAGAAACAGGCTCCCCTCACGTGCAAGAAAGTGCACCGCGTCAATGACGTAGTTCGCTTCGGCGTCATCCATGACCCAGTGTAATCCTACCCGGCACCAGCCTGGCTTCAGCCCGCAGTGACCTTGCTGCACGGCAAAGCGATAGCGTTCCGACATGTTCTCGTCGATATCGAGCAAACGATGACCGTAGGGTCCGGCGCAAGAACAGCCGGCGCGCGATTGAATGCCGAACAGGTCGTTGAGCAGCGCCGTAATAAACTTGTGGTGCAAGTATTTCCCGCTACCGTTCCTGATATTGAACGAGATGATGCCGACGCGGCTGCTCGGATCCGGATTGCCCAGCAGCTCGATGTTTTCGTTGGCGCCCCAGCTCTTCATCGCCCGATCCGTGAGCTCATGCTCACGCGCATTGATGACATCGACGCCGACGTTGTCCTTGATCTGGAATACGAGGCCCGCTTTTAGCGTCTGCAGTACGCCAGGCGTCCCCGCTTTTTCACGGTCCTCGATATCGCGAATGAAGTCCTGGCTGGTCATGCCGACGTAATCGACCGTACCGCCCGCGCTCACACTGGGCGGCAGCTCCCGATCGTAAATACGTTCGTTGAAAACCAGCACGCCGCTGGAGCCGGGACCACCGAGGAACTTGTGCGGCGAAATGAACACGGCATCGATACTGGGATCGTCGCCCTCGCCCGCAGGCTCCGGGTTCATGTCGATGTCGATGTAAGGCGCACACGCCGCGAAATCGAAACAGGCGATTGCGCCGTGTTTGTGCAACAGGCTCGCAATCTTCCGGACGTCCGAACGGATACCCGTCACGTTGGAGGCCGCCGAAAATGAGCCGATGCGTTTCCGGTTTTTATAGCGCGGATCTGTCAGCAGCTCCTCCAGGTGAACAAGATCGATATTGCCGCTTGCATCGAGGCGCACCTCGATCGTCGTTGCGAGCGACAGTCGCCAGGATATTTCGTTGGAATGATGCTCGTACGGGCCGATGAACACGACCGGCTGGATGTCCTCCAGTAATTCGCAGAGCGATTCGCTGTCAGCATCTTCGTGCAGCTGATCCAGCGCGTCGTCGATGTTCTTCCGCGTAGCGGGCGCAAGCGCCACGCCGATGATTTGCTGCAGCTTGTCGATTGCACCGGTCGCCCCGGTGCCGCACGCAATAATACGCCCGGTCGGGCCCGCGTTGACGGATTCTTTAATGGCGGCTTCGGCTTCATGCAGGAGCTGGCTCATGCTACGGCCCGTAATATCGTCCTCGGTGTGCGTGTTGGCATAAATGCGCTGCAGGCTTTGCAGGTAGGATTCCACGAAGCGCAGGCAGCGCCCCGAAGCCGTGTAATCGCAGTACACCATCAGCCGCTCGCCAAACGGCGTCTCGAACGTGGAGTCCACACCGACAATTTGCTGTCGCAGAAAGGCGGGATCAAGTACAGTTTTGCTCATCCACTGATTATGCCTGAATTGCAGAATCGCAAACGGTGTTTTGAATGGCGAAAAAGCTGAAGAACGAGAAAGCGCTCCTCACAGAAGCTCTGCGCATCGTGATCGACGACGCCGTCAAGCGCGGCATCGTCGAGATTGAACCAACCGACTCGCAGGACCTCAAGGTCGAGTATGCGTACCGCCTGCTGGTGCACGACAAGGAGATCGCCGCCCTGCCCCCCGACCAGCTGAACCTGCCCAAAATGAGGCACAGGCTGGCCATGTGGGTTACTCACAAATTACCAGCCGATCACGAACTCCTGAGCTAGGACAAGCTTCTAGTTGCCCCTTTGGATTGCGTCCTCGATCGAATTGGCGATCTTGCCCGGAACGCCAACGTTCGCGGTGAACGCGCGGTACCCGGAATCCCAGAAATAGAGCTGCATGCGCCACATCTGGCCGTAATGCAGGACTTTTGTCTCGTCATCGTCTTTGACGATCAGGACTTCAGTCGGCAAAGCGGAAACATGATCGACGCCAGGATAAGGCGACAGTTCGCTCTTGGCGCCGCCGCGGAAGCGTGAGTTGATACGAATCATCTTGTCTTCGATATAGGGATTCGTGAGTCCAATATAGACCGCATCGTCACGCAGCCGAATCTGCGCAAGCGTTTCCCATCCGCTCGAGTCGGACGCATCGCTGACCGTACCGGCAGTCAGCGCGGCCGCAACTTTGTCGACCGTCGCATCGAATCCCGCGCTCGTGTCCACATCGACCGATAGCTGACTCTTTTCGAAGTTCCTGAACTTCGCCATCATGCGGGCCGGCCCGTCGCCCTTGAACTTGCGATAGTGCTTCTCGCGGCGCCGTGGTTCCTGCTGTTCGCTGAGGGCTTTGCCCGGCAGCGCGCTGACAATCTGCCGGATATCCGCCGCAACGATGCGCGCCGCGTCAACCAACGCATCGTAGTTCGACGAATTGGCATAAAAAACCATCGCGTGCGCAACCGGGTTCGCCATGTTGACGAACGTCGTCTGTTCATCGCCCTGGGTATAAACCGCGATCCGCAGTATCTGCGCCGAGATCGTGCGAGGTGTTTCTGTTGCCGCCGCCCGGGCGTAGGCAGGTGACGTCAATACGAAAACCCTCGCCTGGTGGGCACCCTCCGGAACGCGAACATCGTGCGTCGCATGAAGCTCAAGAGACGAATCCTCGAGCGCCGACTCGAGCGCCGCCGCCGTCTCTGAAAACGACTTCGACGATTCGAGGATTGCCTCGAAAATGCCGATTTTATCAGCCGCAAGTGAAAGCGGCGCTGAGACCAGCGCCGCAATCAAAATCACGGCCATCCACAGTCTGGCCTTCATGTCTTGCTCCTAGAAGCTATAGGCAACTTCGAACTCGAACTGGCTCATGCTGAGATCGATGGTCTGCGACGGGTCGAACAGGCTCGGGCCGACGACCGATTTTTCCGGCGCATACATGAACGAGAAGTTCCATTGCCCGCCGTTACTGGCTTGACGCGTCAGGCCCAACGTTAGGTGTTGCTCCATGACGCCCGGTGCTAGGACATTGAATAGAACATCTTCCGCTTGGATCGGCTGTTCACCGTAGCTGTAGCCAAAACGCCAGGTATTCATATCGTCACGCTGCCACTCGAAGCCGAGTTTGAACGTCGTCATGTCATCCCAGCCGAAGCCAGGGCCAGATTCGCCGCCGAGGCAGGCTTCGACGCTGGTGCCGCCAAATGGCAGCAAGGGGCAGCCGAACATGAAGATCATCGGGTTGCCGACCGCGTCGACTTCGCTGAACGACGTGTGCTCGATGTCGAAATTGACGCGCAGGCTGTCGCTGGCCCGCACCGAGATACCGGCTTTCAAACTCGACGGGATGTCAAAATCGCCATCCTCGGCGAAAAGATCCGAGTAATCATCCAGCAGTCCCATTAACAGCTTCGACTGGTAGCTGAGACCGACACTGACGTTATCGTTTATGCCCCACCATAGCCCGACCGCAACACCGCCCCCCGCCGAAGTCTCATGCCCGTTATTGCTGAGCGAAGTCACCCGCGTGATGTCGCCCGTCTCTGCCAGGGTCTCGGTAATTGCCTGGAACGTCTGCACGCCCTTGGCCTCAAACAGCTGTATACCGAGTATGGGGCCGATACCCCAAGCGAAATTCTCGCCGATCTTGCCCGAATAATTTACAGAGAGGAACGCCTGCGACAGGTCAACGCCCGCGACGCCCGCGCAATACGGCCCGGGACCGGTCGCTGGACCGCCGGTTGGCGTAGCGCCACAAAAATACGAGGTCGCCGATGCGTTTGAACTATCCCAATCCGTATTCATGCCGCCGCGGCCGTAAAACGCGACCGAAATATTCCTGTCGTTCGACAGGCTCCAATTCTTGGCGACATACGGTATCGGGAACCACTCGCTGCTGCTGTCGATCTTGCCTTCAGCAATCGTGTGAGACGGCAGGCAAACAGCGGGGTCCGGTGCCGTCGGATCACAGCCACCGAGGTCAATAAAGCCACCGTTGAGCTGGCTGGCCGAGGCCGCATAGCTGCGCCTCGGGCTGAAAATCGACAGGCCAATTTCCCAGCTGTCATCGACGAATACGCCCAGCGCCGGGTTCGAGGCGGTCATGATCGTGCCCATGTCCGCGTTCGAGCCGACACCCGTGCCAGCCATACCCTTGGACTGCGTGCCGACGCCGTGCGTGAAATAACCATTTGTCGACATGGCTGTTCCACTGAATAGGAACAGACCCATCGCCAGCGACCATGCCGCGGCCTTTCTTGATCGGGTTTTCATCTTCTCTCTCCCTGCGCTTTGCAGAATACTTCGTGCAGTGTTTGCATGACTTTGGTCGCGTCGTCGCCGGCTAGCGAATAGCTGACCGACTGCGCTTCCTTCCGCGACTGTACAATCTTCTCGCGCCGCAAGACGGCGAGGTGCTGTGACAGCGCCGACTGGCTCAGGCCCAGGATGTCCTGTAGTTCACTGACCGTTTTTTCGCCTTCCGACAGTTGGCACAGGATCATCAGCCGCCATTCGTTGGCCATCGCCTTGAGCAGCTCGACGGCATGTGCCGCCATGTCGTGAAGTTCGGTGAGTTCCGAAACCTCGTTGGGAAGGTCCGTTTCGGCGACGCCGGCCATCATTCGCAGCCACCAAAGCCTTCGGAGTCCATCTTGGCTTCGTAAGGTGCCGTTACATCGCTGCCGACGACCAGCGATCCTTTGACCGAATCCCAGTCGTCCGGCTTCAGTATCAGCAGCCAGCCCTTTTCATACGGATCCTCGTTGGCAATGCTCGGTTCGTTGACGAGATCTTCGTTTACGGCGACAACCTCGCCGCCGGCCAGGGACTTCGCGGGACCGACCCACTTGCCGGA
>Ga0224512_10001100_pt1 | contig 26863 bp, 24 predicted proteins | sample SF_May12_sed_USG_4_FD_169103 | JGI IMG/M metagenome (GOLD analysis project Ga0224512, IMG submission 169103) | Sediment microbial communities from San Francisco Bay, California, United States - SF_May12_sed_USGS_13 | ecosystem: Environmental > Aquatic > Marine > Sediment | place: USA... | reverse complement strand
GAATTTTAATGCCGGCATCGGAAAATACCCCTTGGGTCGATCGATTACCGCGTCGGGAATGCGCCCGCGCGCAATTTCCTTCAGTACTCCCTTGCCGTGGTGCTTCAGTTTCAGCTCTGGCGGGCAGGAGGCAGCCAGCTCCACCAGTTGATGATCGAGAAACGGCACCCGTGCTTCCAGTCCCCAGGCCATAGTCATGTTGTCGACCCGTTTTACCGGGTCGTCTACGATCAGCGTCGTCACATCGAAGCGCAGCACGGCATCGAGGAAACTATCGGCCTGGTCGGTTTCCAGATTTTCCGCGATCAGTTGGGCAGTATAGTCTTCGCCTCGGTAAGCAGCCGTGACCGTATCGCAAAACTCGGCATGATCGCGATCCACGTAGTGGTTCGAAAATCGCTCGATACCCGGTTCCTGCGATGCCCACATCTGCGCGTACCAGAAATAGCCGGCAAAAACCTCGTCTGCGCCCTGCCCGCTCTGCACCACCTTGACCGATTTCGAGACCTGCTCGGAAAGCAGGTAGAAGGCGATCGCGTCCTGACCGAACATCGGTTCCGCCATCGCCGCAACCGCCTCCGGAAGCCGGGTCAGCACCTCGTCATTCGGTATCAGGAATTTATGGTGGTCGGTGGCATAACGCTCGGCAACCGGATCGGAAAATTCGAATTCGTTGCCGCGCTCTTCGGGCTGATCCTCGAAACCGATACTGAAGGTACGAATGTCCCGCTGCCCGGCCTCGTCCAGCAGCGCGACCAGTAAACTCGAGTCGAGCCCACCGGAAAGCAGCACGCCAACCGGAACGTCGGCGATAGTAAGTCGTTTCTTGACCGCCTGCATCAGCGAGTCATGAATTGCGATATTCCATTCGTCGGCGGACATCGGTGAGGCGGGTCGTTTCGCCACCAGCGACCAGTAACGGCGCTCGGCAATTTTTCCGTCGGGAGTTACGTTCATGTAAAAGGCGGGGCGGCATTTTTTTATCGACTTGATCAGCGTGCGGGGCGCCGGTATTACCGCGTGCAGGCTCAGCTGATGATGCAGTCCAACCGGATCGATATCGGTCGCAAACAGGCCGGTGGCAAGCAGTGCCTGAGGATTGGAGGCGAAATAGAATCCGCCCGGAGAAACCGCGTAATACAGCGGCTTGATCCCCATGCGGTCGCGCGCCAGAAAAAGATTCTGGAGCCGTGAATCCCAGATCGCGAAAGCGAACATACCGTGCAGACGTTCGACGCAGTCATCGCCCCAGCAGGCATAGGCATTGATGATGACCTCGGTATCGCTATGAGAATGAAAGCGGTAACCCTTGCCGATCAGAATCTCTCGTAGTTCGGGATAATTATAAATAGTGCCATTGAAAACGATGGTGTAGCGGCGACTGCTGTCGTGCATGGGCTGGTGGCCGGCGGCGGACAAATCGATTATCGATAATCGTCGATGCCCGAGCATTACCGGGCTATCGTAAAACTCCCCCTTGTCATCGGGCCCGCGTCGCGCGACCTGCTCCGACATGCTGTCCGCATGCTCGTTTTTAATCCTTTTTCCGTCGAAACTCAGGGCACCAAATAAGCCGCACATATGTCCTCGCAGATGCTGTTAAAACCCGATGGAGACGGCCCAGAGATTCATTGCACCCTATTCCGAAAGTACTTATACTGCGCCGCTTGTAACGGGCACGGGCAAGCAAGTACACCAAGACCCGTATTCTAAACGTTTATAATCGGGAGTCATCAATGAATCCGTTAAAATCAATCACTGGCACCATCGTCACCGGCGTGGTGATCGCCGCGATCGTGATGATTGTCTTCGCCGATGGCAACAGTTCCTCGGTACAGTGGTACGTCTGGTTGCACGCTCTGGCTGGCGTCGCCTGGATTGGACTACTCTATTACTTCAACTTCGTACAGGTTCCCGGTGTCGCCAAGGCTCTGGCAGAAGCCGAGGGCGGAGGCCCAGGGCCGGCCGCGATCAACAAGTACCTGGCGCCGACCGCCCTGCTCTGGTTTCGCTGGGCAGCGGTGGTAACCTGGCTGTCGGGTGCAGCACTGTTGGCCAGTTACGGAATCCTGGGCGCCGCATTTACTTTTCAGGAAGGGGCGGCAGTGATCGGCGTTGGCGCCTGGCTGGGCACCATCATGCTGTTCAACGTCTGGGTGCTGATCTGGCCGAACCAGAAAAAGATTCTCGGCCTCGACGGCAAATCCCACGAGCCGGCAGTCATCGCGAAGGCCAAGACCGTCGCGTTGATGGCATCGCGTACCAATACCGCGCTGTCGATTCCGATGCTGTTGTCGATGACCGCCTACGCACACGGCGGCTACCCCTTCTAGCAAGGAACCGTTGCGATTGTCGAAGCCCCGCCATGGCGGGGCTTTTTTTTCGGTTAAAAAACTTGAAATTGCCGAAAATCACTGTATGTTTGATCGCTTTTTTCACGCCAAATACCGATGCCTGACCATCTCGTTCATGCCTACCAGTCGCTGCCGGTGAGTTTTACTCATGGCGACGGTTGCTACCTGTGGGATAATGCCGGCAAACAATACTTCGATGCGCTCTGCGGTATCTCGGTAACCAACCTCGGACACAACTATCCCCCGCTCACCGCGGCGATCCAGGAACAGGCGGCTACCTTGCTGCATACCTCGAACCTGTATTCGATAAGCTGGCAGCAGAAGCTGGCCGACCTGCTGTGCCGGAGCGCCGGCATGGATCGGGTTTTCTTTGCCAATTCGGGAGCCGAGGCCAACGAAGCCGCAATCAAGCTTGCGCGCCTTTACGGTCATCAGCATGACATCGACAACCCGCATATCGTGGTCATGCAACACGGTTTTCACGGGCGGACCATGGCTACGCTGAGCGCCACCGGCAGTCGCAAGGTGCAGGCCGGATTCGAGCCGCTGGTGTCGGGGTTCCTGCGGGCACCTTACGACGATATCGACGCCATAGAGGCGATCGCCGCAAACAACCGTAACGTGGTCGCGATTCTGGTGGAACCGGTGCAGGGCGAGGCGGGAATCGTGATTCCGGGTCGCGGTTACCTGCAGGCACTGCGCCGAATATGCGATCAGCAAAACTGGTTGCTGATGCTGGACGAGGTACAGACTGGCATGGCGCGCAGCGGCAAACTGTTTGCCTGCCAGCACGAGGCAGTAGTGCCCGATGTCATGACGCTGGCCAAGGCGCTCGGCAACGGCGTTCCGGTGGGCGCCTGTCTATGCAGCGGTGTCGCCGCCGACGTATTCCAGCCCGGTAAACATGGCTCGACTTTCGGCGGTAATCCACTCGCCAGCAGGGCCGCCTTTACCGTGCTCGAAAGCATGCTCGAACACAGCATCGCCGATAACGCGGCGCAACGCGGACAGCAGTTATACGACGCGCTGCGGCAGGGACTGGCAGGCAACCAACAGGTCGCCGGGATACGTCATCTCGGCCTGTTGCTTGCGGTGGAGATGAAATCCCCCTGCCAGGAGCTGGTGTCCCGGGCGTTGCAGCAGGGATTGCTGATCAACGTGACCGCCGAGAAGGTAATCAGGCTGCTGCCGCCGCTGATCATCGACGAAAAACAAACCGCACAACTTGCCGATCGGCTGGTCGACTGCATCAACCATTTTACCTTATAAACTTATGCCTACGCGCCATTTCCTGAGCCTCCTGGACTTTAACAGCGACGAATTGCGGGCGTTGATAGCGCATGCGATAGACGTCAAGCAAAAGCTCAAAAAAGGAATCGCGCATACCCCCCTGGTCGGAAAGCTGCTGGCGATGATTTTTGAAAAGTCGTCCACCCGAACCCGGGTCTCTTTCGAGGCCGGGATGTACCAGCTGGGAGGGCACGCGATATTTATGTCACCGCGCGACAGCCACCTGGGACGGGGCGAACCGATCGAGGACAGCGCCCGGGTCATATCGAGCATGGTCGACGGTATCCTGATCCGTACCTTCGGGCACGAGCGCATAGAAACGCTCGCGCAAAATTCGCAGGTACCTGTAATCAATGGTCTCAGCGACCTGTTACACCCCTGCCAGTTGCTTGCCGATATGCAGACCTGGTTCGAGCAGCGCGGCGAAATCGCCGGCGCCAGCGTGGCCTGGATCGGGGACGGTAATAACATGTGCCATTCCTACATAAACGCGGCCATCCGTTTCGATTTCCGGCTCAACATCGCCTGCCCCGCCGGCCACGAACCCGATGCCGGGCTGCTCGAGAGCGGGGGTGAGCGTATCCGTCTTTGCGCCAATGCGCAGGACGCCGCGACGGCGGCAGATCTCGTCGTCACCGACGTGTGGGCCAGCATGGGACAGGAAGAGGAGCAGGAACAGCGCCTCAAAACCTTTGCGACCTTCCAGGTCAACAGCGAGGTAATGGCCCGGGCGAACGCCGACGCGTTGTTTATGCATTGCCTGCCGGCGCATCGGGGCGAAGAAGTGACCGCCGAGGTGATCGACAGTTCGCAATCGGTTATCTGGCAGGAGGCGGAAAATCGCCTGCACGCGCAAAAGGCGCTGCTGGAAATCCTGCTCAGGCCCGCGATCTAGCCTTCCAGCACTTCCAGACGGTCACGCCCCCGTTCGGTCGCGAGTTTGAGCGCGGTGTCCACCCTGACCAGCAGCTCGCGCGATGACGTTCCCTGCGCCACCGTCTGGCAGCCCAGCCCGGCGCTAACGGTCAGGTAAGGCTGCCCGCGCGACTTGACGTGTTCGATTTTCCTGTGCGCCAGCTCATCGATAATCTGCTGCGCAATCTGGCGCGCGTTTTCGCAGCTTACCCCGGGCAGTAACAGCGCGAACTCGGCCCCTTGCAGACGCGCCACAACCTGGCTTTTATGTGAAACCTGATCGCTCAGTAACGTCGCCAGCTGCCGCAGGTAGCGATCGCCGGCTTCCTGCCCGTAGTGCGCGTTGAACTCATGGTAGTAATCGATGTTGAACTTCACCAGCGACACCGGCAGGTTATTTCCCATGTATTGTCGCCAGACTTCCTCGAGCTGTACGCGAAACGCCCGGTAATTGGAAATCCCGGTGAGTTCGTCGGTCGTCGAAATTTTTTCGAGCGCCTTGTTGCTTTGCGAGACGGACTGCAGCAGGCGCTGCAAGTCCTCGATCAGCGCCTCGTTGTCGTAACGATAATAAAGCGCGTCGTTAACCAGTTCGTTCATGCGCATGACGCTAATCCAACCCGCAATCATGAAAAACAGGTACAGGCTGCTAAGCACGTAGGAGGTCGAATTCTGCTGCAGGAATAACCAGATCGTAACCGGGAGCATGATCGTGATCATGTAGGTAATGTACACTCGGAACGATGTCGACAGGTATGCGATCGCGCCGGCGCACATGGTCAACAGCATGGAGTGCAGGATGATCTGCACGTTGGTCGTGATATAGGGCATCAGCAGTGCGGCGCCGCACCCCAGCATCAGCCCGGTGACGGTAACGCCGACGAAAAATCGCCGGTGCCAGAGCTGGTAGTGAAAATAAGCCTTATTACCCATGCTGAGGAACTTTTGCAGCACTCGCCAGCGCAGCAACAGTATCAGGCACAGTAGCGCGAACCACCCGACCACCCAGTGCTCTCGCCCCTGTATCGCCAGTTCGACATAGGCCAGCGCCGACGCCAGCAGGGATACCAGCAAGGTGATGTAAATACCGAAACGAAAGCGGTGGTACAGGAACGCGACGAGTTCCTGCTGCTGCAAATGATGGCTGCTGACTGGCTGGCTTTCCATAATGATCTCGAAATCCTTTCGTGGCCTATGTTAGCTACAACGAATGTAATATAGTCTGCATCGAGTGTAGCGGATACCGGTAGAGATGAGCAATACGCAGGATTACGTACAATGGTTTCGGGGTGCCGCCCCATACATAAAGGCGCACCTTAAGCGAACTTTCGTCATCATGGTTTCGGACGAAGTCATTTATTCGGACCGTTTTATCGGCCTGGTTCACGATATCGCCCTGCTCAACCATCTCGGTATCAAGCTGGTCATTTTGCATGGCAGTCGCCACAGTATCGATGCGCATCTGTCGAAAAACGGGCTCGAGTCCAGGTTCCACCGGAATATCAGAATTACCGATTCAGATTCCCTGCCGTTCGTGGTGCAGGCGATCAACGAGGTGAAAACCTATTTCGAGTCGCATTTATCGATGGGCTTGCCGAACACACCGATGTCAGGTTCCGAAATTTCGCTGGTTGGCGGCAATTTTGTTATCGGCATGCCGCTAGGCGTTATCGATGGCGTCGATATGCAGCATTCCGGCAAGGTGCGCGCCATCAGGCACGAAGCCATCAACGAATTGCTTTCGCTCAATCATGTCGTGCTGTTATCGAATCTCGGCTATTCGCGCACCGGCGAGGTATTCAATTTGCCGACCGAAGAACTGGCCGGCGAAGTTGCGCGCACCCTGCAGGCCGACAAGCTGATTTTCATACAGGAACGACGCGCCGACGCCAGCTCCCTCGCTACTACCCTGTCTACCAGCCAGTGTGAAGCGATGTTGCGTGAGGACACGACGCCCGCTGATCTGAAAAGCCTGCTGCAGCAGGCAATCCACGCGATTCAGGCACAGGTGAAGCGGGTGCATATCATCGATCAGCAGGTAGACGGTGGCCTGCTGCTGGAATTGTTCACCCGCGATGGTTACGGCACCATGGTTACCAATCTTTTCTACGAGGGTTGCCGCGCGGCAACCATCGACGACGTGGGCGGCATCCTCAGCCTGATAGAACCGCTGGAGGCCAGCGGTGTGCTGGTAGTCAGATCGCGCGAGCAGCTCGAGCTCGAAATCAGGTATTTCCACGTCATCGAAAAAGACGGCATGATCATCGCGTGTATCGCCAGCATACCCGATAGCGCGGAAAACCTTGCCGAGATCGCCTGCCTGGCGGTGCATGAAGACTACCGGCGCGCGGGCCTCGGAAACCAATTGCTGCAGGTCGCCGAAAACCAGGCATCGACCCGGGGTATCTCGGAACTTTATGCGCTGACCACGCGTAGCTCGCACTGGTTTTTAGAACATGGCTACAGGGAATCCCCGGATTTTGCGTTACCCGCGACCAGGCGGGTCAACTACAATCCCAAAAGGGGCTCCAAGATTCTGATAAAGTCGATCTGATGCCTTACGATCTGAGCAACTACCTGGTAATCGGCGTTTCGTCGCGCGCGCTGTTCGATCTCAGCCGCGAGAACGAGATCTTCGAAAACGAAGGCCTGGAGGCATATTGCCGCCACCAGCTGGAGCACGAAAACGACGTGCTCGCACCGGGGACCGGCTTCGCGCTGATCGAGGCAATATTACGCATCAACGAAATCGAAGCCGGGGTGCGACGCACCGAGGTCGTGATTATTTCGCGAAATTCCGCGGATACCAGCCTGCGCATTTCGAACTCGATCGACCATTACAGGCTGGACATCACGCGCGCCGCCTTCACCGGCGGAGAACCGGTAGCCAAGTATCTCAACGCCTTCGACGTCGATTTGTTTCTATCTGCCACCGAGGAGGATGTCCAGGCCGCGGTCGAGTCCAAAGTCGCAGCGGGATTGATATACGATGGTCCCAGCCGTAATAGAACCGATCCGCTGGAGCAAATCAGGATAGCCTTTGACGGCGACGCGGTGCTGTTTTCGAAGGAATCGGAAATGATCTACCAGCAGCAGGGGCTGGAGGCGTTCATCGCCCACGAAAAGGAAAATGCGAAGCAGCCCCTGCCGGAGGGACCTTTCGCCAAGCTGCTGAAAACCCTGTCCTTCCTGCAGTTCGATCTCACCGGTAAAACCGCGCAGAGCCAGCCCCCGATCCGCACCGCCCTGGTAACCGCGCGCAACAGTCCCGCGCACGAGAGAGTCATCCGCACTTTACGCACCTGGAACGTCCGCATCGATGAGACCTTTTTCCTGGGCGGGGTGCCGAAGCACAAGATTCTCGAATCCTTTTCGCCACATATCTTCTTCGACGATCAGCACCAGCATTGCGAGGGTGCCGCGAAAGTTGTGCCCACGGCGCGGGTACCGCACCAGAAGGATGAAACAAAACCGGCCTGAAAATCGGGCCGTCGTACGCCTGGCGTACCCCAGGCAATTCAGTCGTCGCGGCGCTGCTTCTCCAGACGCTCGTGTTTTTCCTGCGCTTCGACGGTAAGCGTGGCAATGGGTCTGGCTTCCAGCCTGAACAAACCGATTTCCTCCCCGGTATCGTCGCAGTATCCGTAGGTCCCGTCGGCAACCCTGGATAGCGCCGAATCGATCTTGTTGACCAGTTTACGATAGCGATCTCGCGTACGCAGTTCCAGCGCGGCATCCGTTTCCAGCGAGGCCCGGTCGTTGATATCGGGTTCCTGCCAGTTTTCCTCTTTCAGGTGCGATATGGTGTTCTCTGATTCCTGCAATAGTTCGGAGCGCCAGGCGAGTAATTTCTGGCGAAAGTATTCCAGTTGCATCGGAGACATGTATTCTTCTTTCGGGGATGGCTTGTAGCCTTCGGGTAGTTCTACTGTCATTGATTCACTCTCCAGATGATGACCATAACAATAAAAGGCGGGCAGTATAGGGGCGTTTTTTCGGTTCAGCAAGACACCATTTGAATTTTTTTCAACCCGACAGAACCACCCTGAAATGAGTTTGGCGGCCGGCTGAATCGTTCTCGCATTGCGACATCGGACCGCGGTCCCGGCAGCGGGAATACTGGCCCGTCAATTTGCAACTAATACATGCGGATTGTCATTTTACCGTTATAATCATGGTCTTAGCCCTCAATTATCCAGGTCAAGGCTCCAGTCCAGATTCTATGTTCATAATTCGCCTGATTATCCTGCTGGCAATCGTCGCGGTATTGCTATGGCTGCTCAAACGCCTGTTCAGCCCGGAACCCGAACCCGAAAAGCTGGAATCTGCCAGGCCGGAAAACATGCGGCAATGCAAGTATTGCGGCGTGCACGTGCCGGAGTCATCGATACTGCTGGTTAAAGACGAGCCCTACTGCTGCCAGGAACATGCAGATCTCGACCAGCATTAGTCCGCTAAACAGCGGATATCGCGCACGTTCGACGAACTGGACCTCGGTCCGGCTACTCAACGTTTACCGTCTCGGGCTGGCGGCAATATTCTTCGCACAGAGTTTTGTCAGCCCGTCCCCGCTGCTCAATATCGTCTACCTGCCGCTCTACTCCTGGACCAGCTTTGCGTTTCTGCTGCTGGCCATGATCTGGGTCGTCGCCGCCTGGATCGAAAGACGCGGCTTTCGAAGCCAGGTGACTCTGCAGATGTACAGCGACACGATTATTATTATCCTGCTGATGCACGCCTGCGGCGGCATATCCAGCGGTCTCGGTATGCTGTTGATTATTTCGGTCGCGATTTCGGGGCTGCTTACCGAACAGGCGCTGGCTATCCTGTTTGCGTCGCTGGCGTCGCTGGGCCTTATGACCGAGCATATTTACTCGGTGATCAACATACCGGGCTACACCGGCACGTCGACCCAGGTCGGGATACTCGGTGCGAGCCTGGTCGCGACCGCGATCGTGACCCATAACCTGATGACCCGCGTGCGCAGTAGCGAACAGCTGGTTCAGCAGCGCGAACGCGACGTGGCGCTGCTGTCGGCGTTAAACCAGGAGGTCATCGAGAACCTGCAGGCGGGAGTCGTCGTGCTCAGCCGCAACGACAATATCCGGCATATAAACCAGGCCGCGCTCGACATGCTGCACCTGGCGAATATCAAATCGATATCGCTGCAGAAAAACTGCCCCAAGCTGCTTGCCGCGCTCGAATCCTGGCGCAATACGCCCGAGATCGAGACCCCGATGCTGCCCTCGCAGACGGGAATCGACAACATTCAAATCAGTTTTCGCGAGCTGCACAGCGAGGGCCAGCCGAATACATTGATATTTCTGAACGACGTGTCCTCGATTCGCGACAGCATGCAGCAGGCAAAACTGGCCTCGCTCGGGCACCTGACCGCGAGTATTGCGCACGAGATTCGCAACCCGCTCGGGGCCATATCCTATGCCGCCGAATTATTGAACGAGAACGAAGATTTCAGCGAGGCTGACCTGCGTATGATCGAAATCATCAACCAGCATACCGCGCGCATAAATAATATCATCGAGGATATCCTGAAGATTTCACGCAGCAATCCCACGGTCAAGGAACAGATCGATCTGGCAGACTGGCTGCCAGGTTTTATCGATAAATTCTGCCAGTCCGGGCTCGCCAGACCCGAAACCTTCGAATTCGAGATAGAAATAGAAAATCCCAGGCTGCTGTTCGACACCGGGCATCTCACCCAGATTCTGACCAATCTCTGCACCAATGCCTGCGTCCACGGCGGCAGCGACAAGCCGATCGCGATTCGCGTTTTCGCGACCGAGGCCTATCCATTGTGCATAGAGGTTGCCGACCAGGGCCCCGGTGTCGACACAGCAATCCTGGATCAGATCTTCGAACCTTTCTACACCACCAGCCACCAGGGCTCGGGGCTTGGCCTTTACATTTGTGGACAGCTGTGCGAGCTCAACAACGCCTTCATCACCGCCAGGATCAACCAGCACAATGGCACCAGCTTCATCCTGCAAATGACGTCGCTCGCCATCGAGCCGGTATACCAGGTGAACCAATGAGCCGGCAGCGCGTACTGATCGTCGACGACGAACCGGATATCCGGGAACTGCTGGAAATCACACTGCTGCGCATGGGCCTCGAAACCCGCAGCGCCGAGGACTACAGCAACGCCACGCGCATCCTGCACGACGAATCATTCGATCTCTGCCTGACCGACATGAAACTGCCCGACGGGGACGGTATCGCGCTGGTCGAGCATATCCAGCAACACTGCCCGAACACGCCGACGGCGGTGATCACCGCCCACGGCAGCATCGACCTGGCGATCAAGGCGATGAAATGCGGCGCCTTCGATTTCGTCTCCAAACCCGTGTCACTGGAAACCCTGCGCAACCTCGTCGACAAGGCGCTGACGCTGCCAAGCTCGCCACAAATTGCCGGGGATCCCGCCGATACCCGGTACCAGATCATCGGTGATTCCGCGATCATGCAGGACCTGAAACATTCCATCGCGAAATTCGCGCGCAGCCAGGCGCCGGTATTCATCTGCGGCGCGTCGGGCACCGGCAAGGAACTGGTCGCGCGCCAGATACACCTCCAGGGGTCGCGCGCCGGGGCCGCGTTCGTCGCGGTCAACTGCGGCGCGATTCCGTCCGAACTGATGGAGAGCGAGCTTTTCGGCCACCTGAAGGGCAGTTTTACCGGCGCTACCAGCGATAACCATGGACTATTCAAGGCGGCGCACGGCGGCACCCTGTTTCTCGACGAAATCGCCGATCTGCCGCTCACGATGCAGGTCAAGCTGTTGCGCGTCATCCAGGAAAAATCGATCCGCGCGGTCGGCGCGCAACGCGAGGAAACAATCGACGTGCGCATCATCAGCGCATCGCACAAGGACCTGGAATCCATGGTCGCCGACGGCTCGTTTCGACAGGATCTGTATTACCGTATAAACGTGATCGGGATCATGGTGCCGACGTTGGCACAACGCCGCGAGGACATTCCGCAACTGGCCGACTTCCTGATCGAAAAACACAATTATCACAATAAAACCCGAATATCGATCAGCGACGGAGCGCTGGCGGCCTTGCGCAGTTACGCATTTCCCGGTAACGTGCGCGAGCTCGAGAATATCCTGGAACGCGCGCTGGCTCTTTGCGAGGACGATTCGATCGAGGTCGGGGATCTGCAACTACCCGAGAACGCCGCCACCAACACCAGTCAGGCCAGCCTCGGCGAGCTAACCCAGAGCATGGAAAAAGAGCACATCGTCAGCGCGCTGGAAAACCATCGCTGGAACCAGTCGGCAACCGCGCGCGCGCTCGGCATCACCCTGCGCCAGTTGCGCTATCGCATGGACAAGCTGAAACTGAACAAGCCGTGAATTTGCGGAACCCAGGGTGAAAACCTGACAATCGCTGTAAAAACTTGACAATTTTGTCAATTTTCCGATTTTCTGCCGATTCACTTCGCTACCAGATATTGTCTAACTATCTGTTTTTAATGCGTTTATTGATTCCTGGCAAAGTTGGCACCGAGATTGCTTCCTATTACAACATGAAGCGGCATTGGTCGATTCAACCTTGCAATCAAGTTTTTTGAAAAGAGGAAATTTAAATGAAGAAGCAACAATCTGGTTTTACCCTGATCGAACTGATGATCGTAGTCGCCATCATCGGCATCCTGGCCGCAATCGCTATTCCGCAGTACGCTGACTACACGCAGCGCACCAAATTAACCGGTGCCCTGTCAGGTATTGCCGGCCTTAAAACCCAGGTCGGTTTGTGTGTACAGGAGACTGGAACAATTACAGGTTGTACCAGCGGTGCAGCCGGTACTGGAATCGGTAATCCTATTACAGCAGGCCAAGTAAATTATATCGTCACCGCCAGCGCTACAAATGGCGTTATCACGGTAGTATCTGAAGGAGTCACCGACGCCACACCGCCGGTAAATATGCAACTCGTGATGACCCCAACTAATCCAAGCGGATCAGCCCTGTTGTGGACCTTCGATCCCGCTCAAAACGGCTGTCGTGCCGTTACCCCGGGTCGTGGTATCAACTGTACCCCGTAAGATCGTCACAACTCGCAGTAATAAAACGGGCCCATTCGGGCCCGTTTTCTCTCCAAATTAATATAAAAATAAAATATAGAGCTTAGACAATTCTCGCTCGTTAGAAACGATAACTGGCCGGCCGGCGAATCAAATTCTTGGAATTTGCGCAACGTGAACGAATTGAACACTGACAGAGCATGGAATGGCTGATTGGCTTAAATAGCCCGATACATTGTTCCACAGCGAGGTGAGCAGAAATGAACAATCGTCATTCCGGTTTTACTTTGATTGAATTGATGATCACGGTTGCGATTATCGGCATATTGGCCGCCATCGCGATACCGCAATACACCGACTATACCCAGCGTACCAAGATATCGGGCGCGATGTCCGGCATCGCGAGTTACCGAACTTCCATCGCTGTTTGCCTACAGGATACCGGCTCCCTGACAGGTTGTAACGCCGGTACCAACGGCATCCCGACTGCGGCCATGGCTGGCGACATCAACTATGTCAACGCCGTCGCGATCGCCGATGGCGTGATCACCCTGACCACGACCGCAATACAGTCCGATACGATTCCCATCGTCATCACCATCACACCCAATATAGCCAGTTCCACGGCAATAAACTGGAGCCTGACAGGCAACGGCTGTATCGGCGACGGTGCTGCCGAGCTGGGACGCGCGATCAACTGCTCGGGAACCTGATTGCGGAGTAGGATCAAGGAAAGTCGTCGCCCCGCAAAACTTCGTAACGCGACGATTTTCGCATCGTTTACGGCCTGCGATCTACACCCTGTGCAAATCTCATAAACTAAATGAAACCTTTGACATAAACGATTGATTCAAATTAATTTATCACCGATCTCCAAATCAGCTTGTGATACTGTGATTTCAGTCTAAACTTGGTTCTAGATACATCAACAAACCCGCTAAACTGTAATATACTTGATCGACTGGATTAGTTTCCTCCGACCAGATTAAATCGCTTATGGCTGCTACTAATATGAATTTGACCGGGATCGCGCGCAAGCTGGTACAGGATAAACACCTGGATCAGGCCACGGCGATCGAAGCAGTCGAAGCCGCCAACAAGCAAAGCATCCAGCTGTCCAGCTACCTGGTCGAGAACAAGATCGTCCCCTCCAGCGTCGTTGCGATGATTTCATCGCAGGAATTCGGCCTGCCGGTTTTCGATCTCGACGTGATGGACACCGAGCTGGCCGCATTCTCCGTGGTCGAGGAAAAACTGATCACCAAGCTGAACGCGGTGCCGCTGTTCAAGCGCGGCAACAAGCTGTTCGTCGCCATTTCCAGCCCCACCAATACGCAGGCGCTGGACGAATTCAAGTTTGCCACCGGTTTGTCGACCGAACCGGTACTGGTGCAGGAAAATCAGCTCGCCGAGTTTATCGAAAAAGCGTCCAACGCGATGGATAGCGTCATGGACGATATGCTCGACGACGACCTCGAGAATCTCGACATCGGCAGCAAGGAAGAGGAGCCGGACAGCCCCACCCGGGCCGAAGCAGACGATGCGCCGGTGGTCAAGTACGTCAACAAGATCCTGCTGGATGCGATCAACAAGGGGGCCTCGGATATACACTTCGAGCCCTACGAAAAACGCTATCGGGTTCGCTATCGTATCGACGGCATCCTGTCCGAAGTGGCCTCGCCGCCGATTACCATCGCCGCCAAGCTGACCGCGCGCGTCAAGGTCATGTCGCGCATGGACATCTCCGAGCGCCGCGTGCCCCAGGACGGCCGCATCAAGCTCAAGTTGTCGAAAAAGCGCGCGATCGATTTTCGTGTCAACACCTGCCCCACCCTGTTCGGTGAAAAAGTGGTGCTGCGTATCCTCGACCCATCGAGCGCCAAACTGGGTATCGATGCGCTCGGATATGAACCCGAGCAAAAAGAACTTTACATGAAAGCCCTGGCCAATCCTTACGGCATGATTCTGGTAACAGGTCCCACCGGTAGCGGTAAGACGGTTTCGCTGTATACCGGCCTGAACATCCTGAACAAGCCCGAAACCAACATATCGACTGCCGAGGACCCGGCCGAGATCAATCTCGAGGGTATCAACCAGGTAAATGTCAACGACAAGGTCGGCCTCACCTTTGCCGAGGCCCTGAAAGCGTTTCTACGCCAGGACCCGGACATCATCATGGTCGGCGAGATCCGCGACCTGGAAACGGCCAATATCGCGATCAAGGCGGCGCAGACCGGACACCTGGTCCTTTCCACGCTGCATACCAACGACGCGCCGCAAACCCTGACCCGCTTGATGAATATGGGCGTACCGGCGTTCAACATCGCGACCTCGGTCAGCCTGATCATTGCGCAGCGACTCGGCAGGCGACTGTGCGGGGATTGCAAGACCGAGGACGAGCTGCCGAAAGAAGTCCTGCTCAAGGAGGGTTTTACCCGTGAAGATCTCGTCGATGGCTTCAAGATTTACAAGGCCGTCGGCTGTGACAAGTGCACCGGTGGCTACAAGGGGCGGGTCGGCATTTACCAGGTAATGAAAATCTCCGAGGAAATGGGTCGTCTCATAATGAGCGGCGCCAATTCCATAGATCTCGCCGATCAGGCGCAAAAGGAAGGCATCGACGATTTGCGGCAGTCGGCACTGAAAAAAGTGAAACAGGGTTTGCTGAGCCTCGAAGAAGCAAATCGGGTGACTAAGGACTAAACAATGGCAGCGAAAGCAGCGACAGCAGAAAAAGTTGAATTTCTATACGAAGGCACCAACCGGGGTGGATCCAAGGTAAAAGGAGAAATTTTTGCGCTGAGCGACACGCTCGCCAAAAACGAACTGCGCAAGCAGGGTATCAATCCTCTCAAGGTCAAGAAGAAGCCAAAACCGCTGTTTGGCGGTGCGGCAAAAATCGTACCCGCGGATATCGCAATTTTTGCGCGCCAGATGGCAACCATGATGCAGGCGGGCGTACCGCTGGTGCAGTCCTTCGAAATCATCGGCCAGGGCAGCGACAAGCAGTCCCTGCAGAAAATGATTCTCGGCATCAAGTCCGAAGTCGAGGGCGGCGTATCGCTTGCGGAGGCGCTGTCCAAGCAGCCGCTTTATTTCGATCCGCTGTTCGTCAACCTGGTCAACGCGGGCGAGCAGTCCGGCGCGCTCGAAACCATGCTCGACAAGCTGGCAACCTACAAGGAAAAGGTCGAAGCATTAAAAGCCAAGGTAAAGAAGGCCCTGTTTTACCCGATCGCGGTATTGATCGTCGCATTTATTGTTACCGTCATACTACTGGTTTTCGTGGTTCCCCAGTTCGAGGAGCTGTTTACTTCTTTCGGGGCCGACCTGCCGGCGCTAACGAAGATGGTTATCAACCTGTCGCAGTTCATGCAGTCCTGGTGGTGGGCTATAGCCGGCGGTATCGCCGGCGCCGTCATGCTGCTACTGCGCATAAAGAAGACTTCTCCCAGGATGCAGGAGGCCTTCGATCGAGCGGCTTTGAAAGCCCCGGTGGTTGGCGAAATCGCGACCAAATCGGCGATTGCGCGATATGCACGAACCCTCGAAACCATGTCGGCGGCGGGCGTACCGCTGGTCGAGGCTATGGATTCGGTTGCCGGAGCTTGCGGCAATATCATCTATTATAAGGCCAGCCTGAAAATCAAGGACGAGGTGTCGCAGGGTACCCAGCTGCAGACCGCGATGCGCAATACCGGATTGTTCCCGAACATGGCAATACAGATGGTCTCTATCGGTGAGGAAGCCGGATCGCTGGACGCGATGCTTGCCAGGGTCGCGGACTTCTACGAGACCGAGGTCGACAATGCGGTCGATGCGCTGACCTCGCTGCTAGAACCCATCATTATGGCCGTACTCGGCGTGCTCGTCGGCGGATTGATTGTCGCGATGTACCTGCCTATCTTCAAACTGGGATCGGTTGTCTAAGGGAAGCTGCTTGTTCGCTCCCTTTATTTCACTGTTCGAACAGCAACCGCTTATCTACCTCGCCTCCCTGTTCATTCTCGGGTCGGTTGTCGGCAGCTTTCTGAATGTCGTCATTTACCGACTGCCGGTAATGATGCAGCGCGAATGGCGCCAGGACTGCCTCGAGTTTCTCGACCATGCTGTCGAAGCCGAAGCGGAAAAATTCAATCTGAGCACCCCGCGCTCTCGCTGCGGCAACTGCGGCCATCAGATCAGCGCCCTGGAAAACATCCCGATCATCAGTTACCTGGTACTCGGGGGTAAATGCTCGAGCTGTAAAACCCGGATCTCGGCGCAATACCCGCTGGTGGAGTTTTTTACCGCGCTGGTATCGGTCATCGTGGGTTGGCATTTCGGGGTAAGCCTGCAGGCGCTCGCAGCACTGTTGTTGAGCTGGTGCCTCATTGCCGCCAGCGGAATCGATATCGGTCACAAGCTACTGCCGGACAATATCACCCTGCCGTTGCTCTGGCTCGGCATGCTGCTGGCGCTATTCGAAGTTTTTATCGATCTCGAGACCAGCGTGATCGGCGCGATGGCCGGTTACCTGAGTCTGTGGAGCATATTTGTTCTGTTCAAGGTCGTGACCGGAAAGGAAGGGATGGGCCATGGTGATTTCAAGCTGCTCGCGATGCTGGGTGCCTGGCTGGGCTGGAAGCCGTTGTTCGTGGTTATCCTGACATCCTCGATGGTCGGTGCGGTCGTCGGTATCACGATGATATTGCTCAAAATGACGGAACGCGGAACGCAAATCCCGTTTGGCCCCTATCTCGCGGCGGCCGGATGGATGACATTATTATGGGGCGATGAATTAATGCAGTTTTACTTCTCGCTGATCGGCTGATTACCCGGGTGTAAAAGCATGTTTTCGGTTGGACTAACCGGCGGTATCGCGTCGGGTAAAACCACGATTAGCAACCTGTTCGCGAAGCTTGGCGTTCCGGTAATCGACACCGACGTCATTAGCCGCAAGCTGCTACAGCCGGGTGAACTTGCCTACCGGCAGGTCCGCGCACACTTCGGTGACGCCATACTGGACACCAACGGAGAAATCGATAGACGCAAATTGCGCGAGATCGTCTTTAGCAACGGCGTCGAAAAGGCCTGGATCGAAAAAATGCTGCATCCTCTCATCTATCAGCGTAGCCACGATGCCATTATCGCGAATTCCAGAGCCGACTACGTCCTGGTGGTAATCCCGCTGCTGTTCGAAACCAATTTCCAGTCGCTGGTAGATCGAATCCTCGTGGTCGACTGCCCGGCGGAGCAACAAATCGAAAGACTGATCAAGCGCGACCGGATCGATGAAAAGTTGGCGCGTAAAATGCTGGCGCAGCAGCTAGACAATTCGGCGAGGATTGCCCGCGCACACGATATCATCGAAAATCGCAGCGAAACAGCAGACCTGGAATCCCAGGTGGCCGTCTTGCATCAGCGCTACCAGCAACTCGCGTCCGCCTGAAACGAGTGCGACGGCCCATTATGGCCGGTGCAACATTAAGGCAGGGATTTCGGCTATACTTTAATGGATTTGCAGAACTCAACGAGCAATGTCGGGCAGATACCAATATTTTGAACAGCCGCTTAACGAGCGCATCCGGATGTGCCTGCGGGTCGAGACGCTGATGAAGCGCTTCCATTATTTCGAGGCCCTGAAAGGCGACTGGAGCGCCTACAGCGCGCTGTTGACGATTCTCGAACTGACTTCATTGCTCGAACGCGGCGATTTGAAGCAGGAATTGATGAAGGAACTCGAACGCCAGCACAGCGCGCTCAAGGCGCTGGCTGCGCACCAGGAAATCGATCACTCCAAGCTCGATATCATACTCAGCAAGCAGAAAAACGCGCTGGAGCGACTGCATAGACTCGACGGCAAGTTGGGCGAGCACTTGAAGCGCGTCGACTTTCTGCTGGGTATCAAGCAACGCACTTCGATTCCCGGGGGTTCATGTGATTTCGATTTGCCGCAGTTGCGTTTCTGGTTAAACCTGGGTCACGAAAAGCGTGTTGCCGACCTGCGGGAATGGGCTTCACCCTACAGCGAGCTGGAAAGCGTTATCGAATTGATATTGAGAGCAATTCGCGACAGCGCCACCGCCAAAGCGGTTATTGCCGAGAACGGGTTTTACCAGAAAGCGCTCGATATCAAGCAGTCGACCCAGTTGATTCGTATCGGGGTCGATGCGGATGAATTTATATATCCCGAAATCAGCGCGGGCAAGCACCGCTATTCGGTAAGATTCATGCGCGCGACATCGGCAGACAACATTCCTGTGCAGGTCAAGGAAGACGTCAATTTCCTGCTATCGCACTGCGCTTTATAGCATCGAGTATCGGGATATCCGCCGGCGGAAAGCGGAACTGGTCGATCTCGTCGACACCGACCCAGTGCAGCGCCTGCTGTTCTCTAGGCCTTGCCTCACCCTCGTATTCGTCTATGGTCCAGGTATCGAGCAGGATATTGCGATCCGGATAGCGATGGTATACCCGCATGTAGGGAGAGCCACTGATCGCCCTGATATCCACCTCCTCGATGATTTCACGCTGCAACGCGGGCCACGGCGATTCACCGGCTTCCAGCTTGCCTCCCGGCAGTTCCCAGTAGTCCTGCAGATGCTTGCCTTTTTGTCGCTGCGCGATCAGAAAACTCTGCGCCGTATTCCGGCGCCAGATTATCGCCGCAACGACGTGAATATAATTTTCCGCGATAGAAACGGGATTGATGACCGGACTGTCAGCTTCTGTATTCCGCATTGATCTTGACGTAATCGTAAGACAGGTCGGAAGTCCAGATACGGGCGCCTGCATTTCCAAGGTTCAGATTCACCCTGATCGTTATTTCCTCGCGCGACATTTCGGCCTGCCCCTGCGCCTCGCGATAATCGGGATCTGGTAACCCGCGGTGCAGCAACCGTACCGCTCCGAGGTACAGGTCGACCCGATCGGGATCGATACGGGAAACCGGGGCGCGACCGATCGCCATGATAAACCGTCCCCAGTTCGGATCGGAGGCGAATAGTGCGGTTTTTACCAGCGGCGATTCGGCGATGGTAAATCCGACGCTGCGCGCATCACCCTCGTTCATGGCACCGTCTACACGAATCTCGACAAACTTGGTAGCGCCCTCGGCGTCGCGAATAATCGCCTGGGCAAGCTGGTCGAACACCTGCTGCAAAGCACCAAGAAATCGCTCGTCCTGCGGCTCTGGTCGCAGCCCGGAAGCACCGGTTGCTATCAGGACGCAGGAATCGTTGGTAGACGTATCACCATCCACGGTGATCGAGTTGAAGCTTCCTTTTACCATCTTTTCGAGCATCTGTCCGAGCACGCCAGAATCGATATCGGCATCGGTTGCAATATAAGCCAGCATAGTTGCCATATCGGGTTTGATCATACCCGAGCCCTTGGCGATGCCGGTGATTGCTACAGCCTGGTTATCGATCGAAACCCGGGCGCTGACCGCCTTGGGCAGGGTATCGGTAGTCATGATTCCCTGCGCGGCGTCGAGCCAGGCGTCGGCATCGAGTTGCGCAACCAGGCCAGGCACGGCCTGTTTAATCCGCTCTACCGGCAGCGGCTCTGCGATGACGCCGGTCGAAAAGGGAAGTACCTGGCTTAGCGCAACACCGGTCACAGCGGCGACCGATTCGCAACATTCGATTGCGGCCCGCATTCCTGCATCGCCGGTTCCAGCGTTGGCGTTGCCGGAGTTGATAAGCAGGTAACGCGAAGCCGGCGCCAGGGACAGATGCTGCTGGCACAACTTGACCGGGGCGGCGCTGAAATGACTCTGGGTAAATACGGCCGCCAGGCTGGCGCCGGCCTGCACTTCGACAAGCGTCAAATCCTTTAGCGCCGGATCGCCTTTGATTCCGCTATGGGTTGCCGCCAGGCGTATACCCTTGACGGGTAGAAGTGCTGCAGGTCGTTGTAATCCTACGGCCATCTTGAAACGCTAGAGCTTGCCGTGGCATTGCTTGAATTTTCTACCCGAACCGCACCAGCAGGGCTCGTTGCGGCCGATTTTCCGTTCCTTGCGAACATAGGGCTGGGCAGATTCCTCGTCGTCCGGCCGCTGCAGCTCGAGCGGATTCTGCGCGCTGGCGTGCTCCATCTTGATCGACTGGTCGGGCTGATGACTTTGTTCCAGCGCCTCGACCTGTTCCTCGCCACGTATTTGCACCCGGGTCAGGGCCTGCACGACCTCGTAGTTGATTCCATCGAGCATGGCGGTGAACATTTGAAACGATTCGCGCTTGTATTCCTGCACCGGATTCTTCTGCGCATAGCCGCGCAGACCTATGCCCTGGCGCAGATAATCCATCGCCGCGAGATGCTCCTTCCAGTGGCGATCGAGGATCATCAAAGTGATCTCTTTCTCGAGCCTGATCATCAGCTCCTCACCGAGCATATCGGCCTTGGCCCTGTAGGCCCGGTCGAATTCTTCGCTTATGCGATCGAGGATATCTTCATCGGTTAAGTGATCGTCGGCATCGATCCAGTCCTGTATCGCCAGCTCTACCCCGAATTCGTTCGCCAGTGCCTGTTCGAGGCCGCCGATATCCCATTGTTCGTCGAGCGAATTAACGGGTACGTGCGTGCGAAACAATCCCTGCACCACATCCTTGCGCATGTTCGTAATCGCATCGGAGATACTTTCGCTATGCAGCAAATCGTTACGCTGCTGATAGATGACCTTGCGCTGATCGTTGGCGACATCGTCGTACTGCAGCAATTGCTTGCGGATATCGAAGTTGTGAGCCTCTACCTTGCGTTGCGCATTTTCGATCGCGCGGCTTACCCAGGGATGTTCGATCGCCTCGCCGTCTTCCATGCCCAGCTTCTGCATCAGCCCGGCAACCTTTTCGGAGGCGAAAATACGCATCAGGCTGTCTTCCATCGACAGATAAAAACGCGAAGAACCCGGGTCTCCCTGGCGCCCCGAGCGGCCGCGCAACTGGTTGTCGATACGGCGCGATTCGTGGCGTTCGGTGCCGATAATATGCAAACCACCGGCCGCGATTACCTTGTCATGCAGCTGTTGCCATTCGCGCCTCATTTGCCCGCGCTTTTCGGCCTGGTCCTCGGGAATGTCTTTCAACTCCAGTTCCAGATTACCGCCGAGCACAATATCGGTACCCCGGCCCGCCATGTTGGTAGCGATGGTCACGGTGCCGGGAATACCGGCATCCGCGATAATCTTGGCTTCGCGCTCGTGCTGCTTGGCGTTCAGAATCTGATGTTTGATTTTGACCTTGTCGAGCAGGCTGGAGAGATATTCCGAGGTTTCGACCGAAGTGGTGCCGACCAGCACGGGTTGACCCCGATCGACGCAATCACGGATATCCTCGATAATCGACTCGAATTTTTCGCGTTTGGTCAGGTAAATCAGATCGCCCAGGTCCTCGCGAATCATTGGCTGGTTGGTCGGCACCACGACAACCTCGAGACCGTATATTTGCTGGAATTCGAAGGCTTCGGTATCGGCGGTACCGGTCATACCGGCAAGCTTGTTGTAGAGCCTGAAGTAGTTCTGGAAGGTGATCGACGCGATGGTCTGGTTTTCATGCTGAATGCTGACGCCTTCCTTGGCCTCGATCGCCTGGTGCAATCCCTCGGACCAGCGCCTGCCCGGCATCGTGCGACCCGTGAATTCGTCGACGATAACGATCGAGTCGTTCTGCACGATGTAATCGACATCCCGGTGGTAGATCGCGTGCGCGCGCAAACCTGCATTCAAATGGTGCACCAGCGCAATATTGGCGGCATCGTAAAGGCTCTCGCCGTCGTTGAGCAGTCCTTTTTCTATCATCAACTGCTCTGCGGTATCGTGCCCTGTTTCGGTTAGAAAAGCCTGCTTGGATTTTTCATCGACGCTGTAATCGCCGGGACCATCCTCGGACTCGACCCGGGTCAGGCGTGGAATGATACTGTTGATGCGAGTATATAAATCAGAGCTATCGCTGGCCTGCCCGGAAATGATCAGCGGCGTGCGCGCCTCGTCGATCAGGATGGAATCCACCTCGTCGACGATCGCGTAATTCAGCTCACGCTGCACACGCTCCTCCAGCGAGAAGCACAAATTATCGTGCATGTAGTCGAAACCGAACTGGTTATTGGTGCCGTAGGTAATGTCGGCCGCGTAGGATTCGCGCTTGGAGTTGTAATCCATGGTGCTTAAAACGACACCGACGCTGAGGCCCAGAAAATCATATATCTGGCCCATCCATTCGGCATCCCGCTCGGCCAGGTAGTCGTTCACGGTAACGATATGCACACCCTTGCCGCTAATCGCGTTGAGATAGGCGGGCAGCGTGGCGACCAGGGTTTTACCTTCACCGGTTCGCATTTCCGTGATCTGGTTATTATGCAGGATCATGCCACCGATCAGCTGAACGTCGTAGTGGCGCATGCCCAGGCTTCGCACGGCCGCTTCGCGGCAAACCGCGAAGGCTTCGTCGAGCAACTGTTCCAGCGTTTCGCCGCCGGAAAACCGCTGTTTGAATTCCTCTGTTTTCTGCTTTAACTGCGTATCGTCGAGCGCCTGGATTTCGGGCTCTAGTCGATTAATCTGGTTAACCCGCTGCCTGAGCTTTTTTATGATGCGGTCGTTACGACTGCCGAATATGCTTCTAGTAATTTTGGACAACATCGTACGACTGCTTTAACAGAACTGTTATCAGAGGTGGAGCCTAGTTGAAGGGTTTCAAGCCGGACGCTGTAATAAACGGCGTCACCGTTTAATTCGCAGCACGAATAAACTTCACTGGATTGATTTCGCGTCCATTCTTGAGCACTTCAAAGTGCACGTGGGGCCCGGTAGAACGTCCCGAAGAACCGATTTCCGCAATCTGGAAACCCTTCTCGACGGTATCGCCAACCGAAACCAGCAGGCGAGAATTGTGCGCATAACGCGTGGTGTATCCATTACCGTGGGCGATATCGATCACGTTACCATAGCCATAGCGCTTACCGGCGTAGGTGACGACGCCCTTGGCGACCGCGTTCACAGGTCCGCCGAGCTTGCCGGCGAAATCGATACCCTTGTGCATTTCACGCCGCCCCGAGAGCGGGTGGGTACGCATTCCGTAGTAAGAAGAAATCCAGCCCTTACTGATCGGGCGTCCGCTGGGTTGAACCTCTTTTTGCAGGTTTTCGTTAAGTACATAATTTTCAAGAACCGCCAGCTGGTTTTCACGGGTTTCGAGTTCGTAGCTCAGCTGCTCGATCGCCTGCGACAGTTCGTTTGGGTCTAGACCCTTGTTGTAGACGGTTTCAGGACCGCCGATAGCCGGTGTGTTGTCGAAATCGAATTCGGCGGTATCGATGCTGGCCATGTGTACCAGTTTCTGTCCCAGGGCATCGAGACGCATAACATGCGCCTGCAATAGGCCAATGCGAGACGACAGCGCGTCTATGTTGGCGTCAGCCTCTTCGCGAATGTGCGTCAACTGCACCTGCTGGCGATGGACGTCGGCCCGCCATTCGTCTATCAGCGCCTGGTTGTCCTGGTTGGGATTGAGGGTATAGCCAATGTATACCGAAGCCGCCATCAGCATTCCCAGCAGTACCATCAACGATAGCAAATGCAGCGGCTTGCGCAGGTTCAGGCCGAAGAGCTGGCCTCGGTTCGATGACAGGAACAGTATATTCACATCGGCACCTAAATTGCCGCTTCTACAGGCTGCGCGTAGGAAATCGGCGCGGTCGAAGCATCTTCGAAAGTAACCTCTTCCCAGGCGTCGGCGTCTTCGAGCAGGGCCAGCAGCAAACGATTGTTCAACGCATGTCCAGACTTGTATCCGGAAAAGGCGCCGATCAGGCTATGCCCGAGAAGATAGAGATCGCCAATCGAATCGAGGATCTTGTGCTTGACGAATTCATTGTCGTAACGCAGGCCATCCTCGTTGAGGACCCGGTAATCATCGAGCACGATCGCGTTGTCCTGGCTGCCACCCAGCGCCAGGTTGTTGGCGCGCAAATACTCGATGTCCTTCTGGAATCCAAAGGTACGAGCGCGACTCACCTCCTTGACAAAAGAGGTGGTCGAAAAATTGACATGGCAGGTCTGCTTTTGCTTGGTAAACAGCGGGTGGTCAAAATCGATCTCGAAACTGACCTTGAAACCGTTAAAAGGGTTGAACTCGACCCATTTATCGCCGTCTTCGACGCGCACGGTCTTCTTGATCTTGATGAATTTCTTGGCCTTGTTCTGCTCGACGATACCGGCCGACTGAATCAGGAAAACAAACGGCCCTGAACTGCCATCCATGATCGGCACTTCATCTGCGCTGAGATCGATATAGGCGTTATCGATACCGAGACCGGCAATGGCAGAAAGCAGGTGCTCGACTGTCGAAATTCGGACACCATTTTCGACCAGGGTCGTCGACAAGTTGGTGTCACCGACCTTTTCAGGACGTGCGAGAATCTCGACCGGAGGTTCCAGGTCGATTCGTCGAAAGCGGATACCGGAATCGATCGGTGCCGGACGCAACGTCAGATAGACTTTCTTCCCTGTATGCAAACCTACGCCCATGGCGCGTATGACATTTTTCAACGTGCGCTGTTTTATCAAGACCGCTTCCCAGAAATAATAAGTAAAATCAGAGAGTTAGCTTTGGCAGTTTTTATACCGCTAACCAGCCCCCAATGATGGCTGATTTCAGTTCGAAAATCAATCTGATTCACGAGATTGTTCCTATAAATGACTGAATTCTCTAATAGTTTCAATAACCCGTGGTCACCTTATTCAGGCACCCAAACATTACTTGCGATGATGGTTTTGTCTGATTTTCAACTTTTGCAACTCAAGTATATAAGAGTGTAGTAGATTTTGAGCATCTTCGTGAATTTCTGTGAAACAGCACCGACACAGGTCATCTTGCTTCGCTACCACCTCCAGTACGACTGGAAAAGTACGCGACTCGCTGGACAGGCGAATAAATGCCGGGCTGCGGCTACCGACCGCCAGTTCCTGCGCGCGAAACGCGATTCCGGTGCCGCTGATATTGAGCGCATGAAACTTGTTGCCCGCAATCGTTATGATAACGGGTTGCTCCTGACTCGGCGCGATGCGATAAGCCGAACGGTTATCGCTTTGTCGTGAATCCAGCGCTACTTCAATTGTTTTTTTCTTTTTCCAGAACAAACTCGACTCTCCGGTTTCTTGCCCGGTTCTCGGAACTGTTATTCTCAACCAGCGGCAGGTAATCGGCATAACCCGTCGCCGTCATGCGCTCGGGATCGATGCCCTGATCTATAAAAAACCTGAGCACCGTGGTTGCGCGTACCGCCGACAGTTCCCAGTTCGATGGAAACTGGCTGGTCTCGATACTGAGATCATCGGTATGACCCCTGATCGCAATGCGGTAATCTGCATGGTCGCGAAACATCTGCCCCAGGTTGGCAAAGATAAACCGGGCGCGGTCCTTGAGCTGGGCATGCCCGGAATCGAACAGGTAGCGACCGTCGATCTGCAGATTGATCTGGTCTCCGTTATAGGCCAGCTGGACGCTATCCGCCAGGTCGGTGTTATCGATCATACTTTCCATTTCCGCGACCAGCACCGGTTTCAGGTTGTCGATCGGCACCGCACCGGGATTCATTCCCAGCAGGTCATCGACGGCCTTGAGCGGCTCGGGATTCCTGCCCTTGCGCGTCGCAAAGTCAATCACGCTGATCTGGTTGCCGTCGCCATCGATGACCTGAATCGTTTCGATCAATTCCCTGTAGGCCTCGTCCTCGAAGTCGGCAAGCGTATATAATAGAATGAAAAACACCAGGATCAGGGTCATCATGTCCGCAAAGGTGACCACCCAGGCGCTGCCGCCCTCTTCTTCTTCAAACATGTCGCTCAGGGACCGTGCCGACATCAGCTACGCTCCTTCAATTTCTGCATCGGTTTGCGTTTCTTCGCCGGTACGAACGAGGACAGTTTTTCATAAACCGAGAGCGGGTTATTGTCCTGCAGTATGCTGACCGCTCCCTGGAAGATGATTTCGAAATTCATCACCTCCAGCAGCGTTCGAGAACGAAGCTTTCCGGCGATAGGAAGGAAGATCGAGGTCGATAAAAGTGTCCCGTAAAATGTCGTGAGCAGCGCTATCGCCATCGCCGGCCCTAGACTATCGGGGGTTGCCAGCATAGATAGCATCTGTATCAGGCCAATCAGGGTCCCCAGCATACCGAAGGATGGCGCGTACATCGCCATCTTGCGAAACACGTCCTGCACGATGTAATGGCGCATCTGCATCGATTCGATCTCGGTGCGCATCGCCGAGCGC
>Ga0224512_10001099_pt1 | contig 26876 bp, 20 predicted proteins | sample SF_May12_sed_USG_4_FD_169103 | JGI IMG/M metagenome (GOLD analysis project Ga0224512, IMG submission 169103) | Sediment microbial communities from San Francisco Bay, California, United States - SF_May12_sed_USGS_13 | ecosystem: Environmental > Aquatic > Marine > Sediment | place: USA... | reverse complement strand
CCCTGTGCGTGCCGGGCACAGATTAGTCATCAGCACGTTTCGAGGGTACATGGACATCATCTTTCTTAGCGATCTCAGGGTCGAAACTGTCATCGGGATCTGGGATTGGGAACGCAAGATTCGCCAGACGGTATCAATCGATCTCGAGATGTCGGCAGATATCGCGAAGGCCGCTGCGACAGATGACGTCAAGGACACGCTTAACTACAAGCTCGTTGCCAAGCGTCTGCAACAATTCGTCGGTGACTCCGATTTTCAACTTGTCGAAACTCTCGCAGAAAAGATCGCGGCTATCGTTCTCGACGAATTCGACGTCGCCTGGGTGAAAGTGCGCCTTAACAAGCCCGGTGCCATTCGCGGTGCTCGTGATGTTGGCGTACTGATCGAGCGCGGCGTGAAACCAGGGAAGAGCTGAGCTCTATGGCAACAGTTTTCCTCGGGCTCGGCAGCAATGTGGCACCTCATCAGAATTTGCGCCTTGCAATAAGCGAACTACAGCGTCGATACGGCCCACTCGAAATATCCAGTGTGTATGAAAACGCCGCCGTTGGTTTCGAGGGGTCGAACTTCCTGAATCTTGTGCTTAGCCTCGATACCGACGAAAGCCCGGCCGACATTCACTCACAAATCGAGTCAATTCACGATATGGCTGGTCGCGAGCGCAGCAAAGCCAAATTCATATCGCGTCCGCTGGATATAGACCTGCTGCTTTACGATGATCTTGTTCTAAATGAGCCACCGATAACACTACCGCGCGGGGATGTGCTCGAGTACAGCTTTGTTCTGCGGCCGCTGCAGGAACTTGCCCCCGAGCTCGTACACCCGGTAACAGGGCTCACGATGACGGAACACTGGCAGCAGTTTGATCAGAAAAAACATCCGCTGCTGCTCTGTGACCTGGTACTTACCAGCCGATAGAACGCCCGCCATCGACCGCAATGATCTGCCCCGTCACGTAGGCCGCGTCTCTGACGAGATACAGCACGCAGCCGGCGATATCCTCGGGCTGGCCAGGCCGCGCAAGCGGAATCTGCTTGAGGATGGTTTCCCTGGTTGCGTCGTCCAACCCATTTTCCGGCCAGAGTATGGCGCCCGGTGAAACGCCGTTAACACGCACTTCGGGTGCGAGGTCTTTCGCCAGTGAGCGCGTCAACATGGCCAGACCCGCCTTGGCCGAGCCGTACACGGCGTGATTCCGCAGCGGCCGCTGAGCGTGGACATCGATAAGGTTGATTATTGCACCGCCAGCTTCACGCAGTGCCGGCAGCGCTGCCTGCGACAGAAACAGCGGCGCCTTGAGGTTGCTGCCAACCAGATCATCCCAGTGGGCCTGGGTGATCTCACCCGGTGGCGTCGGGTAGAAACTCGAAGCGTTGTTGACGAGAACGTCCAATGTTCCATGCCAGGCGACGACCTTTTCGACAAGGCTCGGTAGCGCCTCGGTATCGTTGAGATCTGCCTGGAACAGCGCGGCAGAATCTGGCCGCCCGGCGTTCAGCCGCTCAGCCAGCGCCTCTGCGTCAGCCGATGACTTGCGATAATGCACCGCAATATTGGCGCCGTCGCGATGCAACGTTGTAGCTATGGCCGCGCCGATGCGCCGCGCTGCGCCGGTTATAAGTGCCACTTTGCCGTTCAGGTTGTTGGGCGACGTCATCAGATATCTCTCAAGAAAGTTCGCGACAGGAAGACTGCATTCTGGAAGACTTCAAAGCCACTATGCAATACGAACAGCATACATCGTTGCCAGAGCCCGATCCCGACAGTGCACAACACAGCAGCCGGGTGGCGCAATACGTTCGCGACAAGATCTCCGCGGCGGGTGTTTGTATCAGCTTCGCCGAGTACATGCACCATGTACTGTATGCGCCAGGCCTGGGTTACTACAGCGCGGGATCCACGAAGTTCGGCGCAGCTGGCGACTTCGTTACAGCCCCGGAGGTGTCCCCGGTTTTCGGCAGCGTACTGGCGCGCCAGTGTGCCGAGGTGCTCGCACAAGTCGATACGGCGTCGATTCTCGAATTCGGTGCCGGTAGCGGCAAGTTGGCGGCCGATATTCTTCGCAAACTGGCCGAGCTTGAGGCCGTGCCCGAACGTTATTCGATTCTCGAGGTCTCCGCTGACCTTCGTGAGCGACAGGAATCCCTTCTTCGTGACGAGGTCCCGGAGCTTGCAGACAGGGTGGTGTGGCTCGATCAATTGCCAGAGGAACACAGCGGTGTGGTTGTTGCGAACGAGGTCCTCGACGCGCTGCCGGTCGAGAGGTTTGTCCGCCGGGCCGGGCGCGTCATGCAGATTTGTGTCGCATTTGATGGGGGAGTATTCACTTTGGTGGAGCGCGATGCACCGGAGTCTCTCGCTGACGCAGTCGTCGCCATCGAGAACGACCTGGGTCAATCGCTGCCTGATGGCTATACCTCCGACCTCTGCCTGGCGTCCGCGGCGTGGGTTACGGATCTGGCGAGCATCCTGACAGAGGGTGCGGTTTTCCTGTTCGACTATGGCGTGAGCCGGCGTGACTACTACGCCTTCGAGCGCTCCGATGGCTGGTTGCGGTGTCATTTCAGGCATCATGTGCACGACGATCCGCTGATACTGCCGGGCATCCAGGACCTGACGTCCTGGGTCGATTTTACTGCTGCTGCAGAGGCTGCGGTGGCCATCGGGCTCGATGTATTGGGTTTCTCTACCCAAGCACAGTTTCTGATTGGCGGTGGGCTGCAACAGGAGCTGGCCGAATTCACAGAACTGCCAATCGACGCACAACTCAAATTGTCGGGGCAGGTTAAATTGCTTACGCTGCCAGGCGAAATGGGCGAGAATTTTAAGTGTCTTGGCCTGGGCCGAGGCGACATTATCGCGCCAACAGCATTCAATTCAGCAGATCGGACAATGTCTTTATGAGTAAACGCAATAGCGCTCGAGGAACAACGTGACAGAAATTCAAATTGTTGTTCTGGCAATCGTGCAAGGGCTGACGGAGTTTCTGCCGATTTCGAGCTCCGGCCACCTCGTATTGGTGCCAGCCGCATTCGGCTGGACAGATCAGGGTTTGGCGTTTGACGTGGCTGTGCACTTCGGCTCGCTTGCCGCGGTATTGCTGTTCTTTCGCAAAGACCTTGCCGCATTGCTGCGAGGCGGCGTTCAAGTACTTGGTGGCAATATTGAGACGATAGAGTCCCGTCTGGCGCTAGGCATTGCTTTGGGCACGATACCGGCTGCGGTCGCCGGCTTGTTACTCGCGGGCTGGATAGAAGCGAATCTCCGCAGCCCGAGTTTCATCGTATTCACCTTGTCTGGTTATGCCGTTCTGATGATTCTTGCGGATCGTTACGGTCGCCGTGAACGAGAGATTTCAGGGGTCCTGGTCAAGGACGCTTTTATCATCGGCTGCGCACAGGCTTTGGCACTGATTCCGGGCACGTCGCGATCCGGTGTGACGATTACGGCGGCGATGGCGTTAGGTTTCGAGCGTCAGGACGCTGCCCGGTTTTCGTTCTTGCTGGCGGTTCCTGTAATCCTGCTTGCCACCGCCTACCAGCTGTTCAAGCTGATTAGTGCGGACGCCCAGGTTGCCTGGAGCCAACTGGGTATTGCTGCACTCGTTTCAGGAATCGTTGCGTACGCGAGCATAGAATTTTTCATGAGGTTTGTTAGCCGTATTGGCCTGCTACCTTTTGCTATCTATCGGCTCGCCCTCGCAGCGCTTATTCTGTATGTCGTCTACTAAGTACTACGCACTGTTATTACTGGCCGGCAACGCTTTGGCGGATAGCGGCGATTTTGCGGTCGGCGTTGGCGTAGAGAGCGACTCTGACGACGGCATCAGTACGGTTCTTCTTGGAGGCGCGGGTCTTGGCGAGAACACGTGGCTATCCGGCGGTCTCGCGAAAAGCTCTGTGGAGTTGGCAACGGGAGACGAACTCGAATCGAATTTTGCAGACATCGAGCTGGACCATTACTTCGATCCCATCGGTGTTCGTGTCGGTGTTGCCTACTGGCGCGGATCCGACATCCTGGAATCTCAGGACTGGCGCGCTTCGCTCTACTGGCGCAACGAGAAAGTAATGTTGGCTGGTGAGTACGAGTTTCGTGACTTCGACCTGACAACACCCGACACTGATCTTTCACCAGGTCGCCAGATCATGTTTGACGCCGACGGCATCGGTGTGGCCGCCCGGTTCAATTTGACAGAAAACACCAGCCTGAGTTTGTCAGGCAAGAAGTACAACTACAGCGTGCCTTTTCGGCCAATTGAAAACCGCGATGTCGTCGACCTGATATCAGCGTCGCGCCTGAGCCTGATTAATTCACTGGTCGATAATCGTGTCAGCGTATCGCTTGGAATTGATCAGGGTCAGAAACACTGGGAAATCCAACTATCAAATTCGGAAAATGTCATCATTCAGACGCGGACGAAATCGGCGACGCTGCGTTTCCTTATGCCGATGTCTGAGAGGACCGACATCGAATTTGGCCTCGGCCGCGACGACTCTGACCTATACGGTGAGGTAACGTTTCTGTCGCTGCACGTTTTCTTTTATGGCGGCAACTAGCTCGCTTTGCGGGACTCTCGAACCGCGGCGATGCGCGCGTTTCTGATCGCCTCAGGAATATCCTGGTCGGCGTTGGCCGCGGCGATACCGGCCGCATCCACCGTGCGGGCGGCGTCGTAGGCGCAGCGGAGGTGGCCTGCCTGCGGGTAATCTCGTTTTTCGAACCCTGATCGCCCTCTTGCGTCGGCCTCGCAGGCCAGCAAGAACTGTTCAAATCGCTCCGGGCGGCGAAAAGCATCTGTTTTTTCCAGGACCCTCACGACGGTATCGTCACGCAGCTCGAAGGCGCGATGACAATGGGTGTGGTACTCGGCGACGATCAGCGCCAAATCGCGGCAGGCGCGCGGTACCGGCAGTCGTTCGGCCATCTTCCTGATGAGTTTGCAGCCACGTTGTTCATGCCCGGGATGAGACGGGAGCTTGGCAGCTTCGGTCGTGGCCTTGCCCAGGTCGTGCACCAGGGCTGCAAATCGTACTTCGACATCCACGCTGAGCATTGCGGACGCCGCGATCACCATCATTGTGTGCAAGCCGGTATCTATCTCCGGATGCCACTTCGCGGGTTGCGGTACGCCAAAGAGCGCATCGACTTCAGGGAAAACGACGCGAAGCGCACCGCAGCTGCGCAGTGCCTCAAAAAAAAGGCTCGGATTGGGGCCAGCCAGTGCGGCCTCGGCTTCTTTCCAGACACGATCTGGTACCAGCGCGTCGACTTCGCCGTCCGCAACCATTTGCCGCATCAGATCCCGCGTTTCAGGCGCAATTCGGAAGCCAAGATGAGCAAAGCGTGCAGCGAACTTGGCCGCGCGAAGTATGCGCACGGGATCTTCGATGAAAGCGTCAGAAACATGCCGGATCGAACCGCTCCTGATGTCCTTGAGTCCACCAAAAGGATCGATGATCTTGCCGTCGGCGTCTTTGGCCAGTGCGTTGATCGTCAAGTCGCGGCGGCTCAGGTCTTCCTCGATGGTGACATCGATTGACGTGTCGAAAGCAAAGCCATGATAGCCGGCAGCGGTCTTTCGTTCGGTTCTCGCGAGCGCGTATTCTTCGTTGGTTTTCGGATGCAGAAATACCGGAAAGTCCTTACCGACCTGCTGATAACCCTGGTCAAGAAGTTCGTCGGGCGTCGCGCCCACGACGCACCAGTCCCGCTCTTTGACGGGCAGCCCAAGCTGTTCGTCACGAACAGCACCACCGACGAGGTACACTTGCATAAAGCGAGTCTAGCAAACAGGGGCGGTGATGAATCCGTTGATAGAGAAAAGGTTTGCCCGAATCGCTGTCCTGATCATCAGCGTGGCTTCCTTTTCGGGTTGCTACTATACGCAGGCGGCGCGTGGTCAGCTCGACGTCATGCGTAAGAGAGCGCCTATTGCCGAGGTAATAGCAGACGTTGGAACTTCCACCGAACTGGCAGATCGGCTGCGCCTCGTCGAAGAGGCCAGGGCGTTTTCTGTTAGCGAACTGGGTCTTCCGGATAACGATAGCTATCGAAGCTATGCGGATGTCGAACGCGACTACGTGGTTTGGAATGTCTTTGCGGCTCCGGAGTTCGAGCTTGAAGCGAAGCAGTGGTGCTTCCCGGTTGCTGGCTGTGTGAGCTATCGCGGCTACTTTTCAGAGCAGGCCGCATACCGCGAGGCAGCGCGCCTTGAGGGCAAGGGTTTCGATGTTTCGGTGGGTGGCATTGCGGCCTATTCCACGCTCGGAAAATTCGATGATCCTGTCCTTAATACGATGATGCGATGGCAGGACGTTGATCTAATCGCCACAATGTTTCATGAACTCGCGCATCAGCTTCTGTACGTCAAAGGCGACTCGGCATTTAACGAGTCCTTTGCAACGGCAGTGGAAGAGTTCGGCATCGAACGCTGGTTAGCGAGTCGCGGTCTGCATGCGGAAATGGAAAAGTACCTTGATGGACGGCGCTTGCGTCAGCGACTAATGCAGCTCGTTGTTACGGCGAGGACCGACCTGGAGGAGATTTACGCGGAGACTATCGACGAAACAAAAATGCGCTCAGCAAAAAGCGCTCGATTCCAGCTTCTGGAATCTGCTGCAAGGCGCGAATTCGAAGCGTCAGGCCGGGAAGTGCCAGCCTGGGTCGACGATGGGTTCAACAACGCCCGGCTCGCATCGATGGCTTTATACCAGGAGCGCTTGCCGGAGTTTCGTAAGTTGCTGGCCGAATGCAACGATGACATTCGCTGCTTCTACACTGCTGCAAGGGCGTTAGTTTCTGGCGACTCGCTGCGGCTTGCCGCCGGCCTGAACGAGCAATAACTCATCCGACAGGCGGCGTGTTTCGCCAGTCATACGCCAATGGAAGATCGTGTCGGCCGCCATGACACGTCGGACGTACTTGCGCGTCTCATTAAACGGAATATTTTCGATCCAGATCCTGGCATCGATGGTGCCTGCCTCAGGCAACCAGGCGTCGACTCGATGTGGCCCGGCATTGTAAGCAGCCGTGGCAAGCACCCGATTGCCGCCGTAGCGTGCCGCCATTTGGCCGAGATACGTCGTGCCAAGCCGAATATTGCTGTTCGGGTTGGTCAAGGTGTCGAGACCGGAGTAGGGCAACTGGATGTTCTTCGCAACCTCGCGGCCGGTGTTCGGCATTAACTGCATAAGCCCGATCGCACCAGCACTGGAGCGGACGTCGCGCATGAACAGGCTCTCGCTGCGCGCGACTCCGTATGCCCAGGTCGGTGGAATGCTCGCGTCCTGGGCATATTGCCGGAATGTATCGTGGTAGGGCAGAGGGTAACGTAGCGAGAGGTCGTCATACTCGCCGCCGCTAGCTGCCGCTGAAATAGCTCGGGAGTGCCAGCCCCAACGACTGGCCAGAATAGCTGCCTGGACCTTTTGCTCGGCCGGCATGAAGCTGATGGCGACATCCCATTCCGAACGACCGCGCCCATCGAGGCCGACGAGAAATAGCTCCCGAGCGCGTATCAGGTCGGCTCGCGTCGCCAATTGAGTGATGATTTGCTCGTCCGGTGCAATGTCATTGTTGCCGAACGCGTAAGGCAGCCCAAGCTCGTCGGCCGCAAGAAAACCGTAGTAGCTGCGTTCCTTTGCAAGCCTGGACAAAAGCTCTGATGCTGCACTCACCTTGCCGTCGTGCTGTAGCGCGATGCCGCGCCAGTAGCGCCATTCTTCGGAGCTTTGTTCAGCGTCAGTCATCGACGCGATGTCTGCGAGCAGGTTGGGCCAGTTGCTGTCACGCAAACTGGTTCGTGCGCGCCAACGCAAGACCTCTTCATTTTGTGCGGCAACAGGCAGCTGATGAAGTTGCGCGTATGCGCCGGGCAGCTTGTCTCGCGCCATCCACAACGCAATATGCCTCTCCGTAAGCAATTCCTGCTCCGCCGAGAAGCGTCGCCCCCTCGATAGATCGTTCCATAATTCGAGCGCGTGAAGTGGATCGTTATAGGTAATGCGTTCGATCGCGTAGACAAGTTGTTTGCGCGTTGTTGAATCGTTGCCCCACTGCTTGCCGTCTTGCACAAATGCAACCGGATCTCGTTGCGCTTTTATCCACCGACTCGCGATGTCGATGTGGCGCTGATCAATCGATTTGCCGAGCCATCGAGCCATCGAGAACTCGCGAGCTTCGACAGCGAGTCCGAAGCGCCGAATGTAGTCGGCGGGGTCCAGAATGTTCTCGTCCGCGAGGTGCTCAAACACCGGGTCACATTCATTGACCTGGCTCTTGCCGACCGTCCACAAATCAACGGCCCGATTGACGACTCTCTGTTGTTGGCCGGCGTCGATTTCGGCGCGTAGCGCCAGGCAATCCAGCTGGGTTATTTCGAGGCCTTGGTAGAACTGCTTGTATATTTTGAGATAGGCGCCAAGGTTGCCCGTTTTCGCGAGGTGCAATGCGTAGCGGTAGCGCAGATCACGGGCGGGCTTGAGCGTGCCGTACTGATCCAGATACGCCTCTACTTCGTCATGGCCGGCGGTTTTGATGGTCGCCCGTAGTTGCAATGCACGAAGATCTGGCCAGAGCACATAGCCTTCCAGAGACTGGCGGTCGACGCCATCGAGCGCATCCACAGCGCTCCAGTCACCGCGCTCAACAAATTCGTAAACTTTCAGGAAAAGTGCGCGCTGGTCGTCTATTGAAGCGCTGTTGCCAATATTTGGCAAAAATGCCAACAGCAGTGCCGCGGTGATACCACCGCGGAGACATTGAACACGTGAACGAGAAAGCTGCATATAGATATTGAGTCTACATCAGCTTCGCGATCTAACGAATTTGTAGCATCAGGTTACGATCGCCCCGTTGCACCAGCAGAAACAAGATGCGATTGCCGGCCGCGAGTTCGGTGAGTTGTTGCAAGTTATGCACAGCGCGCCGGTTGACCGCGGTGATGACGTCTCCCGATCGCAAACCGCGCTGGGCTGCGGGGCTGCCGTCTGTTACTTCAGTGACTTCAATGCCGCCGGAGCTGCTGGCGGTCGACGATGCGAACGTGGCACCCGCAAGACCGGGGTGAATTTCAGTGCCGCTGCTTTGGGCGATTTTTTGCTCACCCAGCGTTGCCTTGACGCTTCTGGTCTTGCCGTCACGTATGTAGCGGATATTGATACTTTCGCCGGAACCCATGAGCCCGATGGCATTGCGCAGTTCCGAGGCATCAGAGATCTTCTTATCGTTGACGGCAACGATAATATCGTCGACCCGGAGTCCGGAGTCCTCGGCTGCGGAACCTGGTTCGATCATCGTAATGAGGGCGCCGCTGTCGACCGAGGCATTTAGTGCTTCCGCGACCTCGGAATCGATGCCGCTGATAGTGACGCCGAGCAGGCCCCTGCGCACTTCACCGAAGTCGAGGATCTGGCGCATGATCGAACTGGCGATCTCGGTTGGCACGGCGAAGCCGATGCCAACGTTGCCGCCGGACTTGCTGATGATGGCTGAATTGATGCCGATCAGTTCGCCACGCATATTGACCAGCGCGCCACCCGAGTTGCCGGGATTAATGGACGCGTCGGTTTGAATGAAATCCTCGTAGCCGTTGCGGTTGAGGCCGGTCCGGCCAAGGGCGCTGACGATGCCGGATGTGACCGTATGGCTAAGACCGAACGGATTACCGATTGCGAGGACGAAGTCGCCGACGCGGACACGATCGGAGTCACCAATGGGCATGTCCACCAGCCCGTCCGCCTCTACCTTTAGCAACGCGATGTCGGTCGCGGCATCAGAGCCTATGACTTCTGCTTCCAGGATTTCGCCGTCCAGCAGAGAAATCTGAATCTTGTCTGCATTTTCAACGACGTGGTGGTTGGTCAGAATGAAACCACGTGCAGCATCGACAATGACGCCTGAACCTGCGCTGGCGATCTCCCGCGACCCACTCGGTGCTTCAGGAAGTCCGTAAAACCGTCGCAGCCACTCGTTGCCAAGCTGTGAATTGCGGCTGACTTGTTGACTGACACGAATATTTACGACTGCAGGAGACGCTTTTTCGACCAGTGGCGCCAAACTGGTCACTGGAACGCCCTCTATGCCTGCCGGCAATGCGGCAAAACTTGTCGTCGCGAACAGCAGAATCAGGCTTGAGAAAAACAGACGTGTTTTCATTGTCATCAGATGCCTCATAAAGAAAGTCAGACCTTGGTCTTGCGGCCAGGTTCATTAAACCAAAGATGTCCGGCCGCAACAAAGCGTTGCAGCCGGACATTCCCGCTAATCGTTATCAGGCAGCCTCAACCGTGATGCGCCGCGCCTGGACGGCCGGCAACTTCGGTATCGTAACCTGTAAAATACCGTTACTGCTCTTGGCCGTAATGTGTTCAGCATCCGCGGTTTCGGGTAAGGAAAATCGGCGATCAAAGCGACCAGAGACGCGCTCGATGCGTCTCACACCCTCGGTTTCGCCGCGCTTCTCGCTGTGGCGTTCCCCGGCGACGCTGAGCACACCATCTTCCATGCTGACTTCTATGTCGGCGCTATCGACGCCGGGAAGATCCGCCTGTAACAGGAAGTGGTCCTTTTCCTCGACAATATCCACCGCCGGAACCCAGTCCGCGACAGTTGTTTGCGCATCTTCAGATGCCCGCCCGCGACCCAGGTCGCGGTTAATCAGGTCGATCATCGACCAAGGTTCAAAACGTACAATATTCATAGTGTTCTCCTGTGTACTTAAGGTACGGCGCCAATAGTGTGGCAGCCGTCAACAATGCGTCAGTCGCTTAAATAGGGGCGCCCGGAGGCAAATCAAGACGCAGCTGGAGGCAATTCTTTGCGTCAGAGCGGTTTTTTTCGCGGTTCTGGTAGCACAAATTTGTGCCACTATATATAGTGGATAACAAGTTTCACGAAAGTGTCATTTTTTTTCCTATGTTTTTAAAGCACTTACTTCACAAAGATTTATAACACACTGTTTTAGTTGATTTAAATGCTTTAGAGAAAAAAGCACTAAACCCTTGACAGTCGACCCATACGGGCATAATCTTGTCTACGTTCAGACACAACATCTTGTGTCTAATCAACAGGCAAAAAGAGGCCATTTCTGGCACTCGCGGCGCGAAAACGCATGCGCTGTGTACGGGTCTCTGTTTCTTGGGGAAAAGTGGTTCAAAACTATAATACGGGGTCTCCTGACGGAGAAAGGGGAGTAAGAAGGCCAATGAAGTCCGCAGTTCATTTGGATGCGCACACGGTCACCGACATAGAGTTTCAGGCAGCGTCGATCGATATTTGGGATGCGAAATATCGACTCACTGCCAAAGACGGGAACAATATCGACGAGTCAATTGACGACACCTATAAGCGTGTCGCTCGGGCGCTCGCCAATGTCGAAGATGAAACGCAGCGCGAGCAGTACAACGAGGAATTTCTCTGGGCATTGCGAAGTGGGGCTATCCCCGCTGGTCGCATCGTGTCGAATGCTGGCGCGCGGGAACACAAACCTGCTACATCGACGATTAACTGTACCGTATCCGGCACAGTCGGCGATTCGATGGATAACATACTTAATAAGGTGCACGAAGCCGGGTTGACGTTGAAGGCCGGTTGCGGCATCGGCTATGAGTTTTCGACATTGCGCCCGAAAGGAGCGTACGTGACAGGCGCCGGCGCCTATACATCTGGCCCGCTGTCGTTCATGGATATCTACGACAAGATGTGTTTCACGGTGTCATCCGCTGGTGGTCGTCGCGGAGCACAGATGGGCACATTCGATGTCGGTCATCCGGACATCATGGAGTTCATTCGCGCCAAGCGCGAAGACGGGCGTTTGCGTCAATTCAATCTGTCGCTGCTCGTTACTGATGAATTCATGCAAGCCGTCATCGCCGAAGACGATTGGAATCTCGCGTTTCCGGTCACGCAAAAAGAGGTCGAAGAAGAAGAGCTCGATATTACAGATGCGTCGCAGTTTGTTTGGCGAGAGTGGCCGGATGCCGGCAACTATGTCAGCAATGCCGAGGGTCTTGTCGCGTGCAAGATCTATAAAGCCATGCCCGCCCGTCGGGTTTGGGACCTGATTATGGCATCGACATATGATTTCGCCGAGCCAGGGTTCGTGTTGATCGATAAGGTCAACGAAATGAACAATAACTGGTTTGACGAGAACATTCGTGCGACCAATCCCTGCGGAGAGCAACCGTTGCCGCCATACGGTTCCTGCCTGTTGGGCTCGGTAAATCTGACCCGTTTTGTTCTTGACCCGTTTACCGACAAAGCACGCTTTGACTGGGATGCCTTTCGCAAGGTCGTCAAAGTGTTTACGCGAATGCTCGATAATGTTGTAGAAATCAATGGCTTGCCATTGCCGCAGCAACGTAACGAGATTCAAAGGAAGCGCCGCCACGGGATGGGCTTTCTCGGTCTGGGTTCGGCTATCACGATGCTGCGTATGCGGTACGGTGACGAGGGAGCGGTCAATTTTACGGAAGAGGTCGCTCGGCAACTGGCACTGGCCGGTTGGGAAGAAGCTCTGGAACTTTCGAAGGAGAAAGGACCGGCGCCCATCATGAACGAGAAGTTCGAAGTTACCGAAGAGATGTTGAGAAAGCGGCCGGAAATGACGGCTGATGGATATCAACTGGGCGACAAGGTGCCGGGTCGTATTTTGCATGCGCGGTATAGCCGTTATATGCAAAGGGTGGCCGCCGAGGCGCCGAAGCTTGTAGACGCGCTGGCCGAGGTTGGTGCTCGCTTTACGCATCACAGTTCAATTGCGCCGACAGGCACGATTTCGCTGTCGCTGGCGAATAATGCGAGTAACGGTATAGAGCCGAGCTTTGCACACCATTATTTCCGCAATGTGATTCGGCAGGGCAAAAAGAGCAAGGAAAAAGTCGACGTCTATTCGTACGAACTGTTGGCTTACAGGACGTTGGTTGACCAGGCGGCGATGACGCCCGGCGGCTCTAACGAAAAATTCAGCAACCACTTGCCCGACTATTTCATTACAGCCGAGGATGTTTCACCCAAAGCGCATGTCGACATTCAGGCAGCGGCGCAGAAGTGGATCGATTCTTCGATTTCAAAGACGGCGAATGTGCCGACGGACTACCCGTACGAGAAGTTTAAGGACATTTATCTGTACGCCTACGAACAGGGTCTGAAGGGGTGCACGACGTTCCGCTTCAATCCGGAAGCTTTCCAGGGCGTATTGGTTAAAGAGAAAGACCTGAAGAATACGGTCTATAAATTTGAGCTTGCCGACGGCACAACTGTCGAACTGAAAGGCGATGAGGAAATTGAGTACGACGGCGAGGTACATACTGCCGCCAACCTCTTCGATGCCTTGAAAGAAGGCTATTACGGAAAATTTTGAGCGAACGATGATTAAGATAGATGAAAAGATTGTGGGGTATGCGGTAACGCAACCCGAAGCCGAGACGACAGCAAAGAAACCTGAGTTCAAGCGCGAAAGCGGTGGAGGGGATCGTGCGGAAGTCATTCGTATGCACGAGAAACTCGAGCGCCCGGAGATGCTCGTCGGATCGACCTACAAGGTCAAGACGCCCATTTCGGACCACGCGATGTATGTCACGATCAACGACATCATATTGAATCAGGGAACCGAACACGAAAAACGCAGGCCGTTTGAGATATTCATTAACTCGAAGAACCTGGACCACTATCAGTGGATCGTTGCGCTGACACGCATCATTTCGGCCGTGTTCCGCAAGGGTGGCGACGTTGCGTTTCTTGTTGACGAACTCAAGGCAGTTTTCGATCCGCGCGGCGGCTATTGGCAAAGCGGCGGCAAGTTCATGCCATCGATCATTGCCGAGCTTGGCTATATCGTCGAAAAGCACCTGATTTCGATAGGCCTGATGGCCGCGCCCGGTCTTGACGAGGCGCAGCAGAAACTAATTGCAGAGAAACGCGCCGAGTTTGAGGAAAGCAAGAAGCAAGAGGATGCATTCTCGGAAAGCGACTACCCTGCGGGCGCGCAGCTTTGCGCGAAATGCAGCACAGCAGCCGTTATCATGATGGACGGTTGTATGACCTGCCTGTCGTGCGGCGATTCCAAATGCGGCTGATAAGGAGCCTGCACCGCTAAGCCGGCCGCATCGCGTGCGCCTTCTCTATAACTGTCTTATCTACTTGCTGCAGATTCCACTGGCGGCCTATTGGCTGTTTCGTGCAATCGCCAACAAAACGTATCGAAATCGTATCGGGCAACGTTTCGGCATTGGCTATCCGACGTTCGACAGGTGTATCTGGATCCATGCGGTATCGGTCGGTGAAGTACAAGCGGCGGTGCCTCTGGTTCGAGCCATCGCGCGTAGATTTCCAAACCACAACATGCTTGTTACGACCGTTACGCCAACGGGTGCGGCGCGTGTCAAATCACTCTTCGGTGACACAGTCAGCCACTGTTACATACCGTTTGAAATGCCCACTGCGGTCAATCTGTTTTTCGAGTCGGCAAAACCGGAACTCGCGTTAATCATGGAAACGGAGATCTGGCCGAACCTCTATCGCGGCTGTGGGGTGCGCAATATACCGCTCATACTCGTCAGTGCGAGGATTTCGCCCAGGTCTGTCGACAGTTACCGTCGCTTCCTGCCATTGTTCCGCGACACTCTTTCCCACGGCATTATCATCGCCGCACAAAGCGAAGCCGACGCGGAGCGCTTTCGTTCATTGGGCGCGAGCCCGGTCAGAACGTGGGTAACGGGCAACATCAAGTTCGATATCGAATTGCCGGACGGCCTGGCGGAGCAGGGCAAGTTGCTGCGCGAGCAGACCTTTGGGGAGCGCCCGGTCTGGGTTGCCGCCAGCACCCACGATCAGGAAGAGCAGCAAGTGCTGACCGCGCACCGGCAGCTTCAGGAACGATACCCCGACCTCTTGCTGGTGCTGGTGCCACGTCACCCTGAGCGTTTCGCCGCTGTGCAAGAGCTCATTGAAAACGAAGGGTTTGAGTGCGTTGCGCGAACCCGGGGAGAGTCCTGCGCGGCATCAACTGGTGTCTTTCTCGGCGACACAATGGGAGAGCTGCCACTGTTTTACGCAGCCGGCGATGTAGCTTTTGTCGGCGGAAGCCTGGTGCCTATCGGCGGTCACAATCTGCTTGAACCGGCAGCGCTCGGCCTTCCGGTCATCAGCGGTTGCTATGTCTACAATGCGCAGGACATTGCGGACATGTTTGTTTCGCTTGGTGCGTGCCGCATGGTAACTGACGCCAGGGAGCTCGCAGTTGCGGTCGAAGAACTGATCGCCGATCCGCAAAGAGCGCGAGAGTCGGGCGAAAGAGGCCTCGAGATCGTGCAACGCAACCGGGGCGCGCTCAAACACCTGCTCGGGCTGCTCGAGCCGCTGATCGGTGGAGACAGCGGCTCGGTGCCGGCAGATTAACTCGAAGTGGCTGCCGCAGCTTCTTCGGCGAAAACGTCTTCCGGCGTTTTCCTCTCCTTGAGCCACTGATCGATTTCCTCAAGATCCTGAATCTGCAGGCTTCCGGCTGCCTGCTTGAGTCGTAGCACATTCATCAGGTAGTCATATCGAGCCTGGTAGAAGAGCGTGATTGAGCGGTACAAAGCAAATTGCGAATCCAGCACGTCGACAATGGTCCTCGTGCCAACATCAAAGCCGGCTTGCGTGGCTTCGAGCGCCGTGCGGCTTGATTTTACTGCTTGCTCCAGCGCCTCAACGCGACTCATCTCGGATAAAACGCCAAGATAGGAATCGCGTGTAGAGCGCTCAGTTTCGCGGGTTACGCGCTGCAGCTGCTCGCGGGCAGCACGATGTAAATACACGGCCTCGCGAACGCGGGATGACGTCCTGCCGCCTGCAAATAAAGGTATGGTCACCGAGATGCCGATCCTGTCGTCATCGCTCTCGAAATCCAGCGAGGAATCGAAAGGGTTCAAAGGGTCGGCGTCAAGACGAGTTGTACGAAGGCCTTCGTTCTTCCTGCTACCAGTACTCGCAACGAAGTCGACGGTTGGATAATGTCCATTGCGACGATACGAAATTTCATCCCTGGCGAGACCTTCGTCGAGCCGGCTCGATACCAGCACCAGGTTTTGGCTCAGCGCCAGATCGACCCAGGCGCTCTCGCTGTTAGGATTTGGTGTTCGCATCGGAAACTCGTCGCCAGGTGCTGACAAAGTACCGACATGCTGCGCCGTGATTTCGCGCAGGAACTCACGCGCCGTTGCGAGAGAACGTTTCGCGGCAATTTCATCCGCAACAGCCTGATCATGTGCGGCCTGCGATTCCTGCACGTCGGTTATCGCGATTAGCCCAACCTCGAAGCGTTGTTTCGCTTGTTCGAGTTGCCGCGCGATCGCCTGCCGGTTAGCGTGAGTGGAGGTGAGCCGATCTTCAGCGGCCAGGACGTCGAAATATCTCTGCCCGACGCGAACGATCAGATCCTGTTGAGAGGCTTCGCGATCTGCTTCGGCTTTGGCCACCGTTTTATCCGCACGGCGAAGGTCCACTATCTGATCCCAGCGGAACAGCGTTTGTCGAAGACTGACGTTCCAATTCGTAGTATCGGTGTCGCTATCTGATGTACCGGGCAGCGTCCCACCCAGGCCATCAGGGAAATTGGCAGGGCCGGACGACTCAGTGCTGGTCCAATCCCCTGAAAAGCTGACCTGCGGCAGCAACACGCCCCGCGCCTGCGGTTCGGCTTCCAGCGCTGCCAGTCGGCGAGCCTCGGCCTCGTGAATACGTGGGTCGCTCTGTAAAGCCTGTTGATAGATTTCCAGCAGCGATGCTGCGTTTCCAGCGACAGGTATTGTGAGTAGACCGAAAAATAGAGCTAACGTCTTGAAATTGTAATTGTTTTTCATGTTAATCCGTTTTGCAGGTTAAATGGCCGACGGCTATGGCCTAAGGTGTTATGGTTAACTATATCACCATACCACTGGAAGATTGAAGCACTACGTTCAATTGAGTTCCCTTGGCTATCGGACGCCCGGCGCGCGTTGCGGTTCGTTCTATATCCCCAGGCCGGAACGTTGGTTTGTTATTAGATGCAGGAACACCTTAAGTGGTTTCGTGCTAAAACGAAAATTGTGGTGGCAAATTGCCGTTGACCAGCGGTTTTAGTGACGTTTCGAAAAGGTTATCAGTTTTCCATTCGTTGTCGCCAGTCCGGGTAACGAGGCGGGCATCCATGACGGGGGCGCCGCCCACTACCACGAACAAGCGACCGCCCGGTTTCAGCGACATCACAAGTCGCGGGTCGAACGTCTGAATTGACCCGGTTACCGCGATTGCGTCGTACTGCGCATCCGGCAGTTCCTTAGTTGCATCCATGGCTAGCAAATCGACCTCCCTGGTGCCGGAGTCTTCGAGGTTGGCGGCGGCCATCTGAAGGAAATCCTTGTAGATATCGACGCTGGTTATTTCGCCGGCAAGCTGTGCAAGGCACGCCGTTACGAAGCCGGTTCCAGTACCTATTTCAAGAACACTGTCGGTTGATCTTAATTCGAGGGCCTGCAGCAGCCTGCCTTCGATGGTTGGCGTCATCATTGATTCGCCATGACCAATTGGGATCTCGGTGTCGGCAAAGGCCAGAGCTTCATAGCCGAGTGGTACGAATTGTTCACGCGGCACTGTCATCAGTGCTTGAAGAATGTCACTGCTCAGTACGTCCCATGCGCGAACTTGTTGATCGACCATTTGCTGACGCGCAAAATCGGTTTTCATTGTGTGGCTACCTGTATCTCACTGAAAAAATAAGAAAATGTCGGGTTCTCTTACACTTAATGGCACCCGGTTGACTGCAGTGAGGCTACGCTTACCGAATTATGGTGAATCGTCACGGCCTACTGTGGTTGCTGGGATATGCTTATGATGTGTAGGTCTTGAGCTTTTTTCGACCCCTGAGATCTCCAGCGATGGAGATGACTATCGAGCGCTTAATAATAACAAATGATCTCCTTCCCGCACCTGACTAATTGGCAATGCGCCACGTTTGTGCATGTGAATCAGCTGCTGGCTCGGGTGAATTAAAATGTCGCCGCTCGTCGCAGTTATTGCACTTTCTGTTCTGCTTGCACTGGCCGTCGCCGCCGCAGTATTCCTGTGGTTGCGACACAGGCGGGCAACACGACGGATGGCCACCTTGAATCGGGAAATGCTGGAGGCATCAAGGGACGCGTCTGTCGGGCGCCGTCTGAGTATTCCGCGAGATCCGGATTCTGCGCAATTCGCAAGCACCGTGAATCGTTTATTCGATGCACTTGGGGAGCGCGATGAGAAAATCCAGGGTCGCGACAAGCTCTTCAAGGACTTTGCTCGCACTCTTCCTGAAATCGTCATCATCCATGACGAAAAGATACTGCTTGCGAATGAATCCGCCGCTTCGTTGGTTGGCCTCGAGGCCCCACAATTGATCGGTCGAGACGTCGCCGATCTTGTAAAACCCGCGTATCGGGCGTTATTTCGAAATGCCATGTCAAAACGACTGGCCGGTGAGGACGTTCCCAGACGGCTGGAGATTCAGCTGATCAATGGTGATGAGGCGGGCCTTTGGGTTGAGGCGCAAAGCTCCATTATCGAATTCCACGGGCACCATGCGATTTTAACCGTGGCGCGCGACATCAGTCATCGCAAGAGCCTTGAAGTGTCGTTGAGTCGAAGCAAGCGGCAGGCGCAATACACGCTGGAGTCCATTGCCGAAGGGGTAATCACGACGGGCAACGACGGCCGTCTGGATTACATGAATCTGGCCGCTGAATCCCTCATTGGCACGAATCGCGATGACGCGGTAGGGCACCGCATCGGAGAGTTGTTCACGCTTGTTGATGACGTAGATCGAAGGCCCCTTGGCGACCCGGTTGAACGTTGCATCGCGATGCGTCGCCGCGTGAATATGGGCAGGCGCGCTGTGATGGTTAGCGCCGATGGCGAGCACGAACACTCGGTTGAAATATCTGCGTCGCCAATTCGCGGGCCTGGCAGCTCTATCTCAGGAACCGTGGTTGTGTTTCAAGATGTCGGCGAACTTCGTGGCCTGACACAGCAAATGAGTTATCAGGCAACGCACGACCCATTGACCGGCTTAATCAACCGACGCGAATTTGAACGGCGGCTTGATGATGCTTTGGATTCGGCACACGCCGAAGAAGCTATTCACATGCTGTTTTACATGGACCTTGATCGTTTCAAAGCCGTCAACGATAGCTGCGGACATCTGGCGGGTGACAACATGCTGCGCGAAGTTGCCAACCTGATCAAAGAACAGGTTCGTGATTCGGACTTTGTGGGCAGGCTCGGTGGTGACGAGTTTGGAGCCTTGCTCATCAGTTGCCCGATCGACAAAGCGCGACAGATCGCAAGCGACATTTGCAACGCGATCGCTGACTATCGCTTTGTCTGGAAAGACAAGATTTTCAATATCGGCATCTCGATCGGCCTTGTCGAGATCAGCCACGCCAGCGGTTCGTTGCAGGACGCCATCAGTGCCGCCGACTCGGCCTGTTACGTTGCCAAGCAGGAAGGCAGGGGCAGAGTGCACGTTTACTCGGCGAGAGACGAGGTCATCGCACGCGAACGTGGCGACATCCAATGGTTGCGTGAACTGCAAACTGCGCTGCACGAGGGCAGGTTCGAACTGGCCACGCAGCCGATCATCGCGATGAGTGGCGGCGTGGAGTCAGGTCCTGCGGTCGAGGTGCTAATCCGGCTTCCGGACAGTCACGGACGCATTGCCGATTCTGCTGAGTTTCTGAGGCCGGCTGAGCGCTATCAGCTTATGCCGCAGATCGATCGTTGGGTTGTCAGTGCGACGCTAGCTGCCATCGCTGGCGGCGAAATCAAAATCACCAGCGGCCGCAGCTGTTCGATCAATCTGTCGGGGCAAACGCTTGGTGATGAGTCTTTTTTGGGTTTCGTCGTAGACGCAATGGATCGCACGGCTATCTCGCCATCGTCTATATGCCTCGAAGTGACAGAGGCGGCGATTCTATCCAACGTGCAGCATGCCCAGCGCTTCATCGAGGTTCTGCACGGCATTGGTTGCGAATTTTCTCTGGACGACTTCGGCAGCGGTTTGGGCTCCTTTTCCAGCCTCAAACATCTGCCGATCGACTACCTCAAGATCGATGGCACTTACACGCGTAACTTGCCAACTGACGAAGTAAACCAGGAAATGGTCGCCGCTATGATCAAGCTTGCACGCACGATGCAATTCCGCATCGTCGCTGAGCAGGTGGAGAACCAGGAAGACTTTGACTGGCTACGCAATAGTGGGGTCGACTTCGTACAGGGGCGCTTCATCGAAGCACCGATGCCGCTCGGTACAGCCACGACCGGCACCTACCGGGGTCTCACTCCGTAGCGTCCGCGAACGGTTTCGTCACACGACCTTCGTTCAGGTGAGTCAACGGTCTGCTCCCCCGACCCGGTTATGTACACAGCCGGCAGACGGCGCATTTCTCTCGGTCATGGCTCGCGATGCTGCGCTTTACTTCCCTCGATAAACGCCCCGCCCGCCGGCTCTACTATGATGGTCGTAGGGCCGGGAGCGTGGGATCTTTTTTTCCGGAAATAAAGCGCAGCGCAGCGAGCCATTCCGGAAAAAAATGATGCCACGCTAGACGGCCGTGTGAGAAACGTCGCGGACGCAGACCGTTGACTCACCTGAACGAAGGTCGTGTGATAAACGGAGGGCAAAAAAAACCGCCGGACGAAGCCGGCGGTTTTCGTTTCCGTGCCTGAGAATGGCGCTTAAAGAAGCGGCACCATCAGCAGTGCAACAATGTTGATGATCTTGATCAACGGGTTAATAGCAGGGCCCGCCGTATCTTTGTACGGATCGCCTACGGTGTCGCCCGTGATTGCAGCTTTGTGGGCGTCAGATCCTTTGCCGCCGAAATTGCCGTCTTCTATGTACTTCTTGGCGTTGTCCCACGCACCGCCACCTGCCGTCATCGATATGGCGACAAACAGGCCGGTTACGATTGTGCCCAGTAGCAGACCGCCGAGAGCTTTCGGCCCCAAAATCAGGCCAACAGCGAGAGGCACAAGAATCGGCAGCAACGAAGGAATAACCATTTCCTTGATTGCGGCCTTGGTCAGCAGGTCGACCGCGCGACTGTAGTCGGGCTTCCCGGTGCCTTCCATGATGCCTTCGATCTCCCTGAACTGGCGGCGAACTTCCTGAACGACAGCGCCGGCAGCGCGGCCAACAGCCTCCATCGCCATCGCGGCGAACAGGAATGGCACAAGTCCGCCGATGAACAAGCCAATGATGACCATGTGATCGTTGAGCAGGAACACAGCGTCGATGCCCGCCTTATCGAGTGCGTTTGTGTAGTCAGCAAACAACACGAGAGCGGCGAGTCCGGCCGAGCCGATTGCATAGCCCTTTGTGACAGCTTTGGTCGTGTTGCCCACGGCGTCGAGCTGATCGGTAATCTTGCGAACCTCTGGCGGCAGTTCTGCCATCTCGGCAATGCCACCGGCGTTGTCGGTAATCGGTCCGAATGCGTCGAGTGCTACAACCACGCCCGTCATTGACAGCATTGTCGTGGCAGCGATGGCGATGTTGTAAAGACCAGCCAGGTTGTCGCCGTCAGGTGCCAGTGCGAATGCGCCCCAGATGCTCGCGCAAACCGCAAGCACAGGCAGAGCAGTCGCTTTCATGGAGATACCGAGACCCGCGATGATGTTGGTGGCATCGCCTGTCAGTGACGCTTCTGCGATTGTCTTAACCGGTTTGAAGTCCGTACCGGTGTAGTACTCGGTAATAACGACCATCGCGGCAGTGAGGGCCAGGCCGATCAAAGCGGAGTAGTAAATGCTCATCGATGCACCGCTGTCACTCATCATCATGTCGGTGATGAAGTAGAACGCGATAGCGGCCAGAACACCGGCAACGATCATTCCCTTGTACAAGGCTCCCATGATCTTGCCGCCGTCCGACGTCTTGACGAAAAACGTACCGATAATCGAAGCAACGATTGAAACCGCGCCGAGAACGAGCGGATATACAATCGCTTCGGGACCGTAGCTTGCCGCGACAAGACCGCCGAGCAGCATGGTCGCAATGATGGTCACTGCGTAAGTTTCGAAAAGGTCAGCTGCCATGCCGGCACAGTCGCCTACGTTATCGCCGACGTTGTCAGCGATGACACCGGGGTTGCGCGGATCGTCCTCCGGAATACCGGCCTCGACCTTACCAACCAGGTCAGCGCCAACGTCAGCACCCTTGGTGAAGATACCGCCGCCAAGACGAGCGAAGATTGAAATCAGCGATCCGCCAAAAGCAAGACCGATGAGTGCGTGTACCGCGTCTTCCGTCGTGAAGCCCGAGCTCAGGAGAATCAGGAAATAACCGGCAACGCCCAGCAGTCCGAGTCCAACGACGAGCAGTCCGGTGATCGCACCGCCGCGGAATGCGACGTTGAGAGCCGGGTTGACGCCCTTGGTGGCTGCCTGAGCAGTGCGGACATTGGCTCGAACCGAGACATACATGCCGATATAGCCGGCGAGCGCAGAGAAAATTGCGCCGATCGCGAAGCCAATTGCGGTTGCCCAGTCAAGGGCTACGCCCAGGATAACGAACAACACGACGCCAACGGCGCCGATCGTGAGGTATTGACGATCCATGTAGGCTTTTGCGCCTTCCTGAATTGCCGCGGCGATTTCCTGCATCCGTTCGTTACCGGCCGGTTGCTTGAGAATCCACTGTGTCGAGATTATTCCGAACAGAACGGCTAGGGCGCCAGAACCGATCGAGAGCCACAGGGCTAGCTCGTTAGTCATTTGCTATCTCCAGATTGAGTGCTTACAGATCGAACGCCATCGCTGCTGCTGACGGCATCGCCAACATGCTGATTACGCTCCTATTTTTATTTCCCAAAAAGGTTTGTTCACCGGCTGCGCCGGGCGCGCATCATACCACAAATTTTGTGTTTAGCCGTGTCTTGACGGCAACGTTTTTGAGCGTGACATAATCTGGTAAACCATTGATATATGGAGGATAATCCTCGCCGAGAATCAGTGGTTCCAGGTAGCGTCTCGCGGCCGCCGTAATTCCGAAGCCGTCTTTTGTGATGTAACGCTTGGGCAGCATCTTTTCCTTGTTTGCGATGCGAGACAGCGGGGCAGATTCGATTTTCCAGCGGAAAGGTTTGTCCGAAACTCGCTTGATAACGGGCATGACCGCTGTTTTTCCCTGCAGCGCGAACTGAACGGCCGCCTTGCCCACGGCGTAGGCCTGATCAACGTCGGTCTTGGATGCGATATGCCGTGCCGATCGTTGCAGGTAGTCGGCAACAGCGTAGTGGTACTTGACCCCGAGGTTGTCGCGGACCATTTTGGCCACAACAGGCGCCACGCCACCGAGCTGTGCGTGCCCAAACGCGTCGCGCGTGCCGGCTTCGGCCAGGAACTTGCCGTTGGCATATTGCGCGCCTTCACTGACGACAATGACGCAGAAGTCGTATTTTTTCACACTCTCGCGAACGCGCTTCAGGAACTCCCGCTTTCTGAATGGCACCTCAGGGAACAATATTATGTGCGGCGCGTCGCCGGGCTCGCTGCCTGCCAGGCCGCCGGCTGCGGCTATCCAGCCGGCGTGACGCCCCATAACCTCGAGCACAAAAACCTTGGTGGACGTCTTCGACATCGATATGACGTCAAGCGCAGCCTCCCGCGTTGATACGGCGACGTACTTGGCAACGGAACCGAATCCCGGGCAGGTATCAGTAACCGGCAGGTCGTTGTCGACGGTTTTCGGGATTCCGAGGCAAGTTACCGCGTAGCCCATGCTCTTGCTGATCTGCGATACCTTGTGCGCGGTATCCATGGAATCGTTGCCGCCGTTATAGAAGAAATAGCCAATATCATGGGCACGAAACACGTCGATAAGTCGCTCATACTCGGCTCTGTTTTCCTCAATGCCCTTTAGTTTGTACCGAGCCGATCCAAACGCGCCACCTGGCGTGTGTCTTAGCGCCGCAATCGCGCGCGCGCTTTCGCGACTGGTATCGATCAGGTCTTCCGTCAGCGCGCCGATAATGCCGTTGCGACCGGCATAGACCTTATTGATCTGGTTACGGTGTTTGCGGGCGGTTTCTATTACGCCACAAGCGCTTGCGTTGATTACGGCGGTTACACCACCCGACTGAGCATAAAACGCGTTCTTAGCTGACATGTTGAGTATTCCCTGTTGTACCTGGCTCAAAGGCTGCGAGGATATCATTGATTGACCTGAAACCTCATTGCCGGTAGCGTACCCGCGCCGTATCGCAATTGAGACAAAAGCATGCGAATCGTACTGCTTGGCGCGCCTGGCTCCGGCAAAGGCACGCAAGCCAAAAAACTAATGGCGGATAGAAATATTCCGCAGATCTCTACGGGCGATATGCTTCGTGAGGCTGTAGCCAAAGGCACTAGATTTGGCCAGCAAGCCAAGCTGACGATAGATTCCGGGAATCTGGTTCCGGATGAGGTTGTTCTCGGAATTATCAGCGAACGACTGGGCCGGCCTGACGCGGCGGACGGATTCATACTGGACGGCTTTCCGCGGACGGAACAGCAGGCGGTCGATCTCGAAGAACTCCTTGATCAACTGGGAACGCCGCTTGACGCTGCCGTACTGCTGGACATCGATTTTGATATTCTGATGAAGCGGCTAACCGGCCGAAGAACTTGCTCGTTAACCGGGCAGTTGCTGAATATTTACTTCTCGTCCCAGGACGAACTCGATGCGTGCACAAACGCTGGTGGCAAGCTGATTCAACGCGAGGACGACAATGAAAAGACGATCGCAAGTCGTCTGGATGTTTATCATGCGCGAACAGAGCCTTTGATCGAATTCTTCCGCAGCCGGGAACAGCTGAAAGTTATCGATGCAGTCGGCAGCATCGATGAGGTGTATGAGCGACTGTTGGGGGCTCTACAAGAAGGTTAAGAGCTGCTCGCCGATCAACTCTCGTCGCCAACCACTCAGCACGCGCGATTCGCGGTTGCCATCGATAATGACTGCAGACAAATCCCGTCTCGAGGCGAGAGTTTCGGCGGCCAGCCCCAGGTCAGCAGCGCAATCTGCAACCTGCTTTTGCATAGAGACCAGAAGTGACTTCTGTTCTTCGTCGGGCGGTTCTGGTGGCCGATAATCGGAACCATCCGCGGCCGATGCGGTGATCGCAGCCAGAATATCTCTGCCAACGCGGCGGATCAGGCCGGCTTGCAGGCCGTCGATTTTCTCAAGGTCGTCCATCGTCGCTGGCATGGCCTTTGCCAGTTCGGTCAGAACCGTATCTTTCACAATCCACTGCCGCGGTCGATTTGCACGCAACGCTTCGGTTTCGCGCCACGCAGCAAGACGGGCCGCTGCCGCCCTGCGGTCTCCTTTGAGATTTCGCGCGCCCTTCAATCGGGCAATGGCTAACTCGGGATTAATGTCATACAAGGCCGGGCTGAGTAGAAGAGCCGAGTCCTCCGTGGCCCAGGTGAGGCGATCTTGCTTGTCCAGGCGCTCGGTTAAGATATCGCAGGCTGGCAGCAGGTACTCGACATCCTCTACGGCGTAATGCAGAAAATCATCGGACAGCGGTCGTCGCGTCCAGTCGGCGCGCGTATGGGCTTTCGGAATCTCGACATCGAATAGCTCCTTCACGAGATTGGCATATCCCATCTGTGGCGCATAGCCGAGCAGCCCCGCGGCGATCTGTGTGTCGAATATACTTTCTGGCATGTACTTGGCAGCCTGGTACACGACTTCAATATCTTGACGCGCGGAATGCAAAATCCAGGTCGGTCGCATGAAGGACTCCCAAAATGCCTGCATGGGACTGCCGGCCAACGGGTCGACACAATGGATGCTCTCGCCGCTGGCGATTTGTATCAGGCACAGTTCCGCGAAAAATGTCTTCTCACGCATGAACTCGGTATCGACACCGAGGCGATCGTGCCTGCTCAGTTCATCGCAGATGGTGTCGGGTTGATCGACAAATGTGAATTCGGGCATTGCGTCGCCGGGCGGCTGATTTCGAATTCGAAGATTAACATGCGATGATTGCGGCTTCTGCATAATGCTTCAGCGCAAAGTAATACTGAATGCACATACACATACTCGGGATCTGTGGAACCTTCATGGGTGGCGTCGCTGCTCTGGCACGAACCGCCGGCTTCAAAGTGACAGGTTGCGACGGCAATGTGTATCCGCCAATGAGTACACAGCTCAGAGAGTTGGGTATCGAGGTCCACGAAGGTTTCGATGCCGCACAGCTTGATCCGGCCCCAGACTGTGTTGTTGTCGGCAATGTCATGAGCCGTGGCATGGAGATCGTCGAGGCCATGCTCGATCGCGGCATTCCGTACACGTCAGGTCCGCGTTGGCTGGCAGAAAACGTCCTGCGCGACCGGCACGTACTCGCTGTGGCGGGCACTCATGGCAAAACAACGGCTGCAAGCCTGCTTGCGTGGATACTCCATGATGCAGGGCATGCACCAGGCTTCCTTATTGGTGGCATCCCTCTAAATTTTGGAGTCTCCGCGAGTTTCGGAGACTCAAAGTACTTTGTGGTTGAGGCCGACGAATACGATACGGCGTTCTTCGACAAACGCTCGAAGTTTGTGCATTACGGCCCCCGCACGCTGGTGCTCAATAACCTGGAGTTTGACCACGCCGATATTTTTGACGATATGAACGCGATCCTTTGGCAGTTTCATCAGTTACTGCGAACGGTACCCGGGACGGGTCGGGTTATAGTCAACGAGGCCGACGAAAACCTGACAAGGCTTATTGGCATGGGATGCTGGACGCCGGTTGAAACTTTTGGCACCGGAAATGGTGCAGACTGGAGCGCGAGATTCCTGGACTCGGCAGAACGCCGCATCAGTATTGCCACTCCGGCCGGGGATTC
>Ga0224512_10001098_pt1 | contig 26916 bp, 20 predicted proteins | sample SF_May12_sed_USG_4_FD_169103 | JGI IMG/M metagenome (GOLD analysis project Ga0224512, IMG submission 169103) | Sediment microbial communities from San Francisco Bay, California, United States - SF_May12_sed_USGS_13 | ecosystem: Environmental > Aquatic > Marine > Sediment | place: USA... | reverse complement strand
AAGGCGGCGCAGCCGCCGCGCAGCGAGCCGCAGGCGAGCGAAGATCGAAAACGCAAGGCGGCGCAGCCGCCGCGCAGCGAGCCGCAGGCGAGCGAAGATCGAAAACGCAAGGCGGCGCAGCCGCCGCGCAGCGAGCCGCAGGCGAGCGAAGATCGAAAACGCAAGGCGGCGCAGCCGCCGCACCCGTCGTCGCGCTGCGCGCCGACATGGACGCGCTGCCGGTGACCGAGGCGCTCGACCTTCCCTTCGCGTCGAAGGTCCGCACCGAGCACCAGGGCCGCGAGGTCGGCGTGATGCACGCCTGCGGCCACGACGCGCACACGGCAATCCTTCTCGGCACCGCCGAGGTCCTCGCCGGCCTGCGCGAGCGGCTGGCTGGAACGGTCGTGTTCGTGTTCCAGCCCGCCGAAGAGCGGCCCCCGCCGGGCGAAGAAGGCGGGGCGAAGCTCATGATCGGGGAGGGGGTCCTCGACGACCCGAGACCCGACGCGATCTTTGCCCTGCACGCCGTGCCGCAGCACCCGGCCGGCACGCTGGCCTACCGCCCCGGCGCTGCGATGGCGAGCTCCGATCGCATGCGCGTCACGGTCACGGGCCGGCAGACCCACGCCGCCTACCCCTGGCTCGGCGTCGATTCCATCGCCGCCGCATCGCGTCTGGTGCTGGCGCTGCAGGCCATTCCGGGCCGCGAGGTGGACGCGCGCATCCCCGCGGTCGTCTCGATCGGTTCGATCCACGGCGGCCTGCGCCACAACATCATCCCCCAGGAGGTCGAGCTCACCGGCACGATCCGCTCGCTCGACCCGGCGCAGCGCGAGGCGCTCCACGCGCGCGTGCAGCGCGTCGCTCGGGGGATCGCCGACAGCGCCGGCGCGAGCGTGCGCGTCGAGATCGAGACGGAGCGCGGCTACCCGGTGACCGTCAACGACCCCGAGCTCGGGCGACGCATGCGGCCGACGCTCGAGCGCGTGGCCGGCGCCGAGAACGTCGTCACCCCGCTGCCGCGAACCGGCTCCGATGACTTCGGCCACTTCGCGCAGCGCGTTCCCGGCTTCTACTTCTGGCTCGGCGTGCGGCCGCAGGACGTGGCCGCGGCGGAGGCCGCCCCCAACCACTCGCCGCGTTTCTTCGTGGACGAGAGCGCGCTCGGGCTCGGGGTGCGGGCGATGGCGGCCCTGGCGATCGACTACCTGGCGCAGGCGGCGGCCCCGTCGCGCGGCGACGCCAACATCGAGTGATCTGCGCCGCGCTGCGGTGTTAGAATCGCAGGCCATGGCGCCCGTTTCCGGCCTTCGCGCGCCGCTTCAGGGCGAGCCGCTCTGGCCCGTCCTGGACGGGAGGCGCCCGGTCTTCCTGCTCGACGCCTCCAGCGGCCTCGAGGCCCGGATCCTCGAGGCCTGGATCGAGCGCAACCGGCCGCCGTCGGGCCGGCCGGGCGACTGCGAGACGATCCGCCTGCCCCCGAGCCGCCGCCCGCGACGCGCCTCGCTCGAGTCCCTCGACGCCTGTCTGGCCACGGGCAGCGATGTACTGCTCGCGCCGCTGCGCGTCGCCTGGCTGGCGAAGAAGCGGAACGGCCGGCGCGGGGTGCGGCTGGTGGACCTGTTCACCTTCGGCGACCCGCGCGACCCGGGTCCGCTGCGGCAGCGCTGGATCCTCCGCACCGAGCCGGATCGCTGCCGCATCGTGGCGGGCGAGCCCGCGCCGCTGTCGGAGCTGCGCGAGCGCTGGGGTCGCGCGGGCGGTGCGGACGCCGCCCAGACCCGGGGGCTCGCGGAGTTCGTGGCGCGGCAGGCGGCGCTGGCCCTCGAGCGCGCGGAGCGGCGGCTGCGGGGCAACCGCTACAAGGTTCCGCGGCTGGTCGAGAAGGACATCGTGGGCCAGCCCTCGTTCCGCGGCGGCCTGGCCACCCTGGCCCGCGAGCAGCGGCGGCCGTTGGCGCGCGTCGAGCGCGAGGCCTCACGCTACCTGCGCGAGATCGCCGCTACCCACAGCCCCTTCGTGATCGACATCGCCGCCCACCTGATCCACCGGCTCTACACGCAGGGCTACGGCGAGTCGCTCGAGTACGACCGCGCGGAGCTGGCGCGGATCAAGTCCCTCTCGGAGCACAACCCGGTGGTCTTCCTGCCGTCGCACAAGTCGAACCTCGACCACCTGGTGCTCCAGTACGCCCTCCACGAGCAGGGCCACCCGCCGAACCACACCGCCGGCGGCATCAACATGAACTTCTTCCCCGTCGGCCCCGTCATCCGGCGCAGCGGGGTCTTCTTCATCCGCCGCAGCTTCAAGGACAACCCCGTCTACAAATTCGTCCTGCACCATTACATCGACTTCTTGATCGAGAAGCGCTTCTCGCTGGAGTGGTACCAGGAAGGAGGCCGCTCCCGCGCCGGCAAGCTCCGGCCGCCGCGTCTCGGCCTGCTCGCCTACGTGGTCGACGCCTACGAGCGCGGCAAGAGCGACGACGTGATACTGATCCCCGTCGCGATCGCCTACGACCAGATCCAGGACGTGGGCGCCTACGCCGCCGAGCAGAGCGGCGCGCCCAAGGAGAGGGAGAGCTTCGGCTGGTTCGTGAGGATGGTGCGGCACCTGCGCCGCCGCTACGGGAACATTCACATCCGCTTCGGGGAGCCCCTCTCCCTCTCCAAGGCGCTCGGCTCCCCGAACCCCAACGTCCCGACCGACGACGACCAGCACAGCCTCGCGCTGCAGAAGCTCGCCTTCGAGGTGTCGGTGCGCATCAACCGCGTGACGCCCATCACGACGACTTCCCTCGTCACGCTCGCGCTGCTCGGCACGAGCGACCGCGCGCTCAGTGTCGAGGAGGCCGTCAAAGCGCTCCGCAACCTGGTCACCTACGTGCGCCGACGCCAGCTGCCCACGACCGGTGAGCTCGATCTCGACGAGGCCTCCGGTGTGCGCCGCGCGCTGGACGCCCTGGTCGAGAACGGCGTGGTCACGCGCTTCAGCGAGGGCCGCGAAGACGTCTACCGGATCGGACCCGACCAGCAGCTCGCCGCCGCCTACTACCGCAACACGATCATCCACTTCTTCGTGAAGGCGGCGATCGCCGAGCTGGCGCTGCTGCGCGCCGCCGAAGCGGACGTCTCCGATCCCGTCGGTGAGTTCTGGGAGGAGACGCTGCGGCTGCGCGACCTGCTCAAGTTCGAGTTCTTCTTCGAAGAGAAGGAGGTCTTTCGGGGCAAGCTCGTGCGCGAGCTTGCCCTGCACGACACCGACTGGGAGCGCTGCGTGGCGGAGGGCCCCGAGGCGATCCAGGCCCTGGTGCGCCGCATCCGACCCTTCAGCGCGCACCGCGTGCTGCGGCCCTTCCTCGACGCCTACCGGCTCGCGGGCGACCACCTCGAGAGCTGCGACCTCGAGGAGCCCCTCGACGCCAACCGCTGCGTGGACGCCAGCATGGCGCTCGGGCGCCAGTACCACCTGCAGCGCCGCATCGGCAGCACCGCCTCCGTCTCGCAGGTGCTGATCCGAACCGCGCTGCGCCTGGCGGACAACCGGGGACTGCTCGCGAGCGGCGAGCCGGACCTCGCGGAGCGCCGCTGCGCCTTCGCGCAGGAGATCCGCGCCGCCCTGCGCCGCGTCGACGCCATCGAGGCGCTGGCCGCCAGCCGCCGCGCGGGGCTGATCTGATGACGCGGCCAGGCGCGCTCCTCGCCGCCGGGGTCGGGCTCCTCGCCAGCGTACCTTCCGCCGGTCGAGGCCGTGGCGGACGCGCGGGCCGCCCCTTCTCGTTCCACAAAGCAGTCCGTTGACGAGGATGCCGGGGCCGAAGCCAATCCCGCAGCGAAATCAAGCGCAGCCATCATCGATTTCGCAAGGCGGCGCAGCCGCCGCGCAGTGAGCCGAAGGCGAACGAAGTGATCCCAAGGGGATGGCCGAGCCATTCGCGGAGGGATTGGCTTCGGCCCCGGCCCTCCCTAGGACTCAAAGAGCTTGACGACGGCGTTCCAGGTGTCGGGGACGGCCTGCAGCAGCACGAAACCCAGGCCGACCGGCACCGCGAAGCGGAGGAAGGTGCGCCAGAGGAAGAACCAGCGGATCCCCTCGGCGCCCGCCCGGACCTCGGCAATCGGGTCCTTCATCACCCAGCCGACGAAGAGCGCGAGCGCGAGCCCGCCGCCGAGCAGGAAGAGGTTGTTGGCGATCTGGTCGATCACCCCGAGGACCTCCGTGCTCCAGGCGGACGGGGCGCCGAGCACCGCGATCGCGATTCCCATCACCCAGGCCGCCCGGTGGCGGGACCAGCCCAGGCCGTCGATGGCGGAGGCGACCACGACCTCGAGCAGCGAGATCGCCGAGGTGAGCGCGCCGACGATCAGCGCCGCGAAGAACAGGATTCCGACGACGCGTCCGATCGCCCCCATCCCGGCGAAGGCGTGGGGCAGCGTGATGAAGAGCGCTCCGACCGTGCTCCCACCGACCTCGTCCGAGAGGCCGAGGGCGAAGATGAGCGGAAACACCACGAGCCCGGCGATGAAGGCGATCGCCATGTCCGCGCTCGCGATCACGACCGACTCGTTCGGCAGGTGATGGTCGCGGCCCAGATAGCTCGCGTACGTGAGCATGGCGCCCATCCCGAGGCTCAGGCTGAAGAAGGCCTGCCCGGTGGCGTCCTTGAGAACGCGCAGGGAGCGGATCTTCGAGAAGTCCGTGTCCAGGTAGTAGGCGTAGCCCTGCGTCGCGCCGTCGAGCGTCGCGGCGTAGAGGGCGAGGCCGCACACGATCAGGACGAGCGCCGGGATCAGCACGATGGCGCTGCGCTCGATGCCGGACTTGATGCCGCCGGCCACGATGGCGACGGTGACGGCCATGAACAGCAGGTGGAACGCGAACGCGTCCCAGCCGCTGGCGACGTCCTCGAAGCGGTCGGCGATCGTCGCGTCGAATCCCGAGAACAGGACGATTCCGGCGTAGCGAAGCGTCCAGCCCGCGATCACCGAGTAGTAGGACAGGATCAGGAAGCCGGCGGCCACGAACACGAAGCCGAGCGGCGTCCAGGCGCGCCCCCCGAAGTGCACCAGCGCGCGAATCGGGCTGCGCTGCGAGCCGCGCCCCACGACCAGCTCCGCCAGCAGGATCGGAAGTCCCACCAGCAGGGTCACGACCAGATACAACACCACGAAGGCGGCGCCCCCGTTCTCGGCCGTGAGGTAGGAGAAGCGCCACATGTTTCCGAGGCCAACGGCAGAGCCGACCGCAGCCATCACGAAGCCCGTGCGACTCGACCAGTGCTCGCGCGGTTTGATGGACATGACCCTCGCCTCTCGTTTCGGGTTGCGGGGGCGACCGACCGCGCGGGAGGGTGGCTGCCAGGGGAGGTCCGGATCGGCCGCGGCAGCATACAACGCCGGCCGCCGGGACGCCGCGCCCCTCGCTCGGCCGGCCGCCGGAAAGTGGTAGGATCGCCGCGCACGACGAGGAGGCGAAGATGGGAGCCGCCCGCTACGACTGGGACGACCTGCGTGAGCGCGGCCGCATCGGCAACACGCTCCCGGACGACACGGAGCTCGCGCTCACCCTCATCGACGAGAACATCCCGTACCCGCCTGCGGCGCCCGAGGCCGGCGCGCTCGCAGCCGGGGGCTAGGCCGCCGCGAGCCCGTTGCGCGCCGCGCGCACCAGACGTGCCCCGAGCCGGCGGCTCGCGACGGAGATCCGCCCCTGCCGCGTCGATCTCCACGTGGAGGTCGACCCGCAGCGCAGTCGCGTCTTCCGCGGCGAGGTCGCGATCGCGCTCCGGCTCGCGCGCCCGGCGCGCAGGGTCCGCCTGCACGCCGTCGATCTGCGCGTGACGCGCGCGCGCCTCGAGGTGGGCGCTCGGGTGCTGCGCGGCCGCCTCCACGCGCTTCCCGACGCCGAGATGATCGAGGTGCAGCTCGACGAGGCGCTGCCGCGGGGCGAGGCGACGCTGCGCCTCGCCTTCGCGGGCCGGCTGCGCCGGGACCTGTGCGGGCTCTACGGCGTGAGCGTCGGGGAGCAGCGTTACGCCTTCACCCAGCTCGAGGCGACCGACGCACGCAGGTTCTTCCCGTGCTTCGACGAACCGGCCATGAAGGCGCGCTTCCGGATCTCGGTCACGACCGCCGCCGCCAACACGGCCCTGTCGAACGCTCCCATCGCCCGGACCGAGCGGCACGTGGACGGACGCAAGACGATCGACTTCGCGGAGACTCCGCCGCTCTCGACCTACCTGGTGGCCCTCGCCGTGGGACGCCTGGAGGCCTCGAAACGCGCCCGCGTGGGCCCGACGGAAATCCGCGTCTGGCACACGCCGGGCAAGGGGAAGCTCACGGGCTTCGGACTCGAGGCCGCGCGCCAGTGCCTCGGTCGGCTCGAGAGCTACTTCGGCATTCCCTATCCGTACGCGAAGCTCGACCTCGTGGCGGTGCCCGACTTCGAGTTCGGCGCCATGGAGAACGCGGGCGCCGTCTTCTTCCGCGAGACCCTGCTGCTCGTCGACCCGGCGACGGTGACGCTGGCGGAGAAGAAGCGCGCCGCCGAGGTCATCGCCCACGAGCTCGCGCACATGTGGTATGGCGATCTGGTCACCATGGCCTGGTGGGACGACCTCTGGCTCAACGAGGCCTTCGCCACCTGGATGGCGTTCCAGATCGTGGACGACTGGAAGCCGGATTGGAAGCTGTGGCACGACTTCCAGCACGCCCGCGCGGCGGCCCTGGAGCTCGACGCCCTGCGCAACACCCACCCCATCTACTGCGAGGTGCGCACCCCGGCCGACGCGAACGAGAACTTCGACCTCATCACCTACGAGAAGGGGGCGTCGGTGGTGCGGATGCTCGAGCGCTACCTGGGGCCGGCCGCGTTCCGCCGCGGGGTGCGCGCCTACATCCGGCGGCACCGCGAGGCGAACGCGGTGGCCGCCGACCTCTGGCGGTCCCTCTCGGAGGCCTCGGGCGTCGCCGTGGAGCCGGTGGCGCGCGCGTGGATCGAGCGCGAGGGCTACCCGATCGTCGAGGTCCGGCGCGCGCGGGTGAAGGGACGCACCGAGCTCGAGCTCCGGCAGGAGCGCTTCACCCTGCAACGGCCGCGGCGACCACGGCGCACGCCGCCCTGGCCGATCCCCTGGGTCGGCCGGATCGGCCGCGGCCGCCGCGGGGGCGGCCGCCTCGAGCGGCAGCTGCTGACGCGCGCGCGCGAACGCATCGACCTGGGCCCGGCGCCGACGCGCTTCGTGTACGGCAACGCCGACGAGGGCGGCTTCTTCCGGCCCCTGCACGCTGCCGACGCGATGCGTGCTCTCACCACATCGCTTGCGTCCCTCGCCCCCGTCGAGCGCATGGGGCTCGTCGACCACCAGTGGGCGCTGGTGCGGGCGCGGCGCGCGCAGATCGGCAGCCTCCTCGACCTGGCCGAGGCCCTGACGGGCGAGGACGACCCCGACGTGCTCCAGACGCTCCTCCGGCCGCTCCGTTTCATCGCGCACTCGCTCATCCCGAACGCGGCACCCGAGTGCGAGGAGCCCTTTCGCGACTGGCTGGTCGCGAGCTTCGGCCCCGCCTTCGAGGGCCTCGGCTGGGATCCGGCTCCGAGGGAGCCCGGCGCCGTGCGCCTGCGGCGCGCCGCGCTGCTCTCGATCGTCGGCGCCGTGGCCGCTTCGGAGCCGGTGTTGAAGGCGGCGGCGCTCCGCTGCGATCGCTACCTCGGCCGTCGCGGCTCCCTCGACGTCAACCTCGCCGATGGCGTCGTCGCCCTCGCGGCGCGCGTGGGCGGGGAGCGGCGACACCGACGCTTCGCCGCCGAGATGGCCCGGGGGCGCTCGCCCCAGGAGCAGCGCCGCTTCCTGCTGGCGCTGGCTGACTTCCGGGAGCCGCGGCTCGTGGACCGGACGCTCGCAATGTCGCTCAGCCGCCGCGTCGCCACCCAGGACGTGGTCTTCCTGCTGGCCCGTCTGCTGGCGAACCCGGCTGCCGGCGAGCGGACCTGGGCCTTCGTCCGGACGCGCTGGCCGGCTCTGCGCCGCCGCATGCCCTCGTTGCTCGCGAGCCGGCTGATCGAGGCGACGGCCGGGCTGCTCGAGCCCGCGTACCGCCGCGAGGTGGCGGCCTTCTTTCGCACGCACCCGCTGCCGAGCGGCGAGCGCACGCTTCGCCAGACCCTCGAGCGCTTCGATTGGTATCGCGGCTTCCGCCGGGAGGCGGCCGCGGGCCTCACGGCGCGACTCGCGCCCTAGTCGAGCTGCTTCGGGGCCGTCACGATCGCGGCGGCGTCGTCGACGAAGCGCCGAACGTCGGGATCGAGGTCCTTGAACTCGATCGCGAATCCCTCCGGCGTGTGCCGGACGACCTGCCCGACCAGCTCGATCGGGTCCACGGGCTGGAGGAAGACGAAGAGCCGGACGTCGGATCCGAGCTCGGGTTGGACCTCCGACTTCTCCAGCATCGCGCCGGAGTACGAGATGTCGGTGAGAACGCCCACGCCGGAGGAGCAGAGCGTCTCGAACCGGGTCTTGATGCGCATGTCGCGGCGCTTGTTCTCGTCAAACCGCATGGATCCACCCCGGACGGTCCCCTCATTCATCGGTAACTCGCGCGCCCGGCCTTAGCGGGCCATCCTCTTGTGCCGCGACGGGCGGGGCGGCGAGACGCCGGCGCGGGTCCAACGGCGGGAGCAAGCTGCGGTGGCGAGCGGAGACCGGACGCGCCTCTTCTGGCTGGCGACGCTGGCCACGCCCCTCCTGCTGCTGGGCGCCTGCGAGGGCCTCGCGCGCCTCACGGCCGCCTCGCGCGCCGCGGACGACCCGATGCTCCATCTCGTCGGAACGCCGTCCTTCTTCGAGCCCGCGGAGATCGACGGACGGCCCCACGTCCGGGTCGCGCACGACGAGGTCTACTCGGGGCGAAACATCGTGTTCGCGACCAAGAAGGACCCGGGCTCGTTTCGCATCTTCTGCCTGGGCGGCTCGGCGAGCGCGGGCTGGCCGCACCCCCCGACCGAGATCTACAGCGCCTACCTCGAGCAGGCGCTGCGGCGAGCCTACCCGCAGCGACCGATCGAGGTCATCAACGTGAGCGCCCACGCCTACGCAGCCTACCGTGTGCGTCTCCTCTTCGACCGCGTGCTCGATTTCGAGCCCGACCTACTCGTCCTCTACACCGGGAACAACGAGTTCCTCGAGAAGCGGACGTACCTGCCCGCGCGCGAGCGCCTCGACCGCGTCCTCGCCGTCGCGAACCGATCGGCGGCCGTCCGGTGGCTGCGAAGCGCGTTCGTACGACTCTTCTTCCCGGACAACGCGCTCTCCGGAGCGCATCGCGATCACGTGGCGTACGAGCAGTGGTCCAAGGTGCAACGGATCGCGCTGGCGCTGCGCGCGGATCCGGCTCAGTTCGAGCAGGTGAAGGCGCACTACGAACGCAGCGTCGAGGCGATGGTCCGGAAGGCGGCCGCTCGGGGCGTCCCGGTGATCCTCGTCAGTGTGCCCGTGAACCTGCGCGACTGGCACCCCAACGTCTCGGTTCACGATCTCGCCGGCGAATCGCTCACGCGCTGGGAGACGGCCTTCCGCGACGGGCGGCGGGCGCTGCTCCAGGGCGATCCCGAGGCCGCGCAGGAGCGATTCGAGGAGGCGGTCGCGATGGCCCCGCAGCACGCCGAGTCCCACTTCCAGCGGGCGCGTTCGCTGGAGCGGACGGGGGATCCCCGGCGAGCCCTCGCCCACTACCGGCGTGCGAGCGATCTCGACCACAACCCCTTCCGCGCCCTTTCGGAGTTCAACGCCAGCCTGCGCGCGATCGCTGCCCGCTACCCGAACGCGTACCTCGCCGACGCGGAGGCCGCGTTCCAGAGCACGGGCGCGCCCGGCTTCGAACTGTTCCTGGATTACGTCCACCCGACGCGGGAGGGCAACCTGACGCTGGCGAGGACGGTGTTCGACGTGATTGCGACCCACGGATTTCCGGGCGGTTCGCCGCGCCGGCTCGACTTCGAAGCCGCGCCCTCGCCGGACTACGACGAGGCCCACGACCTGCGGCTGCAGCGGACCCTGCTCGTGCTCTTCGCGATGATGCACCAGTACGAGAGCCTGGTCGCCAAGGCCGAACCCTACACGGCGGCGCCGCCGGATCGCGCGCCGTTCATGCACCGGGTCTTCACGGTCTTCTCCGACACCGTCGAGCTGGATCGCCGGCGGGTGCTGGGTCTGCCCGTCGATCCCGCCGAAGCCGCCCGGGTCGAGGCGGAGCTCGCGAGCTTCTACCGCGAGCGCTTTCCGACCCCCGCCGAGCCCACACCGGACCCGCCCGGGAGCTGACCGCGCGCATCCCGGCCGCGCGCGCCGGCCCCGGCTTCCGCTCTACCGGGTCGGCGCGGGGTCACGACGCTATCGTCCGGCGCGATGGAAGGCCGTGCCGAGCGCTGACGATCTGCGCCACACCCTGAGCCGGATCGACGGCCGGGGCTACAAGGCGTACCAGGAGATCCGAGGCTCGTTCGAGTTCCCGCGCTTCCACCTCCACGTGGACCACGTCCAGGGCGACCCCTTCGCAACCCCGTCGAAGCTTCGCGTGCGCATGCCGATGCGCGAGGCCGGGCTGCCACCGCAGCTCTTCGAGGGCGCGGTCCGGCGCACGGCGTGCGAGGACTTCCTCGCCCGCTGCGCGCGGACCGGGTCGCAGCGCGGCGGCCGCCAGCGGCGCGGCAGCGGCAAGAGCGGAGTCATCGAGATCGACGCCGGCGGCCAGGAGGTGCTCGAGCGGACCGCAGCGGTGGTGACGCCCGACTGGGTGGAGGTGCGGCTCCAGCTCGGGCTGCCGGCGGACGGCCGGCGGGTGCTGGGCCGGGAGGCGGAAGCCCTGCTCTGCCACGAGCTCCCGCGCATCGCCGAAGCCGGCCTGTGCTGGTCGCAGCTGCCGCAGGACGAGGCGCGGCGTTTCGTCGAGTGCGTCGAGAACCAGGAGCACATCCGCGCGCGGCTCTCCGAGCTGGAGCTCGTCGCCTTCGTGGGCGACGGCGCCATCCTCCCGAGGGAGAGCGGCGCCAGCGATCGCCCCCTGAGCGGGCCGCAGGCGGTGCCCTTCCGATCGCCGGATCCGCTCCGCGTCACACTCCACCTCCCGAACCCGATCGAGGGGCCCGACGGTCCCCGCGACAGCATCACGGGAATGGGCATCCGCCGCGGCGTGACGCTGATCGTCGGCGGCGGCTACCACGGCAAGTCGACGCTGCTCCACGCGTTGGAGCGCGGCGTCTATCCGCACGTCCCGGGCGACGGACGCGAGTGGGTGGTCAGCGCGCCGGCGCTCGTCAAGATCCGCGCCGAGGACGGGCGCCGCGTCGAGCGGGTCGACATCAGCGCCTTCATCAGCGACCTGCCCCAGGGCCGCAGCACGACCGCCTTCTCGAGCAACGACGCCAGCGGCAGCACCAGCCAGGCCGCCAACATCGTCGAGTCGATCGAGGCGGGCGCCACGGGGCTGCTGCTCGACGAGGACACGTCGGCCACGAACTTCATGGTGCGCGACGCCCGCATGCAGGCTCTGGTGCACAAGGAGTTCGAGCCCATCACCCCCTTCCTGGAGCGCGTTCGCGAGCTCTACGACACGCTCGGGGTCTCGACGGTGCTGGTGATGGGCGGCTGTGGCGACTACTTCGACGCGGCGGACTGCGTGATCTCGATGCGCGAGTACCGACCCTGCGAGGTGACCGGGGAGGCGAAGCGGATCGCCGCCGAGCACGGCACCGGGCGCCAGACCGAGGCGCGGGCGCCGCTCGACCGCATCGCGCCGCGCATCCCGCTGGCGGAGAGCTTCGATCCCTCGCGCGGACGGCGCGGGGTGGCGATCGACGCCCGGGATCTCGACCGCATCCTGTTCGGGTCCGAAACCATCGACCTGCGCTGCGTCGAGCAGCTCGTGGACCGCAGCCAGACGCGCGCCGTCGGAAACGCCATCCATCTCGCCGCCCGGCGCTTCATGGACGGCCACGCGACGCTCCGCGAGGTGATCGAAGGCGTCGAGGCCTGCTTCGACGAGCGCGGCCTCGACGGGCTCGACCCCTTCCACCGGCCGGAGCAGCACCCGGGCAATCTGGCGCGTCCCCGCCGCTTCGAGATCGCGGCGGCGATCAACCGGCTCCGGAGCGTGCGCATGCGGCAGCCGGGACCGGCCTCGCCCGGGCGGACCTGAGCGCGGCCGGACGCCGCCCGCGCGCGCGGGAGACGGATCGGGCGCGCCGCGCGGGCGCGATCGACCCGCGCCCTCTATCGTGGAGGCGCCCATGAAGGCCGCACTTCGGATCGGCGTCGTGACGGCCGCCGGGCTCGCGCTCGGCGGGTGCCTCTTTCCGGAGACGCCGGTGCGCACGCGCGAGCGCCCCAACATCCTGCTCGTCGTCGCGGACGATCTCGGCTATAGCGACCTCGGCGCCTACGGCAGTGAGATCCCGACGCCCCGCCTCGATGCGCTGGCGGAGTCCGGGCTGCGCGCGACCGACTTCTACGTGTCGCCCCGGGGCGCGCCGTCGCGGGCGATGCTCCTCACCGGCGTGGACCACCACATCGCGGGTTTCGGAAACGTCGGTCGGAGGCTCGCGCCGAACCAGGAGGGGCGACCGGGCTACGAGGGTCGTCTGAACGGGCACGTCGTCACCGTGGCGTCCCTGCTGAAGGACGCCGGCTACCACACCTACATGGCGGGCAAGTGGGAGCTCGGGGAGGGCCCGCAGAGCCTGCCCGCGGCGCGCGGCTTCGAGCGGTGCTTCGCGCTTCACGACGGAGCCGCGAGCCACTGGGACGACATGAGCTCCGCGATCCCCGGCCGGCGGCGCGCCCGCTACACCGAGGACGGGCGCGACGTCGCCGAGCTGCCGACGGACTACTTCTCGACCCGCACCTTCACCGACTTCATCATCCGGCGCATCGAGGAGAACCGGGGCGACGGACGGCCCTTCTTCGCGTACCTCGCCTACCAGGCCCCGCACGGACCCCTCGCCGTGCCCGACGACTGGCGCGATCGATCGGCCGGCCGCTACGACCGGGGCTATGACGCGGTTCGCGGCCTGAGGCTCCTGCGCATGAAGCGCGCCGGGCTCCTGCCGCAGAGCGTGCACCCGTACCCGGGCATCCCCACCGTTCCCGCCTGGAAGGACCTCTCCGAAGACCAGAGGCGCGAGCAGGCCCGGAAGATGGAGCTCTACGCCGCGATGGTGGAGAACCTCGACTTCCACCTGGGCCGCCTCCTCGACCGCCTGCGGGCGATCGGCGAGTACGACGACACGCTGGTCGTCGTCCTCTCGGACAACGGCACGGAGCCCGGCGACCGCGGCCCCGCGGGCATGGATTCGCGGGACCGCGAGTGGTACGCCCAGCAGTTCCCGGACAGCGACTTCGGGAACTGGGGGCGCAAGGGCTCCTTCGTCGAGTACGGGCCGGCGTGGGCCCAGGTCGGCATGCTTCCCTTCCGCCTGTTCAAGGGAACGATGGCGGAGGGGGGCATCCGCTCGCCGCTGATCGTGAGCGGGCCAGGGGTCGCCGAGCGCGGGAAGCTCAGCCACGCGATCCTGCACGTGACGGATCTCACGCCGACCTTCCTCGCGCTCGCGCAGGTGTCGCACCCGACCACGTACCGCGGCCGCGCGGTCGCCCCGCTTCAGGGCGCGTCGCTGCTGCCGCTCCTCGCGGGCAAGCGGCGCGCGAAGGCTGGGCCGCACGCGTGGCTCGGCTTCGAGCTCGCGGGCGAGCGCGCCCTGCGCCGGGGCCCCTGGAAGCTGCTCTGGATGCCGCCGCCCTTCGGCGCGGGGACGTGGCGCCTCTACCGGCTCGACCGCGATCCCGCCGAGCTCTACGACCGCTCCGACCAGAAGCCCGCACTGCTGCGGGACCTCCTCGTCCTCTGGGAGGAGTACGCGAAGGCCAACGGCGTCGTCGTACCCGAGGGCCCTCAGAAGTCGAGCCCCAGCGCCATGTAGTACTTCAGGTCGTTCTTGGTGTCGCCGGGATCGATGTCCGTCTCGTACTCGTTCGAGAAGCCGATCTTGAGGTTCAGCGCGGGCTCCATGGCCAGCAGCATCGTCCACTCGCCGACCGTCAGGTTGCGAAACTCGCCCGAGGTCGGGAGGGCCTCGAGAAAGAACTGGTTCGAGAAGCTCAGCTTGTATTTCTTGGAGAAGTTCCACGCGTAGTCGAGGGCGAAGAGCGCCTCGCCCTTGCTCTGGTTCCGATCCCCGAACTCCCGCGTGTAGGTGACGCCGAGACGGGCGTCCAGCACGTGCGCGTTGTCCTCGCTTCGGATGAGGTTGTAGCCGGGCCCCGCGCTGAAGGTATTCCGGTACTTCCAGGATTCGAACTCGTCGAACTGGAACCGGTAGGTCGCAAAGGCGAACCACGGGGTGCCCGGCCGGATCCAGTCGCGGCGCAGGTCGACGGTCGCGTTGTTGTCGTTGTCGTCGTCGGACGTGTTGAAGTAGTAGCGCCCCGTGAGCAGCCAACGCGTGAACTCGTCCTCGAAATTGAAGTTGAACCCGGCCACGATGTTCGTCGAACTCGAGTCTCCGATCTCCCCGTTCCAGCCCAGGTTGATGTTGCGGTTCCAGCCCTCCATGAACGAGGTTCCGAAGAAACCGCGGGAAGGCGGCTTCCCGGTGTCGATCTCGAGCTGCTCGAGCGAGAGCCGGATCCGTCCCAGCTGTGGATGCTCGATCACCACGTGGTCCAGCGCCCACGCGACGATCTCGCCGTTGATCTCGTCCCCGTTGGCGAGCACCAGCGTGTCCGCTCGGGCGGTCGCACAGCACGCGCACAGCACCAGGACGATCGAAAGCCGATGCAGCATCTCCCCTCCACTCCTGTGGTCGCGCTCCATGGACCCCGGGGCGCTGTGGCGAATTGGGACGGCAGTATACCGGCGCCGGCGCCGAGACGGCCGCGATCCGAAGCCGCTTCAAGTCGCGCCGCAGAACCTCCGAGAAAGCATTCCGGAGGCTCGGAAGGAATTGCCGTCTCCCGCGCGCCGGCTCGTCGAGCAGAGTCCGGAGGAGTTTGCAGCCCGGCTGCGAGCAGCGGGCCGGCGACGCGCCTACGTCGTGCTCGACCCCGAATCCGGGACCTACCGTCCCTCGCACCCGATGCTGGCTGAGATGGCGGATTTCCTGCGCGAGGCCGCGGACTGCGACGCCCACGAGGCGCTGTTCTTCGAGGTGGGCCGGAAGACCGGCGCGCTCTTCGCAGCCCTCCTGCACAAGACGACGCGGGGGCAGGCGCAGGGAGGCCTGCGCCACTGGCCCTACGATCGCATGGAAGCCTTCGTCCGCGACGGGCTGCGGCTCGCGCGGAGCATGACGCGCAAGAGCGCGCTGGCCGGGCTGTGGTGGGGCGGAGGCAAGGGGCTGATCGCCCGGCAGCCGGGCGAAGCCTACCGCGACCCGGCGTATCGCAGGCGACTCTACCGGGAGTACGGGGCCTTCGTGAGCTCGCTGCGCGGCTGCTACATCACCGCGGAGGACGTGGGGACGACCCCCCTCGACATCGCCGAGGTGTTCCGCACCACCCGTTTCGCCACCAGCGTTCCGCAGGAGGTGGGCGGCGCCGGCAACCCGTCGCCGTGGACGGCGGCGGGCGTGGTCTGCGCCATGGAAGCGGCGCTCGCATTCCTCGGCCTCGGCCCGCTGGCGGGCAAGACGATCGCCATGCAGGGCACCGGCAACGTCGGCTCTGCGATGATTCCGATGCTGCTGGAGAAGGGCGTTGCGCACATCACGGCGGCCGAGATCTGCGCCGAACAGCGCGCTGCGCTGGAGAACGCGTTCGATGGCCACGCGGTCGAGATGCGCGCGGCGAACCCCGGAGACCGCGAGATCCTGGCTGAGCCCTGCGACATCCTCGCGCCCAATGCGCTCGGCGGCGTGCTCGACGCCAAGACCATTCCTTCGATTCGCGCCCGCATCGTCTGCGGCGCCGCTAACAATCCGCTCGCCGACGGCGCGCGGGGCGGCCGCGCCCTGGTCGAGCGCGGCATCACCTACGTGCCGGACTTCGTCGCCAACCGCATGGGCATCGTCGCCTGCGCCAACGAGCAGTACGGGTCCGTGGGCGACGACCCGACCGTCCGGCGCCACCTCGACCCCGCGTATCCCCTCGGCATCCACGCCATCGTGCTCCGGGCGCTCGAGTCGGCGCGGGCCTCGGACCGCACTCCGGTCGAGGCGGCGAACCGCCTGGCCGACGATCTCGCGGAGCAGCCGCACCCCATCTGGGGCCCGCGCGTTCGCGCCATCGTGACGTCGCTCGTGGCCGACGGCTGGGATACGGCGTAGCCGCGCGACCCGCAGCCCACGCGCGCGGCGGGCCGGGCTCCGCGCGGCCCGAGACCCGGACTAATCGACGCCGTAGGTGCGGACGAGCCAGCGGCGCAGGCGCTCGGCATCCTCGGCCGTCTCCCGCTGGCGGCGCGTGTCGGGTCGGTACAGCTTCACGGCGGCCTCGAGCAGCATCAGCGCCTCCACGTGGCGGGCGTCGGCCTGAAGCAGCATCGAGACGACCGCGAGCACGTCGGCGAGGTGCGTGTCCAAGAGCACCGCCTCGCGGGCCTCGTTCGCGGCCCGGTAGCGGGAGACACGGCGGGACGCGAGGGCCTCTTCCAGGCCGAGCCGCCGATAGGTCAGGTTCAGGGTGAGCGCGGCCTTGTAGGCCGCGATCGCCTGGGCCAGGTCGATCCGCGGCAGCACGTCGCGCGGCGGCCCGCCGCCCTGGAAGCTGCGCCCTCGCATGGCGCGCACGATCCGGTAGCTTGCACGATCGAGCTGCAACGACTCCCCCATCGGGTTCATGAGGGAGTCGACTTCGTCCACGACGTGCATGGCGCCGTAGAGGTGCAGGAGCTCGTGGGCGAACACCCGGATGTCCACGCTCCCGGGCTCGAGGCGCACCGTGAGGTCCCGTCCGAGAAAGGTGGCCAACCCCATCTTTCGCTCCCTTGCACGCTGCGGCGGTCGCCGGTCCGTGAACGCGGCGCGAATGCCCGGCTGCCGGTTCGTCTCCGCGACCCGGCGGAAGGCGGCGTCGATGGCGTCGAGGTCGTCCGAGGCGCCCTCCGATCGAAACGCACCGATCGACACCGGGACGAACCACGTGTCGAGGATGTCGGAGAGCGCGCCCGAGACGCCGGCGAGGAGCGAGCGCAGCCGGAAGCGCCAGCCGACGTGGGCGCGAATGCTCTCGTCGGCGTAGACGTGGACCGGGACCAGCCGGATGCCGGCCCAGGCGCCGTCGAGCCGCGCCAGCCGGCGCACCGCCACGAGCGCCGAGACGGGATCACGGTCGCCGATCCAGAGCGCCTTCTCGAGAACCCCGCGCGCCGCCTCCCGCTGGCCGGTGCGCTCCAGCACTTCGGCGGCGCCCACCAGCGCCCACGGGTCGTAGGGGTGCGCCTCGGCCAGGCGCAGCGTCTCCGCGGAAGACAGCGAGGCGCCGCGCGGCGCCGGCCCGGTCAGCTCCGCCAGGCGCGCGTGAACCTCGGGCCGCGCCGAACCGCGGGCGAGCGCCCGCCGGAGGTGCGCGAGCGCGGCCTCGCGATTGCCGTCCAGCCGCTCGACTTCGGCCCGCCCGAACAGCGCGTCGGCGTTCTCGGGATCGGCCGCCAGCACCGCGTCGAAGTGCTCGCGGGCCACAGCCCGGTCGCCCCGCGCCAGCGCCACGCGCCCCAGGCCGGCGCGGCCCCGGAACGAGCCGGGGTCGGCCTCGACGATGCGGCGAAAGCGCTGCTCCGCCTGGTCGAGGTCACCGCGCTCGAGCGCTTCGTCGGCCAGGCGCGCGAGCAGCGTGGCGGGAGACGGGCGCTCGGCGGCGGGCGGTCGGGGCTCCGGCGCCTTCGTCGCGCCGTCCGGCGACGCCGGGGCCTCGGGGGCTGGACCCGCGCAGGCGACGAACGCCGTGCACACGAGCAGCGCGTGGGCGGCGAGGCGAAGGCCGGGGGGTCGGCCGGCGGGCGGCCGCACCGGTAGACTGGGATCCGTGCGCGTCGGCCCTCGCTTCCGCATCGCGTTCTTCGCTCGGTCCTGCCTCGAGGTCGCACCGGACCTGGTGGGAGCCTACCTCGTCCACCGCCTCCCGGACGGAAACCGCCTCGCCGGCCGCATCGTCGAGGTCGAGGCCTATCTCGGCGACGGCAGCGATCCCGGCTCCCACTCCCACGGTGGCGAGACACCGCGCAACCGCGCGATGTTCGGTCCTCCGGGTCGCCTGTATGCGTACCGCAGCTACGGCGTGCACACCTGCGCCAACGTCGTTTGCGAGGCCTCGGGGCGCGGCGCGGCGGTGCTGCTGCGGAGCCTGGAGCCGCTCGCGGGCGAGGCCCGCATGCGGGCCCTCCGCGGCCTGCCGGGAGACGCGCCCGCGCGTGTGATCGCGAGCGGCCCGGGAAGACTCGCCCAGGCCCTCGCCCTGACGCTCGGCGACGACGGCCGCAGCCTGCTGCGGGGTCCGATCTCCCTGCGCCCCCCTCCCCCGGGCGAGGCCCGACCGGAAATCGGGACGAGCCGCCGCGTGGGAATCCAGCGCGGCGCCGAGCTTCCGTACCGCTTCTACGCGCGCGGCCATCCCTGCGTCAGCCACCCGCGACTCGGCGCGTAGACGCAAGGGGCCCCATGGTCGAAGTCCGTACCGAGCGTGAATTCGAGGTCGACGCGAAAGCGCTGTGGGCGATCCTCGCCGATTTCGGAGACATCCGCTGGATTCCCGGGATCGAGCAGGTGGAGCTGGAAGGGGAAGGCGTCGGCATGGTCCGGCACGTCACCGCCCCGGGGATGCCCCAGCTGCACGAACGCCTGGATGCGATCGATCACGCGACCATGACGCTCGACTACTCCCTGCCGGCCGTGGCGTACCTCCAGGTGCGGAACTACCGGGCGAGAGCCCGGGTCGTCGCGCTCGCCGCCGGGCGCTGCCGTCTGGTCTGGTCCTGCCGCGCGGAAGCGGACGCCGTGGACGAGGCGCAGGCGACCGCCAATACCGAAGCGTTCTATGCGATGGTCATGACCTGGATCCGCGACTTCCTGGATCGCTGAGGCACGGGGTTCCGAACCCGGCACCGGGCGGAAAGCGCGGCCCCGGCAAGTTCAGCGACCCAGCTTGAGGTGGAAGATGCCTCCGAAACCGGCGTAGATCGGGTCTCCATTCGGGAGCAGCTGGAGAGCCAGCATGATGGGGTTGAAGCGCTCGCTCCTGCCCAGAGCGTAGACGGCCCGGGTGGCTCCGCTGTCCCAGTCGATCGTCTCCATCACCCACTGGCCCTCCTTCGGGCCCACCACGTGCAGCTGCCGATTCTCCATGGCGACCACCGGAGTGCTGTTGGGGCTCGACACGTCGGCGCGAATCCAGGCCACTTCGAAGCGGCGGCTCTCCCGGTTCCACTGGAACTTCTGTACGCCGTAGGGAGTGCGGGCCGGGTCCATCATCTTGAGCTGCACCGGCATGCGCATCGCCTCGTCGGTCTTGACCTGGTTGTTCGCCAGCACAGCGCCGTACTCGAACACCGTAGCCGAGTTCTCGGAGTAGGAGTTGCTCGCGGCGAGGTCTCCGAAATCGACGGGCAGGATTCCGGCGATGCGCCGGCTCCCGGTGCCCGGGAGCTGCTCCCAGTCGTCGGGGATGTCGTCGCGCCACAGCAACATCAGATGATTGACGTCGGCGGCGTCGGCGACCACGACGAACTGATCCGCGTCCTCCTCCGTCCCCATGAGAGCCGGCGTCGTGCCGGTGCCGCGTTTGGCGCGCAGACTCGCGTCCAGGTCGCCGACGGCGTAGGGCAGGACCCAGGCCCCGTCCTCCGCGTGATCGCTGAATCCCTTCCCGGTCCAGATCAGCTTGTGCATGCGCTTGTTGCCGGCGACGTAGATGCCGCCGTCGTCGTCGATCGCCACGCTGTTCCAGATCCGTTCGCCCTCGAGATGGTGGTAGTGGCCCTCGCTCAGGTCCGGCTCGATGGCGACGACGGTGCCGTCGATGGTGACTGCGACCAGGCGGCCATCGGGGGTGACGTTGATGCCGATCATGATCACCAACGGCATCTCGAGGCCCAGCTGCAGCTTCAGCTTCTCGAAGACGAACTCGCCCACCTTGACGATTCCGGCATCCGGGTTGCCGGGCGCGGCGTCGGTGTAGGCGATTACGCTGCTGCGATTGCCCACATACAGGATCCCCTGGTCGTTCAGCATGGCGTAGTAGGCGCGCAGCCCTTCCAGCTGGTAGTCCATCCAGCGGTCGGCCAGCTCGTCGTAGGCCGGTGTGCCCAGGGCCGCCGCGTCCAGCTCGGCGATGATGGCTCGCATCTCCTCGGGGCTGCGACGGGGGAACTTCTTCGGCTCGAGGGGCAGCTCGGCGAGCTTGACGAGGTTGTTGCTCCCGTCGAGCTCGAGCTTCATGATGCGGTCCACCTGCGGCACCCAGAAGACCGTCCTGCCGTTTTCGTAGCGGTAGTCGAGAATGCCGCCGGCGATGGGGGACGACCAGAGATGATCGAGCGCCTCCGCGCCCACCTGCTGCGAAGGCGCCTCCGGCCCCCTCAGCGGCAGGGCATCGGTCTGCCCGGTGTTGCAATGGATGATGGGGCAGGTGCCGCGAGCCAGCGTGACGGTCTCGGGCATCGGGGTGTCGATGGGCTGACTTCGCGGGCAGCCGAACCCGGTGACGACCGCCGCCGGCAGCAGCCCGAAGAGAAGACAAAGACCGCGGGCACCCGCTCGACTCATCCGCGCCCCGGATCCGCCCGCGTGGGAATCTCGAAGCGTTCGCAGTAATCGGCGAATCGCGCCCTCTCCGTGGCGTGATCGAGGCCGAAGTCCTCGAGGCAGTAGCGGTGAGGCCCGTGCTGACCGCGCGGGTTGGCGGCGAGAAAGGCCCGCATGCGCTCGCGGGCCTCGTCGCGGAAGGGAATGTCGAAGTGCGCATAGATGCGCTCGATCACCTCGATCGGGCTCCTGGCGACGTCTTCGCACTGGACATCGAAGAACTGCTGCGCTCGGTCGCGCGATCGGTCTCGCGCCCGCATCGCGCGCCGCAGGTGCGCTTCCCACAGCTCGACCTGCTGCCGCCCCACGAAGCGCGGATCGACGGCGTCGGAGCCGATCCCGCGCAGGCTGCAGGACAGGCTCGCGAGCGAGGGCATCGCAGCGACCGGATCGCGGTGCGTGTGGACGATCCGCGCATCCGGGTAGACCTCGAGCAGGTCGGCCAGGACGGCCAGGTGTCCCGGAGACTTCAGCACCCAACGCTCGCCGGAACGTTCGCTCTGGAGGTGCTGCAGAAAGCGACGGTGGTACTGCAGCGCCGGAACGAATCGCTGCCGGTCGAGCCACTCCTGGTAGCCGGGCACGTTGAAGAGGATGTGAAACTGCACGCTCATGAACTCGTGCCCCGTAATGGCGACACACTCCTGCGGCAGCTCGGCTCCGAATTCGTGGATCGCCTCGAGGCCCGGCGCCACCCGGGACAGATTCGCGAACTGCTGCTGCGTCTTCTCGATGCGCGAGTCGGCGCCGGAGCCGTCCGCCCGCGGCGGGGGGCACGGGTACTGCACCTCCCAGCTCAGGGGGGCCCGGGTGCCGGGGTCCTGGGCGAGCAGATTGAACAGGACCGTCGTGCCGGTGCGCGGCAGGCCCAGGATGAAGAGCGGCTTCCGGATCTCCTGCTCGGCGACGCCGGGGTGCCGCTTGCGGTGATCCCGCACCCGCAAGCGGGTGATGAGATTGTCTCGCAGCTGCGCCGTGGCGGCGACCCGACCCAGGAAGTTGAGCCGCGCTTCCCCGTTCAGGGATTCCAGCAGCCGGCGCAGACCCTCGCGAAATCCTTCGCCGCCGAAGTCCTCGAGCCCGGTCGCCTTGCGGGCCGTCCGGAGCAGTAGCTCTTCCCGCAGCGGGAAGAGCGGCAGGCCGAGTCTGCGCAGACCGGCTCCGGCGCGGTTGATCGCGCGCACCGACAGGGGACGGTGGGGTGCGGGAGCCGTCATGCGGGTCGAAACTCCGGAAGCCGTGGGTTCCTCCGGCCGCGCCGGCGCGCAGGCTCGGCGTCGGAGCGCGACGTTAGGGCAGTGGTGGATCCAGGCAACTGCCTTAAGATGGGGCCGTGGCGCCGCGCTCGACCGTGAAGAGGCGGAAGCGCCGGGCTCTCGCCGTGCGCGTTCGCGCTCTCCGGCGCCTCCCGGCGCGGCTTGCCCGGCCAATCCCGCTGGCGCTGGCGCTCTGCCTCGGATCTGCGGCCGACGCCGGGCCCGCGCAGGCGCAGACCGCCGCGCCGACCCGGACCACCGCCCTCAACCTGCATCCGGGCTACGCCCAGACCGTCTGGCCCGCCGGTCATCGCGACTCCGGCAACACCGATTACGTACCGGTGGTGATGTCGCGAGACAACCGCATTCGAAGGCGCCTGCTCGCGGGGCACCCGATCTTCTGGCCGCCCCTGTCCGGGCCGCGGGGACAGTTCTACGTCACCAGCGGCAAGGGGCCCGGCCACAGCAACCTGCACGCCTTCGACAGCGACGGCGAGCTGCTCTGGAAGGCCGCTCCCCAGCGCAGCCTCGATGACCTCGACTCCTTCGCGATCATCAACGCGCCGGTGGTGGATCGAGACGGCGACATCTACGTGGGCGACCGCAACCAGCTCTGGGCCTTGCGTCCGAACGGAGCGGTCAAGTGGGTCGCCGCGCTCGAACCCTACGGCGTGGACTGGGGCTTCATGACCGTCGTGATCAGCGGCCAGGGCACCGTGGGCGGCGTCTCGACCAACGGCAAGGTGATCTTCTTTCGGACGCGGGATGGCGAGCTGGCGGTGCCCGTCCTCGACCTCCCGGGCGGCCAGGGCCCGCCCGCCGAGGACTCGCCCCCCGGCTCCCTGTGGAAGGGCCTGATGGATCCCGCCATCCGGCCCTTCGTGTTCAATCTGATCCAGGGCTGGGAAATGGAGGTCGCCAACACGCCGGCTCTCCACCCGGAAACCGGGCGAATCTACGTCACCGCGGCGGGGATCGCGCCGGGCACGGGTCTGCTCTACGGCATCGACGTGCGCGCCGATGGCCTGGAGATCGCGTTCCAGACGGAGATGGGCGGGGGCAGCGGCACGAGTCCGGCCATCTCCCACGACGGCGAGCAGGTGTACGCCCTCGACGAGGCGGGCCACATGGTCGCGGTGAACGCCCACACCGGCGCGAAGATCTGGGAGACGAGCGCGGGCGGGGGGGGATCCGCATCGCCGAGCGTGGGCCCCGACGGAACCATCTACAGCGCCCATCAAGACCACCTGCTCGCCTTTCGATCCGACGGCTCGCTGGCCTGGAGGCGCGACTTCGGCGCGTTCTGCGGCGCCCACATCCCCACACTCGACGGCTTCTGGTCGTGGATCTTCTCGGAGCCGGTGGCCTTCGCAAACAGCCTCTTCACGCTGGCGGAGCGCGAGGGCTGGCTCAACGTCGTCTGCGGCTACCACATCGAGCTGATGCCGTCGCGATCGCAGCGCACCCGGGTACCGCTGCCCCGGAAATCCTTCGTCGTGGCCATCGATCTCGAAGACGGCGCCCCGATCGATCCGCCGCTGCCGATCCCGGAGACGAGCGAGGGCTTCATCACGCCCACCCTCGACGGCAACACCTTCGTGACCCTGTCCGGGGCCATCACGTCGATCTTCTACCACATGCTGAACCCCTGGCTTCCCGAGCGCCTGGAAGTCCCCCGGGAGCCGGAGGCCGGGCTGCTGTTGCTGGAGCCCCGATCGCGGGTCGAGCTCGCGCGCGAGGGCCTGCGTTGGCTGCGCGGCCGGAACGCCGCCGCCCTGGCTGCGCTCGGCAGCGAAACCCCGGGCGACGCGCGCCTCACCTTGCGGCGCGTCGCGCTGCAACGGAAGGCCACCCGCGCGCTGTTGCGGCGAATGGCCGACGGCGGTGGCGTCGACGCGGCACGGCTGCAACGCCGGCTGGGGCTGCTGGCGGAGGTCGAAGCGCTGCAGGCCGGCGTCGCCGCAGCGCTCGCGCCGGAAAGCAACCCCGCGGGTGCGTCTCCCACGGCGTGGACGAGCGCACTCGAGCAGGCGGGCGCCGCCCTCGACGAGCTCGAGGCCTCCCTCTAGAGCCGGAAGCCCCGTGGACCGCCTTCGCCAAGTCTGCGATTTTCGCCCGGCGATCGTCGCTGCCGCGCGGCCGCAGCCGACGACGCGGCCGAGCAGCGACGAGAAAGGAGAGCGCGCGCGATGAAGCTCACCGGAAACACGGTTCTCATCACGGGCGGCGGGAGCGGGATCGGTCTCGCCCTCGCCGGCTCGCTGCTCGAACGCGAAAACGAGGTGGTCGTCTGCGCCAGGCGCGAGGAGAAGCTCGAAGCAGCCCGCCGCCGGTATCCCGGGCTCAAGGCCCACCGTTGCGACGTGAGCGACGCCGGCGATCGGCAGCGTCTCCTCGAGTCCATCGCGCGCGACGGACTCGCGGTCAACGTCCTCATCAACAACGCCGCGCGCATGCGCCCCTACGACTTCACGGATGTAGACGGGCTCGACATGGAGGACGTCCGTCAGGAGATCGCGGCGAACTTCATCGCCCCCGTCGAGCTGATCCATCTCTTCCTCCCCATGCTCCTCGGCCGTCCGGACCCCACGATCATCAACGTCTCGTCTCCCGGGGGCGTCGTGCCCGTGACCCGGGTTCCCGTGTACTGCGCCTCGAAGGCCGCGCTCAGCTCGTTCACGAGGTCGCTGCGTCGCCAGCTCGTCGGGAAGGTGCGGGTCATCGCGCTCTACCCGCCCTCGGTGGAGACGGAGATGATGGAAGGCATCGACCTCCCCAAGATCTCCGTCGAGGCGTGCAGCCGCGAAATCATGCGGCGCCTGGCCGGGGACGACGACGAGGTGTGGATCGGCGAGGGGCGATACATCCCCCTCTTCAGCCGCCTCGCTCCCGGGTGGATCTTCGAGATCGTCAATCGAGCCGCGAACCGGACGGTGGCACGGGCCTAACCGGACACGGCGCGCGCGTCCCCGCCCCGTGGGAGCGGAGCGCCGGCCCCGGACGAGGCGAAAGCGGGCCCCGCGAAGCCCCTCAGACGAGCTTCTCGATCTCTGCTTCCGAGAGGCCGGCCTCGCGCAGGATCTCGCGCGCGTCCCCGTGCAGCGGCGGCGCGGCCCGGCGCGCTCCGAGGTCGGCGCCCTCGATCCGGAAGGGCGGCCCCACGGTCTCGAAGCGGCCGGCGGTGGCGTGCTCGACCTCGTAGAAGTAGCCCAGCGCCCGGGCCTCGGGATCCTCGACGGCCTCCTCCACCCGGTTGACCGGCGCCCAGATCACGCCCGCCGCGTCGAGCACCGGCCCCCACTCCTCGAGGGTTCGCTGCGCGAACGTGTCTTCGAGGGTCGCGATCAGCTCGCGGCAGTTCGCGAGCCGCTTCCAGGCGTCCTCGAAGCGCGGGTCACTCAGCAGATCCGGGCGCCCGATCGCCTCGCAGAGCCGCGGCCAGTAGCGATCGGGCTGGATCATCACCAGCAGCAGCCAGCGATCGCCGGCCACGGGATAGCTGTTCCAGAGCGGGTTCTGGGTGCCGCGGCGGTCGTGCCGCCGGGCGGGCTGCCGCGTCACGAGCGCATTCGCAACGTCGGTTCCCAGGATGTGCAGGCCCGTCTGCAGGAGCGAGACGTCCACGTACTGTCCCTTGCCGCTGGCGTCGCGCAGGCGCAGTGCGGCGAGCAGGCCGCACACGAGGTTCACCGCAGCGGCGTGATCGCCCACGGCGGGACGCTGCATCGACGGCGGAACGCCCTCGTCGCGCATCGTGTCCATCATTCCGGTGCGGGCCCAGTAGGTGCTGTAGTCGAAGGCGGGCCAGTTCTCGCGGTCGCCGCCGTGTCCGTAGCCGCTGATCCCCCCGACCACGAGCCGCGGGTGGCGCGCGAGCAGGCTCTCGTGATCCAGCCCGAACTTTTCGCGGCGAGCCGGCAGCAGATTCGTGATGAAGATGTCGGCGCGCTCGATCATACGCAGCAGCGCCGCGCGCGCCTCGGGCTTCGCGAGGTCGAGTACCAGCGAGCGCTTGCCCTTGTTGTCCATGTGGAAGGCGGGACTCTCGGGGAAGTCGCAGTCGTAGCCGGAGTAGCGGGGCCGGCCGTGGCGATAGACCTCGCCGCCCGGAAGCTCGACCTTGACCACCTCGGCGCCGAGGTCCGCGAGCAGCGCCCCGGCTGCCGGCACGGCCACCCAGTGCGCGACTTCGACGACGCGGGTACCGGAGAGCGGGGCGTCCAACGGGGGTCCTCCTAGGGCGACGGCGCGAGGACGGCCAGCACGACCAGACGTCCCGGGCCGGAGTTGCGAATGCCATGGGGCACGCCCTCGGGGGCGACGAGCATCACGCCGGGCTCCATGGGGATCTCCCGATCCTCGAGGAGGAAGAGCCCGCTCCCCGCGAGCACCTGGTACACCTTGTCCATTCCCGCGTGCGCGTGCAGCGCGTGCTCCTGGCCCGGCTCGAACGCGTTGAGCCCCACCAGGATGCGCTCGGAACGGAAGAGCGTGCTCTTGCCCATCTTCTGCGGGTCGAAGACGGCCCGCTCCACGGGTCGGACGGCGGCGGGGTGTTCCATGCCTCTCCCGTCGGCGGTCGGGTGCCGCCGACTATATCGCGCGCACCGAGCGGCCGCTGGGGTCGCCCGGCGGTCTGGGCGCCCCCTGCACATCGAGTAGAATCGCGGATCAGGAGCCGCCGTGTCCGAGCTTTCACCCCGCAACGGAATCCCGGGCGACCCGAGCGCGGGCGCGAACGCGAACCTGTGGTTCCCGCGCGCACTGATGCGACTGCTGCGCCCCGGGCAGTGGACGAAGAACCTGCTGCTCTTCGCCGCCCTGATCTTCGCGAAGAAGCTCTTCGTCGGCCACGCCCTGGCCCTGGCGACGCTCGGTTTCGTGAGCTTCTGCC
>Ga0224512_10001097_pt1 | contig 26932 bp, 21 predicted proteins | sample SF_May12_sed_USG_4_FD_169103 | JGI IMG/M metagenome (GOLD analysis project Ga0224512, IMG submission 169103) | Sediment microbial communities from San Francisco Bay, California, United States - SF_May12_sed_USGS_13 | ecosystem: Environmental > Aquatic > Marine > Sediment | place: USA... | reverse complement strand
TTTATCGCTGACTCGCTCCAGGCCAACTGCCAGCGATGAGCCAAATAGCTTCATCAACAGATGCAGGTTTGCAGCCCAACCAGCTACCGGACGTTCGTTGACGATTCCAAGGAATCCCGCGAGCTCACCATGCACGGAAAAGCCAATGATCAGGGCCGCGCCAATGTGTAGTTCGTTCAGACGTTCCAGTTCGGCTTTGGCGGCCCCTGGACCACCGAGGGTGTCGGCGACCTCAACGACTCTCAAGTGTCCGAGGCGCTGTCGCAGCCAGGGCCAGTCGTCGAGATTTTCACCCATGAGCACGCCCGGGCGACATTGCGCGAAACCATCGCAAGACACCATTACGGCATCGACCTTGGCGCCATCATCGCTGATGAGTGCGATAAACGCCGAGTCGGCTCCCGTCGCCTCTGGCAGCTCGTCAATGTTGGCCTGCAACTGGTCGAGATAAATCGTGGGATCGAGATTCTGCACGCCGACAGCAATCTTGGTCTGCAGTGCATCCACGGCACCGCGGGTACGCTCCCCGGCCCGCGGTTTGCGGTGCCGGATACCCGTTGCTGGCGTCTTGTTGGACGGACTCGTCATTACGGGAAAACATTTTGACACGATGCTGCAGGAATACAAGATAAGTCGCTGTATTTTTTGCTTTCTTTGCCTCAAACGGCATTTTACATAAGCCTTTACGCCGCCGGCCGGTCAACCGATCCATCCCTGCGCCGTTATAGCTCTGAACACCGCAGCAAGGGCTGAAAGGAGACCCCCATGAAACACGCGTATCAAGACCTGGCAGAACGCACAGGCACAAGGAAGTTAGCTGGCTGGATGACGATGCTGTTGGCAGCCGTTGTCCTGGCGGCTTGTGGCGGAGGCGCCGGCACCACGGCCAACCAGAATACCGGCACGGCCGAGTGTGATCCGAACAACCCCGACACGTTCGCAGAGTGCGGCACCGTTCTGGTCGCCCTGACGGACGCTGACGGCGATTTCGTCACTTACACCGTTGACGTGCTGTCGCTGACGCTCGAAACGGCCAATGGCCGCGTCGTCGAAACCATGCCGCGCAAGACGCGCATCAACTTTACCGACTACGTGGACCTGACCGAACTGGTAACCGTTGCGACCATACCACCCGCAACCTATGTATCCGGCACCATCAGTCTCGACTACAGCAACGCTGAAATCTTCGTCGAAGACAGCAGCGTCGAGGACGATCCGATGAAGGGGTCGAAGGCAGCCGTCGTCAAGGACATTGATGGCAATATTCTGACGCAGACGGAACTCAAGATTCGCCTGTCCAACCGCGATCAGCTGATTGTGACGCGAGGTCGCCCTGCTCTTCTGCAGCTCGACTTCGACCTGGGCGCGTCTCACACCGTCGATATCGCTCCAACACCGGCTGATGCCCTTTCGGAACAATTCATCCTGGCAGAAGTTGTACCGGTCGACGAAAAGGAAATTCGCGTGCGCGGCCCGCTTGTCGGTGTCAGCATCGACGAAATGACCTACACGGTCGCGCTGCGTCCCTTCCACGACCGCATCGGGGATTTCGGCCGGATCAAGGTGCATGTCACGACCGCCACCGAGTTTGAAGTGGACGAAGTTGTGTCTATGGGCGTAGATGGCTTGAAAGCGCTCGAGATCGCTGGCCCAGGCACACCAACCGTCGCAAAAGGAACACTGAACGTTGCCGATCGCGAGTTTACGGCAGACATAGTGCTTGCCGGCTCCAGCGTTCCCGGCATCGACAGGGACGCCGTTATCGGCAATGTCATCAAGCGGGATGGCAATTTCCTGACCATTCGCGGTGCAACTATTGTTCCGTCGGATCGGCCCACGCACTTCCACAACGATGTTGTTGTTGAAGTCGGGCCTGAAACGAAGGTGTTCAAGGACGGCTACCGAGCGTCCGACCTGAGCATCGATGCCATCTCGATCGGCCAGCGAGTAACGGTCCGCGGCAATCAACCGACGCCGGCAACGGACGCACTCGCCCCGCAGATCCTGTTCGACGCGACCCAGGGCTCCGTACGCATGCACGTCACCCACCTGTCAGGCATCGTAAACACAGTCATGCCTGGCGAGACGGAAATTACGCTGCACTCGATCGATCGTCGTCGCGTACAGATCTTCGATTTTGCCGGCACCGGCAAGTCGGAAATGGAGAATGCGGATCCGGATCACTACCAGGTTGCCACGGGCAACCTGACGCTCGCCGCCTTTTCGGAGGGCAAACCGATTGTTGCACGTGGTTTCCCGACAGCGTTCGGCTGGGCGCCGCCTGATTTCACGGGTCGAACCGTCATCGACTATACAGACGTTCGAAGTGTCCTGGGCATTGCTTGGGGCGCAGCAGGCACCGCGATGCCGTTTAACGAGATCACGAAGGAATACCTGGTTCTCGACAACGACAATCCGGACATCGATCAACGCCATTTCATCAAGCAGGGTCCTGTCCTGATTGATCTCACGGCGCTCGATTCCGATACGAAGATCGTGCCTCGCGAGACTGGCCTGCTGGCGTTCTATATCAAGTCAGCCGACAGTGTGCGCATGTACTCGCACTTCGAAGACTTTACGAACGATTTGGCCACGAGCCTCACCGGTGGCGATCGAGCGCGCTCGATGCATGCTCGCGGCAAGTACGACGTAGATACCAACGTGTTCACGGCGTACAAGATTGGCGTCTATTTGCTGGAGCCCTGATAAACGATAGGCCCTAATCCACCCCGTAAGCCTTATCAACTGGCTCTGCCCCGCTACCGCAAGGTGGCGGGGCATTTTTTTTGGACGCTCAGAATTGAAACAGCTCAGCGGCCCTGCCAGCCGAGCGATGTAACCTGCCCTTCGGTTCGCCATCCATCTCGTTCAGCGATCGCCCGCAGCCGCTCAACTCGATCAGCCGGCTGAGGATGCGTGGACAGGTAGGTGGCAATACCAAGCACGTTTTCATCCGCGGCATCCCAGCGCTCAAACAGCCGGGCAGCCTGGTTCACATGGCCATACTCGGAATGCACGATAGCCAGGCCAAACGCGTCGGCTTTGGACTCTTGCTCGCGGCTGAACCCGCGCAATGCAATATCGCTGGCATTGATTCCCAGGCCTGCCACATCGTTACCTGTAATTACCGCGAAGAACAGCGACAGCAGAATTCCGCGGCCCAGCGCGCGCAGGTGATCGCGATTCCTGAAGTGGCCGAGTTCGTGGCCGAGCACGAACGCGAGCTCGTTTTCCGATTCAACCTGATCGAGCAAACCCTGCGTAACGATGATGAGCCCGCCAGGCAATGCCATAGCGTTGGCCACGTCCGAGTCATCGATTTCGACCCGAAACTCGTAAGGTGTTTCAGCCCAGTGCCTGGCGAGACGATCGACCAACGACTGCGCCTGCCCCAGGCGTTCATCGGCTGGCGACACCGTCACGAGGTCATCCGGTATCCAGCCTGAAAAGAGTTCGGCCTCGGTCTCGGTGGACACGAAATACAGAGCGACCTCGATGATGAATATCAGTGCCAGCGCGATGATGATGAAAATTGCAGTGAGGCCAACGATCAGCGTGCCAGCTTCTACCAGCGGATGCTCATCGCTAACGTTGATGCCTTCCCGCGGTTTCTTCGCAATGAACTTCACTGCATCTTCATCCGAATCGGCTCGCGAACTTGACAGCGGTGCCAAAAGCCAGCATCTCGACGCCTGCTGTGCCTTTGCCATCGCGTCCCGCGTTGGCCAGGCGGGAGGTCTCCAGGCGAACGTTGAATATGGCGTCGTAGCCCTGCTCACGTGCGGCTTCAGTCATGCGCAGCAGCGCTTCGCGCCTGGCTCGCTCGAGCAGGGGTTCGTAGGTCTTGATGCGGCCACCGATCAGGCCACGCAACCCCGCGATGACTCGCTTGAAATAGTCCAGGGAAATGACGATGCTGCCTGTGACCATATCGGAAGAAGACACTCTCCAATCGTCCGGCATGGTATCGAATGACACGACCGGAAAACCATGCAGGTCATCCTCGCGCTTTCGAATACTCTGGAAGTGATTTTTCTCGATAATGCTGCCGATGAAGTAAGCGGCCATGAGCAGCAGCAGCGGCAGTCCAAAGTTCACAAACACATTCAACGTCTCAAAAGAGTCTTCCATCTCACGCAACCCGAACCGCGGTGCCGTAAGCAAACAGCTCCGCTGCGCCCTGTGAAATTGAACTCGTCGCAAAGCGGACGTTCACTACGGCGTTGGCACCCATCGACTGGGCCTGCTCGATCATTCGTTCTGTAGCCTCATTGCGAGAGTCCTGCAATAACTCGGTGTACCCTTTCAGCTCACCACCGACAATATTCTTGAGGCCGGCCATGATGTCGCGACCAACGTGTTTGGCACGCACGGTGTTGCCTGTGACCACGCCGTAGAACTCGACAATTTTTCGGCCTGGAATACTCTCGGTATTGCTAATTGCGATCGCACTGCTGCTGATGTTCATGGACACTCCTGGTACGGGATTTTGAAAAAATGCTGCGCGTAGTCTAGCACCGCCAGACTTCCTTATTGGTTTGCTTTACGATGAAAAGCCGATACGCAAAGAACACAGGCAGCGCACTTGGAATTGAGCTCCATCAGCACAGGACTGGTCGTCGTTGCTTTGACTGCGATAGCACTCGGTGCCCTGATAAAGGGCATGACCGGGCTGGGCTTACCCTTGATAGCGGTTCCGGCCATTGCGACATTTGCTTCTGTTGAAGAAGCGGTCGTACTCATGATTATCCCGACCTTCGGCTCGAATCTCTGGCTGGTGGGCACGCATCGACGATTTGCGAGTCTGCTGTCGGCACATGTGCCGTTCCTGGTGGCCGGATTGGCCGGCGGTACCATTGGCACATTTCTGCTCACGGTCCTCGATGACCGGTGGCTCAAGCTGACACTTGCCGTTTGGCTGGCGGTGTACCTCATTCAATTCGTGTTCGGCAATTTCCTGCGATCGTTGTTTCAGGCAAAAGGAGCAACGGCAGCGGCCGTCGGCTTCACAGCTGGAACGATTCAGGGCGCGACCGGGATCTCGGCACATATCGTTGCGCCCTACTTCCACGGCCGCAAGCTGGCGCCCGACGCCTACGCTTTCCTGATCGCCTGCGCGTTTATGACGTTTTCAGGTGCCCAGCTGGTAACAGCCGCCAGCACTCAGCTGTTCACTGCAGATCGATTGGTAATTGGCATGATCGCGCTGGTTCCGACGCTCGTATTTACACAAGTCGGTATCGGCCTTGCCGGGAAGATCTCCGACGCTGTCTTCCAGAAGATCCTGATCGCGATCTTCGTGCTAATGGAGATCAAACTGATTGCGGACGTCTATGGATAGTGCCCCTGCTGAAGTCATCACCTGAATCCCGGAACTCAGTGCATCCAATCCTGTTGCCCAAGCATCTGTAGGTATCAACGCCAAATGGGTATCGCCATGGAGAGGAGATTATGGCCGGCAATCGGCGGCACCATCGCGGCAATTGCAGTGACGACGACGATGGACGCAACGGGCTACACAATGTTCAGCGCATTGCCGTTATTTCCGCTCGCGGGTCTCTTCTGGTTCCTGCAACGATTCTCGCGGCAGGAGATCGGGCTGATGTGGGGCCAGGTCAGGTACTATGGCCTGGCACTGGCGTACCCGGTTTTCGTGCTCGGCGCCATGGCAGTGACTGCCATTCTGTTCGGGGCCGTCGATACCAGCAACGCAGACTGGAATAAAACGTTCGCCAATATCGGGTTGATGAGCTTTACCGGCATTCTGATGGTCCTGATCACGGAAGAAGGCTTCTTCCGCGGCTGGCTCTGGGCCTCACTCAAGCGAAGCGGCCAAAATGACGCACAGGTCTTGATCTGGTCCTCACTGGCGTTCACGGCCTGGCATATTTCCGTGATCACCCTGGACACGGGCTTCGATATTCCCGCGGCCGAGGTACCCATTTACCTGATTAATGCCACGTTAATCGGGGCCGTTTTCGGCATGATCCGCCTGATGTCGGGCTCCGTGATCGCTCCCAGCCTCTGTCACGCGGTCTGGAATGGCCTCGATTACCCGCTGTACGGCTTCGGTGAAAAGGTTGGCGCGCTTGGGATACAGCAGACCCACATTTACGGCCCAGAGGTCGGAATCCTCGGAATTGGCCTGAATCTGGCGTTTTTTGCCTATTTGTGGCGCAAATATGCGACCCCTGTCTCCGAAATTTCGTCTTAAAACCATTGACTTGCGCCCCGCCGAGGATATACTGCGCTCAGCTAGATTGATCGGCTGATATTTGTGTATTCCATTTCGAAGTTCCTCATTAGTACCTCGTCCTGTTTTTCATAAGTACAAGCATCAACTCGCGACCCGGCCTTTTATGAGGCCAACTTTACTTTTGTTTAAATAGGAATTGACTATGTCTACTACTACCGGAACCGTTAAATGGTTTAACGAAGCCAAAGGCTTTGGCTTCATCGAGCAGGAATCAGGTCCTGATGTATTTGCTCATTTCAGCAACATCCAGGGCGATGGATTCAAGACGCTGGCCGAAGGCCAGAAGGTTGAGTTCACAGTGACGCAGGGCCAGAAAGGTCCGCAAGCTGAGAACATCGTACCGCTCTAAGCTCGAAACGGTTTAGAAACTAAAGGGCGAGACCTTACGGGTCTCGCCCTTTTTTTTGTGCCGGATTGCGCGCCTGGACGGATTGGCCCTGGTCAACACCTTGTAGCGATTCTCGTTGCAGGCATCATCCCGCAGTAGATTTACGTATCGCGCGGGCACGACTCGCTGGCTACAGTCACAAAATGAAAACCGTTATCGAGCCCTTTCGCATAAAGATGGTTGAGCCCATCAAGCTCACCACGCGGGAAGAGCGCGAAACGCTGATCCGGGCAGCCCACTACAACCCTTTCCTGCTGCGCGCCGAAGACGTCATCATCGACTTGCTGACGGATTCCGGGACCAGTGCCATGTCGTCGGAAGCCTGGGGCGCGATGATGCGGGGCGACGAGTCCTACGCCGGAGCCAGAAGCTGGTACCGGTTTCGCGATACGGTCAAAGACATCTTCGGCTTTGAGCAGGTCATTCCCACGCACCAGGGACGCGCCGCCGAGCACATCCTGTTCAGCGTGATGGTCAAACCCGGCTCCATCGTTCCGAATAACACGCACTTCGACACGACACGGGCGAATGTCGAGTTCGTTGGCGGTACGCCGGTGGACCTTGTCTGCCCCGAAGCCGATGACCTCGATTCCGACTACCCCTTCAAGGGCAATATGGACATTGCAGCCCTCGAGAAGCTGGTTGCCGACAAAGGTGCGGAGAACATACCCGTTATCATGGTGACTGTGACCAACAACTCGGGCGGCGGCCAGCCTGTTTCGATGGCCAACATACGCGAGATCAGCCGCGTTGCCAGGACTGCAGGTATTCCTTTTTATATAGATGCCTGTCGCTTTGCCGAGAATTCGCACTTCATCAGGCAGCGCGAGCCAGGCTTTGAAAACACCCCCACCATCGACATCGCCCGCGAGATGTTCAGCTATGCCGATGGCTGCACAATGTCCGCCAAGAAAGATGCGTTCGGCAATATTGGCGGTTTCCTGTGCACCAACGACGCGGAGCTTGCGCACCAGGAGCGCAACATACTGATCCTTACCGAAGGATTTCCGACGTACGGCGGGCTGGCGGGACGTGACCTCGAGGCTATCGCCGTTGGGCTGCGAGAGATCCTGGACGAGTACTACCTCGACTACCGGCTGTATTCGACCGCGTATGTCGTTAACCATTTGCGGGAGGCCGGCATCCCGGTGATGGTGCCGGCCGGCGGGCACGCTGTTTACCTCGACGCGCGGCGCTTCCTGCCACATATCGAGCCGCTGCAATATCCGGGTCAGTCACTGGCCGTGGAATTGTATGTCGAAGCCGGCATTCGTGCCGTCGAAATTGGCACCGTAATGTTCGGTGCCGACCCGCACACAGGCGAAGAACACCCTGCCAGGCTCGACTTGCTGCGTCTCGCGATTCCGCGTCGCGTCTACACGCAAAGCCACATGGACTACGTGCTCGAATCCATCGGACTCGTTTGGGACAGACGAGACAACATCCGCGGCTTGAAGATTGTGCATGCGCCCAGGTACCTGCGGCATTTCACGGCCCAATTCGACTGGGTCTGAAGTATTCTGGCTCTGTCATGCCTGAAGAGCCCCAAAAACCAGTTGGCCTGCTGTCCCGTAGCCTGGGGGTGTTTGGGTACAGCAGCCGTGCACTTGAACTTGTCTGGACGACGAGTCGACCGCTGACGATTACATTGGCGTTATTGACACTGGTGGCTGGCGTCCTGCCGGCCGCGATTGCCTATATCGGTCAACTCATTGTCGATGGCGTCGTCGAGGCAACGCGCGCGACCGACCCCGACACACGCGGCGTTTTGTATCTCGTTTTCCTGGAAGCGCTGGTCGTCGTTGCCGTCGCGGCGGCACAGCGAGGAATTTCGGCGAGCCAGTCCCTGCTACGCGCCCTGTTGGGCCAGCGCGTCAATGTCATGATTCTCGAAAAGGCGATGACGCTCGAGCTCACGCATTTTGAAGACTCCGAATTCTACGACAAGCTGACACAGGCGCGGCGCGAAGCCTCCAGTCGACCGTTGAGCCTGGTCACGCGAACGTTCGGCCTCGTACAGAATGCCATTTCGTTAACCAGCTATGCCGTCTTGCTGTTCGCTTTTTCGCCGTGGGCGGTCGTCATTCTTGTCGGTGCCGGCCTGCCTTCATTCTTCGCGGAGGCGAAATTTTCCGGCGATGCATTTCGATTGTTTCGCTGGCGCTCAGCGGATACGCGCATGCAGATGTATCTCGAAACGGTGATCGCTCGCGAAGACGGCGTCAAGGAGGTCAAACTATTCCAGCTCGGTCCTCGCCTGCTGCAACGCTATCGCGACATATTCAAAAAACTGTTCGTTGAAGATCGCCAACTGACTTTGCGGCGCGATACCTGGGGATTCGTGCTGGGCCTGCTTTCCACAGCCGCACTGTATGCCGCCTATGCATGGATAGTCATCACAACGATAAGCGGCGCTATAACGCTCGGCGCGATGACGATGTACCTCGTGCTTTTTCGACAGGGCCAGTCAGCCGTTGCGGCAATCCTGACTGCGGTCAGCGGCATGTACGAAGACAACCTGTATCTGTCGAACCTGTACGAATACCTCGAGCAACCCGTACCGGCGCGACGCGGCGCATCGGTACGTGGCCCGGAACCAGATCGTGGCCTGGAATTCCAGAACGTGTCTTTCAAGTACCCTGGAGCAAACAAAAAGGCACTGAACAATATCAGCCTGCGGATTCGTCCCGGCGAGAGCCTGGCCCTGGTCGGTGAAAATGGATCCGGCAAGACGACACTGATCAAGCTGCTTACTCGTCTGTATGACCCTACCGAGGGTCGCATTCTGCTGGATGGACTCGACCTGCAGGAATGGGACGTCGAGACCTTACGGCAGCGAATTGGCGTCATATTCCAGGACTTCGGCCGCTATCAATTCAGTGTTGGCGAAAACATCGGGGCAGGCGATGTTCGCCATATCGAAGACTCAGAGCGCTGGAAAAAAGCGGCAACGACCGGTATGGCGGCGCCGTTTATCGATGACATGCCGGAAGGCTATGAGACGCAGCTGGGGCGCTGGTTCAAAGGCGGCCGTGAGCTATCGGGCGGGCAGTGGCAGAAAATCGCACTATCGCGCGCTTTCATGCGCAGCGACGCCGACATCCTGGTTCTCGACGAACCGACGGCTGCGATGGACGCATCCTCCGAGGCCGCCGTATTCGATCACTTTCGCGAGGCAAGCGGCAACAAGATGACCATACTCATTTCGCATCGATTTTCCACGGTGCGCGCTGCCGCGCAGATTATTGTCATTCACGAGGGCGAGATTCTCGAGCGCGGCAATCACGAGAGCCTGCTTGCCGATGACGGGCAATACGCACACCTCTTCAAACTCCAGGCGCGCGGCTACCAGTAATTCCGGCAGCGCCGGCTGGTTGCAAAATCGATTACTATCGACCTGCGACACAACCCATAACAGCGAGCACCTGTGTTTCAAAACGGACAAATAGCCGCACCAGCCATTATGGCGCTAACGGTCGGCATCAGCCTCCTCGGCTTGTTTCGGCTGCCCCAGGTCATTAACAAATGCCTGTTCAGGCCGTATTTCTTCCTGCGTCAAAGACAATACGACACGATGATTCTCAGCGGCTTCGTACATGCCGATCTCGGTCACCTGTTGTTCAATATGGTCACGTTCTATTTTTTCGCGTTTCCGCTCGAACGTTTCGTGGGAACGATACCGTTCCTGATCCTGTACTTCACTGGTCTTGTACTCAGCCACACCTGCACTTACGTCAAGCAAAGAAATAATCCGGAGTATGCCTCGCTCGGTGCGTCCGGCGCGATCTCGGCCGTCTTGTTCGCCTTCATCGTGTATTTCCCGACAACGACACTCATGATTATTCCGATTCCGATACCCATACCGGCCGTTGTATTTGCGGTCGGCTACGTGGGGTACTCGTATTGGGCGTCACTGCAGTCGCGCGGGCGCATCAACCACGATGCGCATTTGTGCGGGGCACTGAGTGGACTCGGTTTTGTCGCGATAACCGACCCCCGGGCATTTGCAGAGCTACTGAAAACAATAGGGACATTCCTGATTTAATGTACTAATACATTAAATCAGGAATGTCCCCAAACTACCGGAAACCCTCGCAGGGCTGCGGCAATTGCGTATATCTACGATTTAGCCATTAGCGGTTCAATTGTGAGTCAGCAATCGGTTGATTCGGCGCAACGGGAGGCAGGCAATCATGTCCGAGTTGTTCCGGCCAATATCAATAGAACAACTCGCTTCCTGGTTATTCGCCGAACTGGAAAGCCGCAATACCATCTTCGGTATTCCTCGCCAGCACTTTTTCGTGCCGCGCACCGACGCTGTGTATCGCACAAGCGCGTTTGGACACCCTCTCGATACACCGTTCGGTCCCGCCGCCGGGCCTCACTCGCAGATGGCTCAGAATATAGTTACGGCCTGGTTGTGCGGCGCGCGTTACATCGAATTAAAGACGGTACAGACGATTGACGAACTGGATGTCAGCAAACCGTGCATCGACATGGAGGACGAGGGCTATAACGTAGAGTGGTCGCAGGAACTGAAGGTCTACCAGTCCTTCGATGAATACCTCAGGGCCTGGGTATTGATTCACGCCTTGCACGATAAGCTCGGTTTTCCGGGAAGCTCGCCAGCGCTCGTTTTTAACCTTAGCGTTGGTTACAACCTCGAAGGACTGCTGAAACCGAACATGCAGTGGTTTCTGAATCAGATGTACGACTGTTCCGACTACAAGCAGTCGATTATCGACCAGGTCGCGGCATGGTACCCGCCGGTTCGGGAGCTTGATATACCGGATTGCATCTCCGATAACGTCACTCTCTCGACCATGCACGGCTGCCCGCCCGACGAGATCGAGAGTATTTGCACGTACCTTCTGCGAGAGCGTCACTTGCATACCCTCGTCAAGTGCAACCCGACACTGCTGGGCCCCGAGCGTGTGCGGACACTCCTGAACAAGCACTTGAAATTCACCGACGTGATCGTGCCGGACATCGCTTTCGAGCACGACCTGAAGTACTCGGCTGCCGTGCCGATGCTTGGCGAGCTTCGAAAAACAGCCCGCGAATGCGGCCTCCAATTCGGCGTGAAGCTCTCCAACACGCTGGAAGTTGAGAACGTCCGTCCGGTGTTCGATTCGACGGAAGAGATGAGTTACCTCTCCGGGCGCCCGCTGCATGCAATCACGGTGAATCTCGCCCGCAGGCTCGCGCAAGAATTCGATGGCGACCTGCCGATGTCGTTTTCAGCCGGCGCGAGTTGCTTCAACGCGCCCGACCTGCTGGCCGCCGGTATGCAGACCATCACGGTCTGTTCGGATCTGCTGAAGACCGGGGGGTACCTGCGTTTGCTCGACTACATCGCCCATGTCGACGCTTCGTTCCGCAAGGCGGACGCATCGGGGATCGGCGAATTTATTCTCAGGTCCGCGAATTCGACAGACTCGAACGCTGATATCAAAGCCGCGGCCCTGTTCAATTTGCGGCGATACGCGGACGCAGCCGACAGAAATCCGGATTATGCGAAAGATGGATTCGATACCTCGCACACCAAGACATCGAGAGCGCTTGGCCTTTTCGACTGTATCAAGGCGCCCTGCGTAGACGAATGCCCGCTGGACCAGAAAGTACCGCGGTACATGAACGCCGTGCGGCAGGGCGACATCCCGGAGGCGCGTCGCGTCATCCAGAGCGACAACCCGCTGCCCTGCATACTGGGCCGGGTTTGCGACCACTTGTGCGAGCAGGCCTGTATCCGTACGCACCTGGACGATCCGTTGGCGATCCGCGATATCAAGCGCTATGTAATGGATCATGCACCAGCTTCCGGCGGTGGTCATCCACCGAGGCCGCGTGGCAAGAAGGTTGCAATCATCGGGGCCGGACCCGGAGGGATATCCGCCGCGATCGAACTCGCCCGTGGCGGGCTTGCGGTTGAAATTTTCGAACAGCATGCCTACCCCGGTGGCATGGTCGGCGGCGTGGTCCCCGAGTATCGTCTCCCCCAGTCCGTTTTCGACAAGGACTTCGGCATACTTAAAGATCTCGGCGTCAAGGTTCACTATAAGCAGCGTGTGGGTCGGGACATACAGCTGTCGCAATTGCGTCGTGATGGCTTCGACCATGTCGTGATTATGGTTGGGGCACAACTGAGCAAGGCGCTTTCTCTCGCGGGTGAAGCTTGTGTTGGTGTCGTCGACGGGTTGCAGTTCCTGCGCCAGTCCCGCGAAAATCATGCACTCGATATCGGCAAGCGGGTCGGCGTCATCGGCGCAGGCGATACCGCGATGGACTGTGGCCGCGTTGCCCGGCGCCACAACGAGAGCCACGTCACTCTGATTTACCGGCGCACGCTGGACCAGATGCCTGCCGACCGCGAGGAAATAACGCAGCTGATTGCCGAAGGCATCGAGGTGCTCGAACTGTCGAAGCCGCAGAGACTCGTGGTCGAAGACGGGAAACTGCAAGCGCTGCAGTGCCGACGCATGACGTACGCCGGCGATCGCGATGCCTCCGGCCGCAAGGTCCCTCACGAGGTCCCCGATTCAGACTTCGAGCTGCAATTGGATACGCTGATCCTTGCGATCAGCCAGCATGCGGTTCTCGACTTCTTCGATCAGGAGCCGATCGAAGTAAACGACCGCGGCTACATCCAGGCTGACCCGGTGACTTTCGAAACCTCCGTACGCGGCGTTTATGCCGGTGGTGACGTTGCCAATGACGGGCCCTCTTCTATCGTGAAAGCGGCTGCGGCAGGCAAAGCGATCGCCGACGCTATTTTGGGTCGTCATGATTCTCAGTCCGATTCAGGCGAACCCGTGACCGTGGACACGGCGGCGTTGCTTCGTCGCAGGAGCCAAAAGCAGCGACGAGTATCGACTCCGCACACGGAACTCGATGATAGAGACAATTTCAACGAGGTGTTGCTCACCTATTCCGGGCAACAAGCCAAGACCGAAGCGTCCCGTTGCCTGGATTGCGATACGTTTTGCAGCATCTGCGTTGGCGTCTGTCCGAACCTCGCTTTGTTAACCTACGAATCCGGGTCATTTGACGTTCGCCTGCCCGAGTTGCGATTCGAAAACAACGATTTTCGCGTTGAAGCAGGCAAGACGTACCGGGCGAAGCAGCCGTTCCAGGTCGCTGTATTGACCGATCTTTGCAATGAGTGCGGCAATTGCACAACGTTTTGCCCCACGTCGGGGCAGCCGTATCGAGACAAACCTCGCCTGTATCTCGATCGAGCTGATTTCGAGGAACAGTCAGACAATGCCTTCATCGTGTCGAGGGACGAGAAAGTCTGGGCGCTGGAGGCGCGATGGCAAGGCGCCAACCATCGCATCGAACTCAACGGAAAACTCGACTACACCGGCCCCTCATTTTGCGCAAGTATCGATCCGCAAACTTTTACAATCGAGCGCGCTCAAATGACGGGCCGCGACGATACCTGTTCGCTGGAACCGTGCGCGGCAATGTTCGTGCTGCTGAAAGGGCTTCAACAGTCTGTGCCATTCCTGCCGACGGCGTTGCCGCCTGATGTGGCCGCGTCAGGACGAATTGCACACCCGGGCTACGAGGAATGAAATGAGCTCGCTGCTGATTACCAACGGCCACCTTGTCACGCTCGATGCCGACAATCGGTTTATCGAGAAAGGCAACATCTACATTGATGGGCACGACATCATCGATGTCGGCGATTTCCCTGCTGAAACTTACACCGCGGACCGCACGATCGACGCCCGTGGCAGCCTGGTCATGCCGGGGCTGATTAACGCTCACCATCACCTTTATTCGACCTTTGCGCGCGGTTTTACGCCACCCGGCCCGCCGGCCACGACGTTCGAAAATAATCTCAAGAGCCTCTGGTGGAAACTGGACGCCGCGCTGGATTCCGATGACGTCTACTACTCCGCATTGCTGGCGATCATGCACGCGGCTCGCGCCGGCTGCACAACGATCATTGATCACCACGCCTCGCCATCGTGTTGCGACGGCAGTCTCGATGAAGTCGAACGGGCATTCAGGGATGTCGGCCTGAGCGGCTGCCTTTGCTACGAGGTTTCAGACCGCAACGAGGTGGGCCAGGGCATCGAGGAAAATGAACGCTACATCCGGAAATGCCGCGCTTCGGGTGACGGCCAGATGGCGGCATTGTTCGGCCTGCACGCATTGATGACGCTAGGCACCCGGACGCTCGATCGCTGCGCCGATATCGGCAATTCCCTCGACGCAGGATTCCACGTACACGCCGCCGAAGATGAAATCGACGTAACGGTAACCATGGAGCGCTACGGACGACACATCATGGACCGTTTTCTCGACTTTGCCATTCCTGGTCCCAAGACGATCTTCGTGCATGGCATCCACTTTGGCCCCAGGGAGCTGGACCTCCTTCGCTCCACCGATTCGATGCTCGTGAACGCCCCCGAATCCAATATGAACAACGGGCTCAGCGTCGCGCCGATTCTGGATATGCTCAAGCATGGCGTAACCGTCGGCGTCGGCACTGATGGGATGTCATCTCATGTGATTTCCCAAGCCCGCGCCATGTACCTCCATCAACGCACCTATCACCGGGATCCGACCGTGGCCTTTGCCGAGGCGTGTGAGATTCTTCTCAAGAACAACCGCCAGATCTGCAATCGCCTGTTTCGTGAACCTCGAGGCATGCTTGCAACAGGGCAACTGGCCGACATCATCATTCCTGACTATGTGCCGTTTACGCCGTTGAATGCCGAGACTTTCTATGGGCACCTGCTGTTCGGCTTAAGTTTTGCGCAAGTTCGCACGAGCATTGCGCGAGGCCGGGTCATTGTCGACGACGGCCGCCTGCCGCACCTCGACGAGGACGAAATTCGCGCGCGCTGCGCCGAACGAGCACCTAGAATTTGGAAGAGAATACATTGATAACTTACTGGAATAGTTGATTTTATATGGGAGGCTGGAAGAACTACCATACGCCCGGAACGGTCGAGGAAGCGATCGCCGTATTGCACGACTACGACGGCAGCGCTCGCGTTATCGGCGGCGGCACCGACCTCCTTGTGGAAACCCGACGCGGCATGAGGCGGCCCTATGAAGCCATGGTCGACGCATCGCGTATCGCGGGTCTCAATACAATCAGCCAGACCGAGGATGGCATTGTGATTGGTTGCGGCGTTACTCACGCCGAGATCGTCAACGATGAACGCATCACTCGACACGGTCAGTGCCTCGCCGAAAGCTGCAGCGTCATCGGTGGGCCACAGGTCCGCAATGTCGGCACACTCGCCGGTAACGTGGCCCATGCGCTGCCCGCCGGCGACGGCACGATTGGCCTGCTGGCACTAGGTGGAGAAGTCGAAATCGCCGGTACGTCGGGCCGCCGCTGGATACCGGCCAAGGACACGTTCATCGGTCCGGGTAAGAGCGCCATCGATCGTCACCGGGAAGTACTGACGAGACTGCGATTCAAACCAACGCTCGGCGGCGAAGGTTCTGCGTTTCACCGCGTGATGCGGCCGCAGGGTCTTTGTCTGCCTATCATCTCCATGGCGGCGCGACTGACCATGGATGGCGGCGACATTACGGCCGCAAGCATCAGTATGGGGCCCGTTGGTCCGGTGCCCTGGTTCGCAGAACCCGCCGCCGAGGTGCTCATCGGAGGACCCGCGAATCATGAGCAATTCGAAAAAGCGGTGGCAATCGTCCTCGCGAAGGTCACCCTGCGGACCAGCAAGTACCGGGCTACCGCGAAATATCGGTCGGCAATGATCCGCACGTATCTGCCGCTCATTCTGGCCAGGGCCGCCGAGCGTGCCGGAGCCCGGCTATGAGCCGGCTGCAGACGACAGTGAACGGCGCTCCCGTGGACATCGATGTGCCTGAATCACGCTATTTGTCCGAGGTATTGCGCGAGGACCTTCGACTGACCGGCACAAAAATCGGTTGTGCCGAGGCTGAATGCGGCATTTGCACGGTACTCGTGAACGGCGCCGCGGTGCTCAGCTGTGTTTTCCCGGCGTTCAAAGCGCAGGGTGCAAACGTGGAAACGATCGAAGGCCTGTCCGGCGGCGGCAAGTTGCACGCACTGCAACAGGCGTTTCTGGAGCATGGCGCAGTGCAGTGCGGCATTTGCACGCCGGGTCTGATCATGACGGCCAAAGGGCTGCTGGATCGGAAGGACGCCGCGGGCGAAGCTGTGAGCGAGGGCGACATCCGGACTGCGCTCAAGGACTCGTATTGCCGGTGCACGGGTTACCAGAGCGTGATCAATGCCATACTCCAGGCATCGGGCCAGGATGTAGCACCTTATCTCCCCGAGACCCAGGCTGCGGGCCTGGCCATCGGCAAAGCACAGCCCAACCCGAATGCGCTGGAAAAAATTACCGGCAGCGCCCGCTTCAGCGATGACTACCGTTTCCCGGGCATGCTCTACGCTCGTACAAAACGGGCCGGGGTGCCGCACGCGCGAATCCGTTGCATTGATATCTCCGCTGCGCGTGAGCTTGACGGTGTGCATGCCGTTTTGACGCATGAGGACATACCCGGCCGGAATGCGCACGGTGTGGTGAGCGTTGACTGGCCGGTCCTGTGCGGCCACAAAGTCCGCTATGTCGGCGATGCGGTGGCAATCGTGGCGGCCGAATCGCAGGAAATCGCGGCCGCGGCCCTGGATCTGATCCATGTTGATTATGAGGAACTGCCGGCCGTGACCGATGCCATACTGGCTGCAGGGCCCGACGCACCGCTGGTGCACGAAGAGCGGCCTGACGGCAACCTGCTCAAACACATCAAGTTAAGAAAAGGCGATATCGACTCCGGGTTTGCAGATGCGGATGTCGTTGTCGATCAGACCTACCGCACACCGACGACGGAACACCTGTTCCTCGAGCCCGAGTGCTCGATCGGTGTACCGGCCGGCTACGTTCCAACAAAATTCGGCGGTCACTGCGACACGCTCGCCGTGCGCGGCGAGACTGCGAAGCACGACAAGACGACGATTTATGTCGGCAGCCAAATACCGTACATCGACCGCGACCAGGCCGCGGCAACGCTGGGAGTAGAGAAAGATGCCGTTCGCGTTGTTGCTACGCTCATGGGCGGTGGCTTTGGCGGCAAGGAAGACATCGCTGGCCAGATCCATGTGGCCTTGCTCGCGGAGTCCACGGAGCGGCCGGTGAAAATGTTGTACTCGAGACAGGAAAGCCTGCTGGTGCACCCCAAGCGGCATTCCACCATCATTCGTATTCGTACGGGTGCAACAAAAGACGGCAAGTTGACGGCCGTGCAGGCAACGCTTTATGGCGACGGCGGCGCTTACGCCAGTCTAAGCGAAAAAGTGCTCACGCGTGCGACCACCCATGCGACCGGTCCTTACGACGTACCAAACGCAACAGTGGACTGCTTCGCCGTCTATACCAACAACGTTCCTTGTGGCGCGTTTCGGGGTTTCGGCGTTACGCAGAGCTGTTTCGCGGTCGAGAGCAATATGGACATGCTCGCCGAGAAGCTCGGACTCGATCCAATTCAATTACGCCGCATCAACGCACTTGACGTCGGGTCAGAGACATCGACCGGACAGGTAATGCGAGAAAGCGTAGGCCTGAAAGAATGTATCGACAAAGTCGAACGCGATGTACGCCGCGAAGACTTTCGCTGGACCTGGGATGAGGGCCATCGCCGCTTCGCTTGGGGCATGGCGGTGGGCTACAAGAATACCGGACTGGGTGGTGGCGCGCCGGACAAAGCGACGGCCGAAGTCGAGGCATGGAATGATGCCGACAAGGGACTGATGGCCGAAGTGCGCATCTCCTCAGCAGAAATGGGCCAGGGCTTGCCGGCCGTACTCGCCGCTTGTGTCGCGGAAGAACTGGGCATTCCCTGCGAGCGCGTCAACGTCTTGCTTGGCGACACCGATTACTGCCCGGATGGCGGCCCAACGACGGCCAGCCGGCAAACCTATGTCAGTGGCAACGCGGCACGGCTGGCCGCAAGAGAAGTGGCACAGCAGCTTGCGAAAACAGATGCTGCAGAGAGAATCAAGATACGACATGAATACTGGGCACCCAAGACGATGCCGCTCGGCAAGGGTGGCGATATGCACGTCGCCTTCGGCTTTTGCGCACAGGCCGCATTGTGCGAGATCGACATGCGGACTGGCGAGGTCAGTGTTCGCGACATCGTTGCCGCGCATGATGTTGGTCGTGCCATAAACCCACTGACGCTGGAAGGACAAATCGAGGGTGGCATCGTCATGTGCATAGGCTATACGCTGACGGAACACTATATTCAGGAAGAGGGTAAGCCGTGGACGAATGTCATGGCGCGTTACAAGACACCAAGCATTACGCACGCCCCCAAAATTGTTTCGCACATCGTGGAGCACGGCACCACCGACGGGCCATTTGGCGCGAAAGGTGTCGGCGAATTACCCAGTATTCCGACCAGCGCGGCGATTACGAACGCAATCTACCGCGCTACCGGAGTACGTGTTCGCAGTCTGCCTGTCGACCAGGATACGCTGCTTCAAGCCATTCGCTCCGGGGCAAACCAAGTTGAACTCGCTTGGGGTGACCGTACGCCTATCCCCACAATACAATTCGGAGGCGGACAGTGAACCTGATACCTGAAATCCGCGAAGACGTGCGGCAGAAGAGCATCGCGCGCGCGCGTGCACAGAAAATTATCCTGCCCACGTTCGCCCAGCAAAAAGACCCGACGCTTGTTCCGGACTCGATCAAGGCTCGGCTAAAAAACGTAGGCCTTTGGGACCTGGACCCGGCGAACCTGTTTCGCATCACCTGGAAAAACGAGCCCGTCGAACACGGGGGCGGATTCGGGGAAGGTAACTGGATCGAATTTCCACCGGCGTTGACGGGCGTCGACGCGACAATCGTCGGTATTATCGGCCAGTGGTTTCCGACCGGCGCTCACAAAGTCGGTGCTGCCTACGGCTGCCTCGTGCCGCGCCTCGTAACCGGCGCTTTCGACCCTGACGCTCAGAAAGCTGTGTGGCCATCGACCGGAAACTATTGTCGTGGCGGTGCCTACGACTGTGCCCTGCTCTCCTGCCCGGCTGTCGCAATTCTGCCCGAAGGCATGAGCCGCGAGCGCTTCGAGTGGCTGAGGGAAATCGGCACCGATGAAATCATCGCAACGCCCGGTACCGAGTCAAACGTCAAGGAAATCTATGACAAGTGCTGGGAGCTGCGTGAGCAACGTGGCGACGGCATCGTCGTGTTTAACCAGTTCGAGGAATTCGGCAACGCGATTTGGCATTACCAGATGACGGGGTCGATCATCGAAGAGATTTTCCAAAACCACTATGCACAGGGGCGCCGCCTCTCCGCCTATGTCAGCGCCACGGGCTCGGCCGGTACGATCGCCGCGGGCGACTACCTGCGTACACAGCACCCGGACATCCGCGTTGTCGCCACCGAAGCCTTGCAGTGTCCCACCCTGCTGCAATTCGGTTTCGGTGAGCACCGAATCGAAGGTATTGGCGACAAGCACGTCCCGTGGATTCACAACGTGCGCAATACGAATCTCGTGGTCGCCGTCGATGACGAACAGACCATGCAGCTCATGCGCCTTTTTGGTGAAGACGAGGGCCGATCATGCCTGCGCCGCGAAGGCGTTGACGACAACATGATTAACGCGTTGGGCGAGATTGGAATATCCGGACTGTGCAACCTCGTAGCCAGTATCAAGGCCGCGCGCTATTACGACATGGACGCGCGCGATGTGATCTTCACACCTATAACGGACTCGATGGAGTTGTATGCATCGCGTATGCAGGAAATGAAAAAGGCGCACGGGCCATACAATGCACACCTCGCCGACCAGCATTATGGCCGTTATCTGCAAGGGACGACTGCGGACAATGTGCGTGAACTCGGCTATGCCGACCAGAAGGCACTGCACAACTTCAAATACTTCACGTGGGTGGAACAACAGGGACGCACATCAGATGAATTGCGGCAACTTTGGGACGAGGACTTCTGGCGCGGAATTTTTTCACAGGACGTCGTGGACGAATGGGATCGTCTGATCGATGCTTTCAACAATGACGGAGACAAGTAATGAGCAGTAGCTATTACGCGGACGCGATGGACGTCAAAACCGACCTTGTGAAATTCATGCAGGACATTATCCGCATTCCGTCTTTGAGCTGCAACGAAGGCGCCGTTGTCGAACGTATCCGCGAGGAAATGCTGAAAATAGGTTACGACGAAGTCACAGTCGACCCAATGGGTAATGTCCTGGGCCGCATCGGAAACGGACCCCGTATCATCGCCTTCGACGGCCACTGTGACATTGTCGACGTGGGCGATCCGAAGCTGTGGGATCGTGACCCGTATTCAGCTGAAATCGAGGACGGCATACTCTACGGACGCGGTGCGAGCGATATGAAGGGCGGCGTCGCTTCCAGTGTCTATGCGGGCGCGTTGTTGAAAAAGCGCGGTATCCCCGACAACGTAACCTTTTATGCAACTGCGACGATTCAGGAAGAAGACTGCGACGGTCTTTGCTGGCAGTACATCATCAAGGAGGGTGGCCTGCGGCCGGACCTCGTCGTCATCACCGAACCAACCAGTCTGCGCATCTACCGCGGGCATCGTGGTCGCATGGAAATAGAAATTCACACGTCGGGCGTTTCATGTCACGGATCGGCACCCGAGCGCGGCGACAACGCAATTTACAAGATGGCGGGCATCATTGCCGACATCGAGAAACTCAACGATCGTTTGCCACCGCGGGATCCGCTGGGCAAGGGCACGGTTACGATCAGTGAGATCCGCTCCAGTTCGCCGAGCCTTTGTGCGGTTGCTGATGGCTGCACCATACATCTCGATCGCAGGCTGACGATCGACGAGACGGAAGACACATCGGTCGCGGAAATTCTGGCCCTCCCTTCAGTGAAAGCCGCGAATGCATCCGTAACTGTACTCGACTACGAGCTACCCAGTTACACCGGGCTCACCTACCCGACTCGCAAGTACTATCCCACATGGGAAACGAAGGAAGACGAGCCCCCCGTAGTGGCGGCAGTTGCCGCGTACAAGCGAGCTTTCGAAAAGGAACCTGAGGTCGGGCACTGGACGTTCAGCACAAACGGCGTCGCCACGGCCGGCATACATCATATTCCAACGATCGGATTCGGCCCGGGCCACGAACGTTTCGCGCATGCGCCCAACGAAGAAACCGAAGTCGAACACCTTGTCTGCGCGACGGCCTTCTACTCTGCCCTGGTCGAAGAATTCGCCAGGGATTAAAACCAGGAGATTCATCAAAGTGACTCGCACAGCAAAACCGATTCCCGACCACATGAAAGGCCGTGACTGGCTGATGACACAGGACTGGTCGGACGAAGAAATCGAACTCGCGCTGGATACGGCCGATCAGTTGAAAGGTGAGTTCAAGAGCGGCGTGCCGACCCTGCACCTCGCGCACAAGACGGCGTTCCTCATATTCTTCGACAAGTCTACGCGTACTCGTAACTCGTTCGAAGCCGGCATGACGCAACTCGGCGGTCACGCGCATTTCATCGACTCGGAAACATCGCAGATCGCCCACGGCGAGAGCCCCAAGGACATGGGCACCATCCTCTCAAGCTATGGACACGGCATCATGATCCGTCATGACCTGGTTCCCGGTGAGGGCCAGTCTTACATGCGAGATGTCGCGGAATGGGCAAGCGTCCCTGTCATCAACATGCAGTGTGACGTCGACCACCCGTGCCAGAGCCTGGCAGATCTCATGACGATTCGAGAAGAGTTTGGTAAAAATTTGAAAAATATAAAGATTGCTGTCTCCTGGGCCTATGCCCCCAGCTACGTGAAGCCGATGTCGGTACCGCAGGGATTGATCATGCTGATGACACGCTTCGGCATGAATGTGACGCTCGCACATCCGCCCGAGTATCAGTTGATGGATGAGCCGATGCGTTTGGCAAGCGACAACGCGGTCCGTTCCGGCGGGTCCTTCAATGTAGTGGATAACATGGAAGATGCCTTCGCCGATGCCGATATCGTCTATCCGAAGAGCTGGGGCGTGGAATCGCTTTTTGGCAAGCCGGATGAGGCCATGAAGATCGCGCAGCAGTATCGACACTGGATCTGCGACGAGGCGATGATGGCACGCGCGAAGAAACGGGCGATTTATATGCACTGCCTGCCGGCCGATCGCGGCTTTGAAGTGACCGACGCGGTTATCGACGGCCCGCAGTCACGCGTCTACCCTGAGGCCGAGAACCGCTTGCACACTGCCAAAGCTCTCATGGCGCTGACGATGTAAGGCGGAGTGAATCAGATGACAAGGTCCGAACCCGGCAAGAACGCCGATGCCCCGCTGGCCGTCATAGCTATTGGCGGCAATTCGCTGATTAAGGACCGGGAACATATGGATGTACTGGATCAATATCGCGCGGCCGGCGAGACCAGTCATCACATCGTAGCGATCGTCAAGCAAGGTTACCGGGTACTGGTGACACACGGTAACGGTCCGCAGGTCGGGTTTATATTGCTGCGATCAGAGATGGCAAGAGACGTCATTCACGAAGTGCCCCTGGCCAATTGCGTGGCGGATACTCAAGGCTCGATCGGTCTGCAGATCGCCCAGAGCCTGCAGAACGAATTCCTGCGCCAGGGAGTGGATCAGCCGGTGGTCGCGCTGGTTACCCAGACCGTGGTTGATGAACGGGACCCGAGTTTCAGTAAACCAAGCAAGCCCATCGGCCCGTTCATGAGCGAAGAGGAAGCGCGCCAGCATGAGCGCGAAGATGGCTGGGTAGTGGGCGAAGAAGCGGGCCGTGGCTGGCGCCGGCTGGTCGCATCGCCGACGCCGCTCAAGATCATCGAACTGCCCGCGATTCGCGCATTGCTTGCCGGCGGCACGGTCGTCATTGCGGCCGGCGGTGGTGGTGTTCCGGTCGTGTACAAACCGGACGGGACGTTACGACCCCGCCCGGCGGTTATCGATAAAGATGCTGCATCCTGCCTGCTCGCCTGTGAGCTGGGTGCATCGGTTTTTGTTATTTCCACCGACGTCGACAAAGTGGCATTGAATTTCGGCACACCGGAGCAGGTCGACATCGATCACATGAACGTGGCTGAGTGCCGCCGTTACCTCGAAGAAGGGCATTTTGCAGCAGGCAGTATGCGGCCGAAAATCGAGAGTGCGCTCAGGTTTCTCGAGAACGGTGGCAAGGAAGTAATCATCACGCAGCCTCATCACCTAGAAGGGGCTTTGCAAGGAATCAGTGGGACACACATCGTGCCCTGAAGGAGCAAACCGATGAACGGTTATCGCTGTTTTTCCTGTGCGGCAACGCAATCTGCGGAATTCACAGGATGCCTGTGCCCGGCTTGTGGCGGCAATCTCGATATCACCTACGACTATGAAGCAGTCGCCGCAAATATCGAGCAACTGGGCACTGACAGAGCCAGGTACCTCTTTTCCTATGCGCCGTTTCTTCCGGTGACAAAACCACACTCCCCCTTTCCGCTGCGGATCGGAGCAACGCCACTTTATCCGGCCAAACGACTCGGGCAAACGCTGGGCCTGCGTAATCTTTACCTCAAGGACGATACCGTCAGCCCGAGCGCGTCCAGCAAGGACCGCGCGAGCGTCATAGCGGTTCGCAGAGCCATGGATATCGGTGCGGACATCGTGTCCGTCGCCAGTACGGGTAACGCAGGATCTTCACTTGCGTGTGTCGCGGCGGCCGTCGGCATGCAGGCCATCGTATTCGTTCCGGAAACTGCACCGGCCGCGAAGCTCGCCCAGGCGCTATCCTTCGGCGCCACGGTGCTCGCGGTTCGCGGCAATTATGACGATGCATTCGAGCTGTGCCGGGTCGCCTCAGACGAATTCGGCTGGTTCAATCGCAGTACGGGTTACAACCCGTTTACCCGGGAGGGCAAGAAAATCTGTGCCTACGAAATATGGGAGTCGCTGGACGGACGCGTCCCCGACCGAATCGTAGTGCCGACTGGTGACGGCAATCTCTTGAGCGGCATGTGGAAAGGCTGGTGCGACCTGCAAGCTGTCGGTCTGATCAATCGAATGCCGAAGATCGACTGTGCCCAGTCGGAGTCCAGCGCAGCGATCAGCAATACGGTTCGTAGGATTCGCAACGGCGAAGCGTCCAGAATAGACTGGCCGACGATTGCAGTGGACGAAGTCAGAGCCAGCACGATCGCCGATTCGATTGCCGTCGACCGGCCGCGTGATGGTCTGGCTGCGGTCAGGGCCGTAATCGAGTCCGGTGGCGAAACCATAACGGTTACGGACGCGGACATCCTCGCGGCCATTCCCGAAATGGCGCGGCTTTCGGGTGTCTTTCCCGAACCCGCTGCAGCCGCGCCCTGGGCCGCGCTTAAACATATGCTTGGGAGCAACTTGATCGAAACGGACGAACTCGTCGTCTGCCTGGTGTCGGGCAGCGGCCTCAAGGATATTGGCAGCGCGCAGAAAGCGGCCGGCAAACCGCTTGTGATCGACCCCTCCATCGAAGCCGTCAGAGACGCGTTCCCTTACGACTGACCCCCCAGTCGAATTTCCGTTTCAGGATTGCCGCAAGTTCATGGCCGGTTTTTTCTGACATGGCCGTTAGTGGCGGCCGCACGTTGGCCCAGCGCGAATCGCCGGTGCTTATTGCGAGCAAGCGCTTCTGCGCCGGGATAGGGGCATACTCCTGCATCAACAGGCGAAAGCGTTTGGCAGTCTCGTGCAATTGCCTGGCGGCGGTGACATCGCCCCGATCGTACAGGTTGACCACTGCGGCGATAGCGCCAGCATTGATATTTGCAGTCGCAGTGATGCAACCGGGCGCACCGAGCTCCAGTGCTTCAACTAATGGCAGTTCTGAACCGGGATAAACCGTCAAGCCGTCAATCTCGAGCAGCGCCCGCGTATTCTCCCAGTCATTGGAACTGTCCTTGATACCGACGATCTGTTCCGGGAATTCACGGTGCAAGCGAGCGGCAAGGTGCGGCGGCACGCCAACAATGGCGATCGGCGGAATATGGTAGAGGTAGATGCGTGCGTCCGAACCGATTGTCGCAATCAGCTGTGTGAAATATTCGTACAAGCCGTCCTCAGTGACGCCCTTGTAATAGAACGGCGGCAAAGTCATGACAGCGGCGCAATCCATGTCGAGACAGGCGCGTGACAAGCGGGCCGTATCGGCGACATTCGACAGCCCGGTACCCGGGATCATCCTGGCCGGATCGATGCCGCCGTCAATGAGTGCCCGTATCGCGGCAATCCGCTCGTCGATACCGACTGACAACGCTTCGCCCGTGGTGCCGAACGGCGCGATGCCCGCGCAGCCCTGTTCGAACAGCCATTTCGCGTGCGCAACGTAAAGGTCCGATGCCACCGACTGATCATCGTTGAACGGCGTCAGTATCGGCGCAATAACCCCACGAATCTCCATGCTGCGATTGTCACTCAATTGCGTCTCGGTTGTCATCGTCTGTCGAGGCCGCCGGTGGAAGATACGTAGTTTGGTTTGGCTGCCGCAGTCGTACAGTTAGTGGATGCCTCACCTGAGATGGAGGATGGGATCATGAATGAGTCGTTGTTTCAGATCCTGGCTGGCCTGCTGATGCTCGCAGCCGCTATCGCTCTCATTGTCGCGTATCGAAAATACCTGGCCGCCGGTTCCGAACGGCGCATGAATAGTATGCTCGAGGCCGTCGGCCTCGATGCCAGGGTTCTCTCGAGCGCCGATACTGAAACCATAGTCAAGGAAATACGGCAGCGCTGCCAGAGTTGCTCCGGCGAGGACGTCTGTGAGCATTGGCTGGCCGGCAGGAAAGGGGGCGACAACAGCTTTTGCCCCAACGCCAGGGTCTTTGATGAACTCAAGAAAACCCGCGGCGCCCAGGGCTGATCTCTATTAGCACCTAGGTGAGCTCGCTGAAGTTGCCCATCTATTACGGCTGGGCAGGCGGAGTTTCTTGCTGTACGTGCTTCCGGAATTCTGCCGGTGTCGATTCTGATCCGTTACGACCTGATGGGCACACAGGATCAGCATTCAATACAGGAGCTCGACCCACCGACCTGCGTCGATGAGTTCGGTTTTTTTCTTCGACCATAGTTCTCGAGATCCGACCATGTTGGCGAACAGCTTATCGAGTGCATCGCGGATCGGGACGAGCCCGGCTACGTACACGTAGGTGTGTTCATCGTCGAGCATGTTCAGGATTTCTTTGCTGCGACTTTCGATCGCAAAATCCCACGCGATCGGGTCCGCCCAGTTCGGGCGCGGGCTCAACGCCTGGATTGCTTCAAACGTTTCCTCG
>Ga0224512_10001096_pt1 | contig 26939 bp, 24 predicted proteins | sample SF_May12_sed_USG_4_FD_169103 | JGI IMG/M metagenome (GOLD analysis project Ga0224512, IMG submission 169103) | Sediment microbial communities from San Francisco Bay, California, United States - SF_May12_sed_USGS_13 | ecosystem: Environmental > Aquatic > Marine > Sediment | place: USA... | reverse complement strand
GTGCCCGCCGCAACCAAAACCCGGGCCGTTGTCAAGACGTCCTCCGCAGCTCGGCTAGAGAGCTCCCCGCGGGTTTGCGGTACGATACAGAACGAACACAGCTCGTCACATCCGGTCTGGATCTTGAGATTGGCGCGCGGACCGACTCGAACCACGGGCACGGACGAGACGCCCTCACCTTCGCCGGCCACCAGCGCAGCGAGGTGGCCCTTGTCCCTGTTGGAGACCACCAGGTCAACGCCGGGTATGGCGCGAACCACTTCGGGTTCGCCAACTGCGTAACACCCGGTCACGATGATCATCGAGTGGGGGTGGTCTGCGACTGATCGCCGGATTAGCTTGCGAGAAGCCTTGGAAGCTTCCGCCGTGACGGTGCACGTATTGACGACTACTACGTCGGGAGCGGTGGAGGCGGACTCGTAACCCCGGGCGGCGAAAGCGGCCCGGATCTCGTCAGACTCAGCCTGGTTGAGTCGACAACCGAGTGTACGGAGCTGAACGCTACGCGGTACCGGCGTCTGCGGCACCGATGTTCACCAACATGTCGCCGAGCGCAGCCTCGTCCTCTTCCAGGAGGCCGGCCAGCAACTGGAGATCACTGCGCCGGATGGTAAGAACCCGACCGTTGAAGTCCTGCCGCATGATTTGAATCGCCCGAAGGAAGCGCTCCAAGATCTCAGCAGTGGTGCCGTCAGTTCTCTCGAGTTTGCCGAGGTCAATGGTCACCCCACCGCTCGACCACAAGGGTACGGCTGTCTTGCCGCGCTCGATTTGCGGAAGAAGCTGGTCGACGGGGACGCCGTAGAAAGCCGCCAGGCGGTGCATGCGGGGGAGGGAGAGGGAACGTTCCCCGCGTTCATACGCGCCCAGCACCGACGCCTTGAACTCTTGGTGCGAGAGCGATTCGACTTCTTGCAGCGAAAGGCCCTTCTGGCGCCGGATGGCACGCAGGCGCTCCCCAACCGTCTGGTTATACGTATCTGTCATGTTTCCCCTCCGACCATGCTCTGCGTACCGCGCCAGCAGCCTCGGTCTGCTTGTCACTCTACGTGATATTGTACCCGATTACGAGCGGAAATTGCCTCTGTACGAGTTCATCCTCCCCAGATGCCGCAGAACTAGTCCCGATGCCACCACTGCGGCGGTCTCTACCCGCAGAACCCTAGCGCCTAGGTCCAGTGTCGTGTCGGCTCGAGCCAGTTCCTGAGCCGAGAATCCGCCCTCGGGGCCGATAACCAGCGTCACGGAGCCGGTCGGCGGTGGCAGCGGGCCCCCGCCCTGATGGACCACCCAGGTGGGTGGAGGTAGATCGGCCAGAGTCGCGCAAACATCGATGGCCATGAGCCAGGCTCCCCCGCTTTGCTCGAGCGCTGCACCAGCCCATCGGGCTGCCTTGTTTGTTCTCGGAGCCTTGGCCTGTCCGAAATCGGTCGTCAACCAGAGCAAACGGTCGACCCCCAGCTCACTGAGTTTCTCAACCACGAAACGGACCCGATCTGAAGCGCGGGGAGGGGCTACCGCCACGGTCAACGCCGGCGATGGTCTGGCCACCCGGAACTCGTCACCCCGACGGATACCGTCGGACACCAAGCTCCCGCTTCCGACAGACCCCAGGCCGTCCGTGTAGGTAATTGGAGCCAGATCTCCGGCCCGCAGCACCCGGCGCAAGTAATGAATCTGCGGATCGGTCAAGGTCAGGACTTCCCCCTCCCACGGACGCGGCACATGGAGGTGAGAAATGTGTCCCATTCAATCTCGTAACCCGGCCGACCGGTTGGCGTGTCGCACCGCTAGCGACTCCGCCGGCGCCACTTCGCCCGGCTGGTCTCCTCGCCTCGAACCGACGCATAAGCTCGCAACGCTTCTTCCTCCTCCTTGGAAAGGTCCTCCGGAACCTGAACGTTGATCTCGACGAGCAAATCGCCGCGCCCGCGCCTTCCCAACCGCTCCATTCCCTTGCCGCGCAGGGGAAAGACTGTGCCGGGTTGGGTACCGCGCGGCACATCGATCTCCTCGAAGCCACCTTCGATCAGAGGAACCTCGATCCCGGTGCCCAGCGTCGCCTGGGCCAGGCCGAGACCGAACCGTACGATGAGATCGTCGCCGTCCCGGACAAATCGATCGTCCGGCTGGACATGAATCTCGACATAGAGATCCCCGCGCCGTGCCCCTCGATCGCCCGGTTCGCCCTGTCCGGTGAGGCGCAACCGGGTCCCCTCCGACACCCCTCCCGGAATCTCCACGCCCACGGTGCGCTCGCCGGAAATCACTCCCCGGCCGCGGCACGTCTCGCACGGAACCCTGATGACCTGACCGGTCCCGGCACAGAGGTCGCAGGTGGTCAAGGTCATCACCGATCCAAGAAACCCGCGCCGGGCTACCCGAACGGCTCCCGAGCCGGCACATCTGCTGCAGGTTTCCGGATGAGTGCCGGGGGCCGCCCCCAATCCGTCGCAGGTCTCACAGGCGACCAGGGCGGCGAACTCGAGTTCTCGCGTCACGCCGAAGGCCGCGTCCGCCAATGTGATCTGAGCCGGAACCAACACGTCTCTTCCACGATTCGCCTGTCGGGTGGGGGTCGCGAAGAATCCACTCTCGCCAAAGACCGAACGAATCAGGTCGTCGAAGCCTCCGAATGATGCGAAGAGATCGCTCAGATCAATGGTGTCGCCTCGGTCGTACCGATGGCGTCTTTCCGGATCGGACAACACCTCGTAGGCCTCGGCGATCTCCCGAAAGCGGGCTTCGGCTGTAGGGTCCTCCGGGTTGGCGTCGGGATGGGATTCGCGGGCCAGACGCCGGAACGCCTTCTTGATGTCCTCGGTGGTCGCGTCGCGCGGTACACCCAGGATGTCGTAGAAGTCCTTGCTCATGAGGAGCCGAGGCTTTCCTCCAGGTTCTCCGTGACCTCCTCGACGGCAGAGATTGCCCGGCGATAGTCCATGCGCATCGGACCGATGACCCCGACACTGCCGCCTGCTTTCCCACCAACCTGATACGTAGTCGAGACCACCGCGATGTCGACTTCGTCGCTGACGGGTAGTTCGCCGCCGATCTGGATGCCGGTGCCCTCGGGCACCTTGGTCAGGATACTGAGGACGAGAGTCTCACGTTCGAGCAGTTCGAGCACGCTATGGACCTTTGCTAGATCCTCCCAGAGCGAGGCCATCTGGGCGGTTCCCCCGACGTACACGTCCCGGGTTACCTCCTCGGAGCGGGCGGCGGCCTCCAGGACCCCCTGCACCACCTCGGCCACCGGAGCCGGCCAATCCTTGGAGAGCTTCTCGGCGGACGACACGGCGTCGGCGAGCGAACCATTCTCGATCAGTTCTGCCATGAGTTGCTCGGCTCGGGCCACTTCTGTGGGTTCGACAGGCTCGGCGAGACGGACGAGTTCTTGATTGACACGCCCTGAGTCCGTGACCAGGACAACCAACACGAGGTGACCGGCAATCTGAACGAGATGGATACCGTGGATGGTTTCTCCTCCAAGTCCGGGGCCAACCACCACCGACGGGTAATGGGTGATGTCGGACAGTAGGTCGGTGGTCTCCTTGAGTAGCTCACCCAGGCCATGGTGGAAGCTCGAGAAGAAACCCGAGATCTTGGTGCGAGTCGAGGTGCGCAGGCGCAGGGGTGTGCAGTTATCGACGTAGTACCGGTAGGCGAGGGACGTCGGTATGCGCCCCGCCGACGTATGAGGCTTCACCACAAAGCCATCACGCTCGAGGGCGGCCACGTCGTTGCGAATCGTGGCCGGCGAGACGTTGAGGCGGGTCAGGTCGAGGATGGCCCGGGAACTCACGGGCTCACCCGTCCGGATATGCTCCTCGACGAGCGCCCGCAGTACCTCGGACTTCCGCTCGTCCAACATACCGGATACGTTAGCGCTCACCTGGTTGGAGTGCTAAGACAGCTCTTCCGACCTCATCGCCAAACAACGGCCGCAGCACCACCACCCGGCCCCCCACGAGACCGAGTACGCCGGCCATTTTGAGCCGCTCTCCCCAGGGGCTGCGCAGGAGCGCCTCGCCGCCCGGTCCCGGCACTACGCCGGCCTTTCGTCGGAGACCCACCAGCAGGCGCTCCAGTTCCCGTTCCCAGGGGTCGAGGGCTTCGGTGCCCTGTTCCGGCCGGATGCCCCCCTCCACCTGATCTAGATAAGCCTCGAACCGGCGGACATTTCTCCGGCGGAGGCCGTCGCGATGCCCGTGAGCCCCCATGCCGAACGCGAGATATTCCCCCTGTGCCCATGTGGCGAGGTTGTAGACGCACGCGTGATCGGGTCGAGCCCAATTGGAGGTCTCGTAACGAATCAAACCGGCCGTCCGACACAAGTCTTCTGCCGCCTCATAGGCGTCCGCCTGCCGGTCGGGATCTGGAGCGGGAGCCCCGGCGGTAATGGCCCGGCTCAACTCCGTACCCCTCTCGACCGTGAGGGCATACAGAGACAGATGGTCGGGTTCCAGGTCAAGAGCGCGATGGATGGTGTCGCGCCACGAGTCGTCGGTCTCGCCAGGTGTGCCGAAGATCAGATCGATGTTGATCGACCGAAAACCGACCCGGCGGGCAGTCGCCACGGCCGTCGCCGCCTGGTCGGGCGTGTGTACGCGGCCGAGCGACGACAGAACGTCAGGATCGAAAGACTGGATACCGAGCGACACCCGATCGAAACCGGCCCGCAAAAGCCCTTCAGCCAGTCGCGAGGTCCAGTCCTCGGGATTCGCCTCGAGGCTCACCTCCGCACCATTGTTCAACCCGAACCGTCCCCGCAGATCGTCGATGATCGCGCCAAGCTGCTCCGGGGCAACTCGGGAAGGGGTCCCCCCACCCACGTAGACGGCATCGAGTTGTCGCCACTCCGCTTCCATGGCGATCTCGCTCCGCAGCGCCGCCACATAGCGATTCGTCGCTCCGTCCCGACCGGCTACTACTGCGAAGTCACAATAAGGACAGAGGCGGGCACAGAAAGGTATGTGCACATAGGCCGCCGCCCAATCGCCGGCATCGTCGGCCAGGTTCGCCGAATCAGGCGGACCGATAGCGACGGTCATCGGCGGCGGTCACTCGTCAGCATCAGACTGCAGCGCCGCTATGAAGGCCTCCTGCGGCACCTCCACTTGGCCGACGATCTTCATCCGCCGCTTGCCTTCTTTTTGGCGCTCGAGAAGTTTCCGCTTCCGGGAGACATCCCCCCCGTAACACTTGGCGATGACATCCTTGCGGGTTGCCTTGACCGTCTCGCGGGAGATGATCCGGCTGCCGATGGCCGCCTGGATCGGCACATCGAACAGCTGCCGGGGTATCAGTTTGCGAAGACGCTCAACCATTCGTTTGCCGTACTGGTATGCCTTGTCACGGTGGATCACGGTTGAGAACGCATCGACGGGCTGCCCGTTGAGCAGGATGTCGACCCGGACCAGATCGGACACCCGGTAGTCGAGGGGCTCGTAATCCAGTGAGCCGTAACCCCGGGTGCGGGACTTGAGATTGTCGAAGAAGTCGAAGACGACCTCCGCCAGCGGCAAGTGGTAGATGAGTTCGACTCGCTCTGGACTCAGGTACTGCATGTGTTCCATCACCCCGCGCCGGGCTTGCACGAGTTCCATGATCGTCCCAACGTACTCGGAGGGAGCGATGATCATCGCTTTGAGAAAAGGCTCCTCCATATGGTCGACGCGATCCGAGTCCGGCAGATCTTGCGGCGAACGAATCTCTTTGACCGATCCATCGGTGAGGGTTACCCGATAGGCGACGGAGGGAGCTGTGGCTACCAGCTCCAGGTCGTACTCTCGTTCGAGGCGCTCCCGAATAATCTCCATGTGTAGCAGGCCGAGGAAACCGCACCGGAATCCGAAGCCGAGCGCTCGCGACGTTTCCGGTTCGTAGACGAGGGACGAATCGTTGAGCCGTAGCTTCTCGAGCGCCTCTCGGAGCCGCTCGAAGTCTTCACCATCGGCGGGGAAGAGACCTGAGTAAACCATGGGTTTTGGGTCCTGATATCCGGGCAGAGCTTCGGCGGCCCGACCCGCGTGCATCACGGTGTCACCGACGCGAATCCGGTCGATCTCCTTGACACCAGTGATGAGATAACCGACCTCGCCGGTACCAAGTGTTGGCACGCGTACCGCCCTGGGAGTCAACACGCCCACCTCCGTCGCCTGATGTTTCTCCGAGGTGGCGGTAAACAACACGGTATCGCCATCGTTCAGCGATCCATCGACCACCCGCACGTAGCAGACCACCCCGCGATACGGGTCATAGTAGGAGTCGAAGACCAGGGCCCGCAGAGGTTGATCAGGACGGTAGATCGGAGGGGGCACATCCCGCACAATCCGTTCGAGCAGCTCATCGACCCCACCCCCGGTTTTGGCTGACACACGTATCACCTCGTCCGGGTCGGTCCCGAGCACAGACGCCAGCTCGGACGCAGCCCGCTCTGGTTCGGCAGCGGGTAGGTCGATCTTGTTGACCACTGGGATGATCTCCAGGCCAGCCTCTATCGCCAGAAAGGCGTTTGCCAGGGTTTGGGCTTGCACTCCCTGAGCGGCATCAACCAGTAGAACCGCACCTTCACACGCGGCCAGGGAACGGGATACCTCGTAACTGAAGTCAACGTGGCCGGGAGTGTCGATGAGGTTGAGCACGTAGTCTCCACCACCCGCGGACCGGTAGGTCAGACGCACGGACTGCGCCTTGATTGTGATCCCGCGCTCTCGTTCCAGGTCCATGGTGTCCAACACTTGTTCGCGCATCTCCCGCTCGCTGATGGCCCCCATGCGTTCAAGGAGACGATCGGCGAGCGTCGACTTCCCATGGTCGATGTGCGCGATGATGCTGAAGTTACGGATGTTCACCGAGGCTCCGAAATGAGGCGGGTGGCATTGTACCGGCAGCCCGGGCGCTGCTAACCTACTGAGCCGTTCGAACCTGTGGCGCTGAGCCCGGGTCGATTCCCCGAATCACGAAAGCATCCTTCCGCATGGCCAACATCAAGTCGCAGATGAAGCGCAACCGCCAGAACGTCAAGCGCAATCTGCGCAACAAGGCGGTCCGCTCGGAACTCAAGACCCGCACCAAGGTCGCCCTGGCTGCGGCAGAAAGCGGTGACGCCGGCACAGCCGCAGAGGCGCTCCGCCTTGCTCAACAGCGCATCGACACTGCCGTATCGAAGGGCGTGCTCCACAAGAACACGGCCGCCCGGCGCAAGGCTCGACTCGCCCGGCAGGTCAGAGATCTGATCGGCAGCTGAGATCAGCGTCCGCGGTTATCTGTCGTCGGTCGGAACCGGTAACAGCACTGGCGGCTGAAGGCCGGACGAATGAGAACCGACGACTTCTCAGCTCGCTCGACGGCCCTTGCCCTGGTACCAAAGGCAAAGCGCCACCGTCAACCGCTCCATGGTCACCCGGTGGATATCTTCGGGGGCCGTCTTCAACAACTGGTCGGCCCGACTCAACGCCGTGAGGGCGCGCTGCAATTCGCTATCACTGGTGCTGCCGCGTCTGCGCCATGCCTTCTGAACCGGATACGAATTCGGCTGCGTATCGAGCCATTCGGCCAGGGTTTCCAGGTTCGGTGCGACGGCGGCCAGGGCTCTCCGCCGCAGATCGCTTTCTAGGAACCCCATGAGCTGAAGCGGATGACCGTGGACGAGGAAATCCGCCAGGCGTCGCAAGGCTTCGGCGATATCCCCGGCCGCAACCGCGTCCGCGTAGTGCCACATAGGCTCGTCCGGACGGTTGCGGAAGCGGGCCAGAATATCGTCGCGAGAGATCTCCTGGTCAGCCGAGAACTGGTCCAGCGCCTGCGACAAGCCCGCTACGTCGGAACCGAACCGTTGCAGCAATGCCCCGGCTGCATCGTGGTTGAGTTTGAGCTTGCGGTCCCGGATCTCGGTGGTCAACCAATCCGCGGCGTCTCGTTCCCGAAGCTTCTTCACCTCTATGACCTCACCGAGTGATCGGACCACCTTGGCCAGCCGGGTCGGGAGCGCTCCGGACGTCAGGAAGGTCACCGTGACGGCCTCCGGATCGGTCGCGTTCAGCAATTCCACAATGACGTCCCCCTCGACAGCCTGCAGCGCATGAGCGTCGAGAACCTCGATCCCCTGGCGATGCCCGAACAGCGACCCGGACTGAAGGGCCGGGACGATCTGCTCGACCCCCGGTCGCAAGACACCGCCCTCGCCCGTTTCCTCCGCTCCCCGGCTGGGCACATCGATCCGCACCGTTGCGGGCCTTTCGACCCCGGCTTGCGTAAGAACCCGGCGGGACACCTCGAGCATCTCCTGCCGTTCGCCTGGTCCGGCGTCGGAAGGTCCTTTGACGTGGACGACGAACTTCACGGCTGAAAGTCCGGGACGTCCCGACCATACAAGCGCACCAGATCGCAAGCGGCTTCCACATCGTGGACCCTTATCACGTCGGCTCCGTACTCGAGGGCCAGGGTGATGTAGGCCATCACCCGGGGGAATTCACGTTTGCGGGGAACAGGGATCAGAACGGGATGGCCAAGACTCCGCAGATCGCCGAGGGCTCGAATCACCTCCATTTGTTGCAGCGTGTACCTGCGGTAGTCGCTCCGGTAGTTGATCGAAAGTCCCGGATCGACGAGCACGTCCGTGATACCTGCGGCGGCGAGTGTGCTGAGACGGCTCCCCAGACCCTCCGCCATTGTGGCAACCTTGTCGTCAGAAAACGCCATTGAACCTACCTGCAGCGGGTTCTTGCCTTCGATATACATCACAACGGTTGGAACTCCCGCTCCAAGTATCACCGCAACCATCTCGGGATCCTGGAGACCACCGGTGTCGTTGACGATGGCCGCGCCGGCGGTCACCGCCGCCGATGCCACCTTGGGCTTCCACGTGTCGACCGCAACAACGAATCCGTCCTGGACGAGCAGTTCCAAGGCAGGGAGCAATCGGTGCAACTCGTCCTCCGCGGACAACTCCGGGTTCTCGAAGTGTGAGGATTGAGCCCCCAAATCGATGATCGAGGCACCGAAATGCCGGTAGTCCCTGGCCATACGCAACGCATCCACAGGCGACCCGGCGACGGTGTGCTGATTGCGCGACTCGGGCGACATGTTGACCACCCCCATGACGTAGGTTCTGTCACCGGGAAAATCAAACCGGATGCCACCGGCTTGGAACGAAGCAACAGATTGCATTCCCTCTGCTCTCGAGAAGTGGTCGATCGCGGCAGCGTAGCGCACGAGCACGACGAGGTCCGGAACGAAACGAGCAACGGAGCCGGTGCGATGCATGAGGCGCGGCAAAGGGCCTTCTGATCAGTTGGTAGGCGCCCCACCTTCAGGGGCCCAGCGGGACGATCACATCACCGTCTTCGTCGGTTCGGAGAACTTCCGCTCCCGAATCCTCCAAGGCGGAAACGACGTCCGCCGACGGATGTCCGAACGTGTTGGAACCGACGCTGATGACCGCCGTGGTCGACTCTACGGCTTGCAGCCATGCCAGGTCCGAGGTGGCGGCTCCCTGATGTGGGACCTTCAGCACTGCCGCGCGCACAGTTCCAAGCTCCCGCTGGGCGATCACCTCGATATCGCCGGGAAGCAGCACTGTCCGGCCGTGCAGGGTGGCTAAGAGCACCAGCGATTGATCGTTGGGCGACGCGTAGCGGCGGAGCGGACCGAGCACGTCCAGGTGGATATTCCCGATGTCTGCAACCCAGCCCGCCTCGGGAATCTCGACCTCGATCCCCCGAGCGGCGGCACCCTCGAGCAGCTGCGCAAAGATCGGCCCCCCGTCGACAAAGCCGGGGTGCCACAGTCGACCCACCGGCACGCTTTCCAGCGCGGCCACCATACCCGACACGTGATCCGCATGCGGGTGCGACAAGACCGCCAGGTCGACACGGTGCACCCCGAACCGTCTGAGTTTCTGCAGCAGCAGCACCGGGTCCGGGCCTCCATCAATGAGCACCGTCTCACCGGCACTTCCTCGTATCAGAATGGCATCGCCTTGGCCAACATCGAGAACCACAACCGCTGCACCGCGGACGTGAGACGCCGGCGCAAACACAAGAGCGCCCAGCAGGGCGGCGGCCACCAGGGCCACCAGAGCCCGAACGGGCCTCCAAACGGCCACGCCCAGTAGGGCCAATACGAGCACGAGGCCGGAAGGTCCGAGCTGGGGCCAGGGCGCCGCCAGCCGTGCAATGCCCAGCACGACCTCCGCCGCCACCACCGCCAGATCGATGAGCGGCTTCACCCCGATCAACAAGCCCAACCCACCGGATACCGTCGAGGCGAGGACCAGAGGAGCGGCCAGGAGGTTGGCCAAGGGCGACACGAGGGGCACCGAGCCAAAATGGACGAGCAGCAATGGAGCCACCGCGATCTGGGCGCTCACCGTCACCCCCAGCGGAGCCGCCAGCCAACGAGTCTTCGCAGCTCCGAACATATTGGCTCCGCAAATCACCCCTGCCGTCGCCGCTACGGATAGCTGGAACCCGATGTCGGCACTGAGTTCTCCGGCAACCAGCAACACCCCGCCCACTGCAACACCCAGCGCCGACCACGGCGAGAGGGCGATACCGACGGTGCGCGCCACGAGCACGAGGGCTGCCATCGCCGACGCCCGCAGAACCGACGGCTCCCACCGGGTAATCACCACGAACAACAGGAGCCCGGCGATACCGACCAGGGCACGCCGGCGCGGCCCCATCGACAAAGGACCCGCGATAACCCACCACAGCGCCAGGAACACAGCCACATTGCTGCCGGACACCGCCACAAAATGGGAAAGCCCGGATTGACGTAGGCGTTCTCCGTCCAGCGGAGGCAACATTCGCACGTCGCCGATCAGGAACCCACTGACAAGGGTGGCTGCCGGATCGTCCCCGTACGGGTCCAACCCGGCCGCCACCCTGCCGCGTATCGCGTTTCCCACGCGGAACAGAGGGTCGACGGCGGAGCCGAGCGGAATTACCCGACGCGCGGTGACCCGCCCGGCGTAGGGATCGCCCCGGGCGAAACCCGGAGATGGACGGGCGGTTCCGTCCACTTGCACCCGCTGATGGGCGACCACGTCGACGGGATCGGTTAGCGCGATGAGCAGGGGAGCGCCCTGCCACTCATCCCAGCTTCCCTGATGCTGGAGATGGGTGGGTTGCAGCAGGAAAGAGTCACCACTGCGGCCGGGGCGGACATCGTCGATAGCCCACCCCGCCACGCGGACCGGCCCCGCCAGTGCAGGCGCCGCCAGAGTCACCTGTTCATCGACCGACGCCAGCGTCCCGGACACCGAACCACCGACGAGGCAGGCAGCCAGCACCAGCGCAACCCCGCCTCTGACGATGGCCACTATGCCAAGCACGACAGCAACCGTGATGCCTGCCCACCCGATGGCCCGGCCGGCGCTCGCCCCAACCCACACCAATCCTCCGGCGGTCAGCGCCCACCTTTCTGGACCAGAAGGGAGACGAAGACGCCCGAAAACGGACTTCACTTCACAACCAGTGCCTCGCGCAGGGCTGTCAGTTTTCCTTCTCCGATGCCGGGCACATCCAGCAAATCCTCGACCGTGGCGAACGGCCCGTGCTCTTGGCGGTGCTCGTAAATGCGCTCCGCCAGCACGGGACCAACCCCGGACAGAGCCTCCAGATCGGCGGCGGACGCATGGTTGAGGTCGACCAAACCGTCGTCGCGTGTTGCCCCCCAGGCAAGAGGACCAATCGTCTCGCCCTTCAGCGGCACCGTCACCTGATCGCCGTCGCCCACGGTGGCGGCCAGGTTCAGAGCGGAGAGATCCGCAAACGCCAGCGCTCCGCCGGCCGCCGCAACTGCATGGGCAACCCGGTCGCCGGGTCGCAAAGTGACCAGGCCCGGCGACCGGACAGCACCCGCGACGTGCACGGTGATCGACGCGGTTCCCACGGTTACCGCCGCATCAGATGACTCGTTGCGGTCGATGGCCAGTGGAGGCGGCTTGGCATCGGGTGCGCCCAACCAGACCCCTGCTATCCCGGCGATTGCCAGGATCGCGGCCGCCACTATCACCTGTACTCGCTGCAAAGCACAACCTCATAATCGACTTCCAGAGTCCTTGTATCAGCTGGGGCCGACGGGTTGAAGTAGGTTGCGCCGTACAGGCTTCTCGGAGGAGATCAATGGACACCTACCGCATCGAACCAGGAACGGCGGTTGACCTCGCTCGGTGGGACCCGGCAGATCGCCGTGGTTTCGAAGGCGACAAGGATGCTGCTCGTCTTGCCACGAAGGAGCTCAACAACCGGCTGGAGGAGCTTCAAGAGCTGCTGTATGCGGAAGGCAAACACAAGCTGCTGATCGTGCTCCAGGCGATGGACACCGGCGGTAAAGACGGGACCATCCGTCACGTGTTTGACGGCACCAACCCGCAAGGGGTCAAGGTGGCCAGCTTCAAGAAGCCAACCGAGCAAGAGCTGGCCCACGACTATCTCTGGAGAGTCCATCGCCACACGCCGGGGTCAGGAGAAATCGTGATCTTCAACCGCAGCCACTACGAGGACGTACTGGTGGTCCGGGTTCATAACCTCGTGTCACCCGAGGTGTGGGACCGCCGGTACGACCACATCAACGAGTTCGAACGGCTGCTCACCGATGAAGGCACCACGATCTTGAAGTTCTATCTCCACATTTCCAAAGATGAACAGAAGGCCAGACTTCAGGCTCGATTGGACGAACCACACAAGCAGTGGAAGTTCGCCAAGGGTGACCTCGCCGAACGGGAACGCTGGGATGAGTACATCGAAGCGTTCGAAGCAGCGCTATCGAAGACGAGCACCAGGGAAGCTCCCTGGTTCGTCATCCCTGCCGATCGCAAATGGTACCGGAATCTGCTGATCTCCAAGATCCTGGTCGAGGCGCTGGAAGGCCTCGACATGCACTATCCAGAGCCGGAAGACGACCTCGAAGGCATCGTCATCGAGTAGGCGCTGTCACATGGTTCAGCGCGGTCGATTGAGATTCTCTTTCACGTGCATCGCCGTCGACCCGCGGCTGCACATGTGGTGTGCACAACCTTCGCACGCCCGGTTCAGCCGGTTTGTCGCAGATCTCGCCGTTGGAACAACACGACCGACAATCCCACGAGCACCACCGTCAGACCGGCCAGGATGGCTCCGTTGCCCCAATCCATCCCGTTCTCCAGGGGGTGGGTGTTGAGGTAGTAGCTGAACGGTGAAACCCTGGCCCAGCCGGCCAGAGTGTCGTTGAGCGACGCAAAAGAGTTGACCAGATGGAAGACCAGAGCGACTCCGACCGACCCGAAGACGGCAACCCTGACCCGACCGGTGGCGGCGCTCAAAGCCAAGGCCAAAGCCCCAAAGACCAGACCGACCAAGGTCGCCAGGAAGGAAGTGGCGGCGATGTTGCCTACCTCAATGCCCAGTCCGCCGATGAGCGACCCCAACCACACTCCGGCGAAGGTGAACAGCCCTACGGCGACGGCGTAGAGGACCATCGCCCAGGCCTTTTCCAGCAACACCCGGGAACGCTTGATCGGGTTGGCGAGCAGCAGACCCATGGTGCGGTTCTGTTCCTCGCCGGCCAGGGCCCGGGCTCCGATCACGACCGTAACCACCATGACGGCGATAGGGGCCATCAGACCGAAGGTTTCAACCTCGTAGAAGCCCGCAGCTGTGCTCATATCGCCACCCCCGGCTCCCACGAATGCATAGAGCTCTTTGGGAATCTGGTCGGCGAAACTCAAGAGGGTCTGATCCATCAGACCGTACAGCGGACCCATCAACACGCCCATCACGAAGAACATCAGGTAGGCGGTAATTATGAGCAAACCCTGGTGTTCGGAGGCGGTCTTGATCCAGATCCGGGAGACCCGGGTAGCACCGGCCAGCCGGTCGACAACCTTCTGAGTCATGGGATTGCTTCGCAAACGGTCCAGCAGCGTGACCCCCACGTTCTGGCCTCGCAGGTCCCGGCGGTTGACCCCGACCAGGGCGATCCCGGCCAGAACGACCGAGGCGACGAGCAGAACACTCAGGTCGCCCCACTGGATCCCGTTGATGACCGGCTGACCGTTGTCGAAGTAGTTCCAGGGGAAAGCTTTGGCAACGTTCTCCCACCCCTCAATGATCGGGAAAATGCCGACGGCCACGAACCCGAGGGCCATCACTCCGGCGGTTACCCCCGACGCCAAACCTCGTTTGCCGGTCCAGGCGCCGATCGCCATGGCCAGGAAGCCGTAGAAGATGGCGTTGACGAACAGGTGGAGCGCATAAGCCCCCATCTGCATGCCGCCCATCCGGACATCCAGGATTCCGGCCACCAGCGGAGCGGCGCCCCACAGAGCCAAGGCCCCCAGTCCCACCAGCAGCATCATCGAAGCCGCCTTGGAGACGAGCACGTTGGTGCGACTCTTGGGATTACCGAGCAGCAATCCGATGGTTCCGTCCCGTTCCTCCCCGGCAACCGACGCCGAGCCCATCGAAACGGCCAGAGCGGCCAGCGTCAAGGCTCCGTAGAAGCCGTACAGCACGCCGATCGCCAAGCTGGCCACATCGGCTCCATCTGGAATACCCATCAGAGATAGGAAAACCTCGGGCAGTTCCGTGTAGACGGACAAATCAATGTCCCGGTACACCGCCATCGCCATCAGCAGGAGCAGCGCGAGACTGATGATGGCAATCGCCATCGCCTTCCAGCGGTCGCGGGTGGTTTTGGTGAAGACCGTTGCCAGCATCAGGCCGTCACCTCCTCATCCCGGTAGTAGGTGAGGAAGATCTCCTCGAGGTCGGCCGCTTCGGTGGAGATGTCCAGGACGTGGAAGCGTTCGGTGATGACTTTGAGCAGGGTCTCCATCTGACCGTCAAACGAGAGCCGTGCATGCTGGTTCTCTACCGTGACGTCGCGGACGCCGGGCAAGGGTCGCAAGACAGACGGATCGACTGGTCCATCGAAGTAGATGTTCACCTTGCGAATGGCCTTGGAACGCAGGCTGGCGACGGCCTCCAGAGCGATCAATTTGCCGTGTCGGATGATGCCGACCCGGTCGGCCACGCGCTGCACCTCGGATAGGGTGTGACTGGAGAGGAATACCGTAGTTCCGGCAGCGGCTACCTCTCGCATCAGCTTCTGAAACGCACGCTGCATCAACGGATCGAGACCGCTGCTGGGCTCATCCATGACCAGCACCTTCGGTCGGTTCATGAAGGCCTGAATCAGACCGACTTTCTGCCGGTTACCGGACGACAGATCACCAACCTTTTTCGAAAGATCCGCCTCCAGGCGCTCGGTGAGTTCGTCGACGTAGCCCCAATCGACGCCTCCCCGCAAGTTGGCGAAATAGGTGAGAGTGTCCCGTCCGGTGAGATTGGGGTACAGGGCCAAATCGCCCGGCACATAGCCGATGTGGTCGCGAATCTCGACCGACATCTCATGGGAGTCCATACCGAGAATGGAGGCGGTCCCCGAGGTCGGGCGGATCTCGTCGAGCATCGTGCGAATGGTGGTGGTCTTGCCCGCCCCGTTGGGACCGAGGAATCCGAATATCTCTCCGGCCCGGACGTCGAGGTCGAGATCGACCAGAGCGTGAACATCCCCGTAGTGCTTGGTCAGCTTCTGGGTATGTATGGCGATCTGGTCGGTCATGGTGTTTCTTCTTTCTCTCGTTGATGAAATGATTCGCTCATCATATTGACGGTGGCTTCGGTCAAGACTCCCCTGAGGATTTCGAGGGCGGGCGCAATATAAGAGGATGCGGCCTTGGGGTTGTCGAGTGGTTTGGTGATGTCGACGCCGGTAAGCCGCTCTAGGTGCTCGTGCAACACCAGGGCACCCAATGACCAGATCGTCAAGATGGCGGCCCGCTGCTGGGGATAATTGCTGGGCATGAGCAGGCCCGTTTCAACTCCGGTTTCGGTGTATTCAACCGCGTCGGCCACGATTTCGTCGACCAGCTCCGCTACGTGGGGCGACCCATCCACCAGGGTGCGGGCCAGATACCTGGCCAGCGGAGGCCCGCCAGAGGCGGAACGGAGTGCGGCCAGCGGGTCGAACCCGGCACCGGCAGAAATGGCGCCGCCCTTCAGATCCCGGATCATCGCCACGACATGCTCGTCGCAGGCACGGCGCAGATTGTCCATCGATCCGAAGTGGTGCATTACCAGTCCGGCCGATACTCCGGCGGACGCCGCAACCTTCCTCGCGGTCGTCCCGTCAATGCCGTGCTCGGCAAAGCACGCAATGGCCGCGTCACGGATGCGGGCTTTGGTGGTCCGATCGTCAATCGCCGCTGCGTCGCTAGTCGTCACCTCGATTGAACGCATGTTCAGTAGTCTATACGTCTGTTCAAATCAGATCAAGAAGCGCCGGGAACTCACACCGAACCTGCCGGCGACGCCGCCTCATCGAACGAGGCAGCGAGGCCCTACGCGCTCACGACCGATCGCTTTTGTCTTATGAAGAGAATGACTGCCGCCCCGATGACGACGAGAGAGGCAAAGAGCTGATTGGCGCGCATCCCCAAGACGATTGTGGCGGCGTCGGTGCGGATGAACTCGAGTGCGAACCTGGCCAGGCCATACGCGATGACATACACAAGGAACAAGTTGCCGCGGCGCATATTGAATCGTTTCTCCACCCACAGCACGACTGGGATGACGATCGCCAGGTTCCACAGGCTCTCGTAGAGAAACACCGGGTGGAAGGTAGCGGAATCGACATACTCGGCCGGGCGGAAGCGTTCGGCGATCTCAACCGCCCAGGGGAGTTCAGACGGAGTCCCGAACAGCTCCTGATTGAAGTAGTTGCCCCACCTTCCGATCGCCTGCGCCAAAGGGATTCCGATCGCAGCTGCGTCCAGGATCATCGGCACGTCGCCCTGGTTCCGACGCACGAGCCAGACACCGACGATCACCCCGGCGGTGAGTCCCCCGTAGAGCGCCAAACCGCCCTCCCAAATGGCGAACAGACGCCAAAAACCTCTATCGGCTATCTGGCTGAAACGCGGTGCCGCGTAAGCGATCCGGGCTCCCAGAACGCCGGCCACCACCGCCCACACCAGGAGTTTCTCGACAATCGCGGTATCGCCGCCCATCCGGCCGTACCGACGGGTCGTGACGATGATCGACACCACCACACCGAGACCGATCATCAACCCGTAGAAGTGAATATCGAGGGGCCCGATCTCGATGATGTTTGTGGAAGGCGACGGGATCGATGCGAACGGCATTGCCGGACAACGGTAATCGAGATGGCAAGTTGAGCGGAAGCGAATGTCTCAGACCGGACCAACGGGTCCCTGCAGCCGGTCGGCGACCTCGCGTGCCTCCACCTCGAGCGGGATGGCCCGGTAGGCGTCCTGATGGGACAGACCGGTCAACCGGCCACGGAGGTAACCGGCCAGGTAGCGCCAGAGGAACCGCACGACGCCGAGTTGCAGCCATTGGTGTACGTGGATCAGCTCGTGGACGATGAGCGGACCGAGCTTAGACGGATCGGTCTGGAGGGTATCCGGCCGGATGTAGATGGTGGTCCGCAGCGCCATGGCCGAAATAGCCCTACCCCACACCCGGGTAAGCCAGGCCGGTGCCGGCCGGATGACCACCCGCTGGAGATTCAAGCCCGGAAGGGCCGACGAAACGCGCACCGGAGGGATTCCAGAGGCGGTCAGCAAAGTGATCGGGTTCACGCCACCACGATATTGACGAGTTTCGGCGGTCGGGCGATCACCTTGCGCACGGACTTTCCTTCGGTCCAGGACTGGACCCGCGCCGCGGCCAGTGCAGCATCAACCGCCCGCTCCTCGCTGATGTCCGCCGGCACCTCAACACGATCCCGGACCTTGCCGTTGACCTGGACAACCATCGTGACCATATCCTCGACCAGCAGGTCCGGATCCCACTGCGGCCAAGCCTGGACGTGCACACTTTCGTCGCGTCCCAAACCGCGCCACAGCTCCTCGGTGACGTGTGGGGCAATCGGGGCCAGCAGCTTGAGGAGGGTTTCAATCGCCTCAACCCAGGCTTCCCGGCCCACTATGGCGGAGTGCAGGGCCTCGTTGAGGGTGTTGCGGAGTTTCATGAGCGCGGCAACAGCAGTGTTCCATTTGAACGCAACCATGTCTTGATCGACCTTTTGCATCGTCTGATGCACCATGCGCCGGAGCGCCAGAGAGGCTTCCGCTGAGACATCTCCCTCAGGCCGATACCGGATCGTTCCCAGCTTCCAAACGTCCTGGATGAAGCGGAAGGAACCGAGAATGCCGTGGCTGTCCCACGGTCCACCTTTCTCCCAATCGAACGCAAACATCAGGTATGTCCTGACGGTGTCCGCCCCATAGCTTGCCACCAGTTCGTCGGGGTTGACGGTGTTCCCTCTGGATTTTGACATCCGTTCGACCTCGAGGTGGTGACGCAACTGCGACACGTCGTTATCACCCGGCACGAGCGGTATCTCGACGGTTGCCTCGTCGGGAACTTCAACGGTGACTACTCCAGTATCTGTCACGACCTGCAGGAGGTTCTCGGTTCGACGCTTCAGCTCACCTACGACCATCCCGGCGCCCGGCGCGGCGGCCTCGTCGACCCGCACCGAAGTCGCTATCACCCGATTCCCCACCCGGCGGCCTTCTATTACGATCTGGTCGCCGCGTCGCTCCTCGCCGAGGATCTGGCCCTGGTTGCGCAATAGAGAGAACGGTTCATCGAACAGCCCCGACGGATCCCGGCCGTTTTCTTTCATCACTTCGGCTGTACGATTGAACACGCCCATGTCGCGCATCGCTTTGACGAAGAACCGGGCGTACAAGAGGTGCATGACAGCGTGCTCGGCACCCCCCGTATACACATCGACCGGGAGCCAGTAGGCGGCTTCTTCGGGATCGAATGGACCTTCTGTGAAGTGGGGAGACAAATAGCGGAACCAATACCAGGACGAACACATGAAGGTATCCATCGTGTCGGTCTCGCGTCGGGCCGGGGCTCCGTCAGAGTCGGTCGTGTGGAAGAACGCCGGCGTGGTAGTCAGCGGGCTGCGTCCCTCAAACTCGACGTCCTCCGGAAGAATGACGGGCAGATCCTCATCGGCGACCGGCTCTACAGCTCCGTCAGCCCGATGCACCATGGGTATGGGCGCTCCCCAGTACCGTTGTCGCGAAATCAGCCAATCGCGCAGGCGATAGTTGATCGCTTCCGACCCGACCGATTCTCCTTCGAGCCAATCGATAGCGGCCGCAACCGACGGGTTGGCCCGTCCCTTGGCATCAGTTGTCTCGATCCCATCGATCGGCCCACTGTTGACCATGACACCGGGTCCGACGTAGGCAACCTCCATCGTGTCGCCCGATAACGCCCCTCCCCCGGTCGGATGGATGACGGGAGCAACCTCGAGTCCGAATTGGCGAGCGAACTCGAAGTCACGCTGGTCGTGCGCGGGCACGGCCATGATCGCCCCCGTCCCGTACGAAAGCAGGACATAGTCGGCAATCCACACGGGAATCTTGGACTGGTTGACTGGGTTGGTGGCGTAGCCGCCGGTAAACACACCGGTCTTCTCCCGTTCGGTTTCCATCCGCTCGAGTTCGGATCGACCGGCGGCGATCGCTCGATAGTCGTTTACGGCCTGACGGTGCTCGTCGGTGGACAGTGAGTCGACCAGCGGGTGCTCTGGGGCCAGCACCATGAATGTGGCCCCCCACAGCGTGTCGGGCCGGGTGGTGAATACAACGATCTCGTCGCCGTGTTCGGTTACGAATGAGACCTCCGCTCCTTCTGAGCGACCGATCCAGTTCGTCTGCATAGTCTTGATCGGTTCCGGCCAGTCGATTTGGCCGAACTCCAGCAGATCATCGGCATATTTCGTAATTGCGAAGAACCATTGCTCCATCATCCTCTGGACGACTGGTTGGCCCGTACGCTCGTCCTTGCCGTCGATGACCTGCTCGTTGGCCAGCACCGTCTGCAACGTCTCCGACCAGTTGACCAACGCCTTGTCGCGATAAGCGATGCCATGCTCAAACATCTTCTTGAAGAACCATTCCGTCCAGCGGTAGTAGGACGGGTTGCAGCTGACGATTTCCCGTTCCCAATCAAACATTGTTCCCATCGAGCGAAGTTGGGCCCGCATCCGGTCGATGTTCTCGTAGGTCCATTTGGCCGGGTGGATGTTGCGCTGCACCGCCGCGTTTTCGGCCGGAAGCCCGAACGCGTCGAAGCCCATCGGGAACAGAATGTTGTAGCCCTTCATGCGCATCACCCGAGCGCGGGCATCTGAAGGGGTCATCGCATACCAGTGGCCGATATGAAAATCGCCCGACGGGTAGGGCAGCATCGTGAGCGCATAATGCTTGGGCTTAGCCCAGTCGACCTGCGACCGGTAAAGGCCATCAGTTTCCCACCGGTCCTGCCATTTCCGCTCGATGCGGTTGAAGTCGTAACTCGCCACTACGTGCCTCCTGGAACGCCGCAGCGTACCAGTGCGGTACGGCCATACAGCGTCGCACGGGGAGGCGGGCGAGCGGTAAAGCGTTGCCAGCGGCCGCCGTGCTGCGTCTCTGGTGCTACTGAGGTCGCTACGCTCCACCCATGCCCTGGCTGCTGCACCACGTGCAACTCGCCATCCCGCCCGGATCCGAGGATGAAGCGCGGGAGTTCTATGGTGGCGTGCTCGGTTGTCAGGAGCTGACCAAACCCGCCACGCTCGCCGAGCCCGATGGCGCCTGGTTCCGTTACGGAGGGGTCGAGCTCCATCTCGGGGTCGCCGAGGACTACCGGTCGGACCCGGAGGCCTATCCGGGGATCCTGGTTGGCGATCTCGACGAACTGGAAGCACGGCTGCGGGCGGCCGGTTACGGAGTCGAGCCCGACTACCGCCTACCGGGATACCGTCGTTTTTACGTGCGGGACCCCTTCGGAAATCGGATCGAGTTCCTGGCCGTCCTGTAGCTGCTTCCGTTAGAAATCCGGGTCCTCGCCCGGCCTAGGGACAACCACGCCCAAGTCTCCCAAGGTCCTGTCACGCAACCAGGAAGAATGGCTCGATCATCAATCTCATGGTCTCCAAAGCGGCAGGTGGACCCCAGCGCCGCCGCAGTCGCCGCGGCCGCCTCGTCACGGCAAGGTAGGCCTATGGATCGCATCGCTGATGAACAATCGCTCCTCGGTGCGGGTGAGGTCGCGTAGAACCGGGGAGGTTAGGACCGGGAGAACACCGCCCACCGCTCGCTCCACGACGGATGACCACAGTAGGTAACGGGCTGGTCCTCGAAGTCCTCGAAGTCGGGACCGAGAGCAGTGCCCAAGTCTCCGGTCGCCATTCCCCAGGGCGGACCTCCTGACTCAAGAGGCTTCCCGGCCGGAAAGACGACCGAACATACCCGGCCTCCGGACCTGACAAGCCGAACCGCGAGCTCACCGAACCCCGGGCGGTCTTCCGGGTGGAGCGCGCAGAAAAAGGTATGATCGAACAGCAAGTCGTACGGCTCGTCGTCGTCGAAAGTCAACGCGTCAGCAGCGACGAACCGGCACCCGAGGGGGCCGAAACGTCCCGTGACCAGAGGCTCCAGTTCGGTGGCGAAATCGACCGCGGTCACGGCCCAGCCCGCTTTGGCCAGCGCTTCGGCGTCATGTCCCAGGCCACATCCGGGAACCAACGCCTTCCTACCACTTCCTTCCACGCCGAGAGACGGGTCCTCCACCAGTCTCGCTACCAGCTCCGGATGCGGACCACCGAGGTCCCACGGCGGTCGACCAAGGGCATAGCGAACCGACCAGTCGCGTCCGGTGAGCTTTCTCCCTCTGCTCATTCGATCAGCGTAGAGCGCCAGGCGGACGGCGAGTAGCCTCCTGGTAGAGGCATTCCAGAACAGGAGAACCACGTGGACACCAGCGGCGCCAACGAAACCGCGACTACTGCCGAGGTCTTGATTGGCCTTGACCTCCACCTGCGCCGCCACCACTATCACAGTCCGGACGAGGATGCCGATCAGCTGGACCTGATTGAGCTGGGGGCGATCGCCAACCTGGAATGGGACGACAAGGACGGGCTCTGGGCGCAGCTCGACGAGATGATCACCTTCGACGTCACCCCTACCGGTTCTTCCATTTGTATCTATCTCGACGAAGAACCCGTTGTGACGTTGTGGGCAGCACGGACCGACGAGGGCGCGCCGTGGCTGGCCGACTGGGAAGCCGACCTGACCCGATCCGAGCAGCAACGCTTCCTTCGACGGGTCGGCGAGCTGGGCGCGGGCAGCAGGCGGCGAGTGATCGAGGCCGTGGATCAGCTCCGCGCCGGATCAACCGAGCCCGATGAGGGAGCTTTAGTAACCTCGACCGTGCGGGAGTGGCTCGCCCAACACTAAGCGAGGTCACGCGCTGGCCGGCGTTTGGAGAGCAACCTCACGGGCCAACCGGCGCAACCCTACCGACTCGGCGGCCCGCGTATCGTTCGATTCTCGCGGTGGGGTGTCCTCGTGGGCCGATCCCATTCGTAGGTAGGGTGAACGCGGGAAAGGCCCGCACCAACGCAAGGAGCAGCCATGAGTCAATACCTGTTGTCTACTTACACTGTTCAGGATGAGGTCCCCGGGGCGCCCGGTACGCCCGAGGAAATGCAGACATTCATGGAGCGGGTCATTGCCCTCGAAGCCGAGATGGACGCGACCGGTACGTTCGTCTTCGGTGGCGCACTCCACGGCCCCGATACGGCGACCGTCGTCCGCGTGAGCGATGCCGATGTGGTCATGACCGACGGCCCGTTCGCTGAGTCGAAGGAGCACATCGCCGGGTTCTACGTCATCAACGCGGACGACCTCGATGCCGCCCTCGCCTGGGCCGGCAAGGTCGCGGACGCAACCAACCATCCGATCGAAGTCCGCCCATTCTTCGCCACCGGTCGGCTCGCCGATCAGGTTCACGAGATGCCGGGTACCTGACGGGGTGACCCGTATCGTCGCCACCGGCGGGGAGGCGACCGGTGTCGAGCGCGTGTTCCGTGAGGTGTACGGCCAGGCGGTGGCGACGCTGGTGCGGGTTTTCGGCGACATCACCCTTGCCGAAGACGCCGTCCAGGAGGCGTTTGTCGTCGCAAGTGACCGGTGGCGAAGCGACGGCATCCCACCCAACCCGGCGGGGTGGATCGTTACGACCGCACGAAACCGCGCAATCGACGACCTGCGGCGCTCGGCCCGGGGCCGGGAACTCCACGAACAGCTCGGTGCGACCGCTAGCAGACCGAACGGCACCGGCGCCGAACACAGGTCTGAGGACGGGCCCGTGAGTGACGACCAACTCCGACTCATCTTCACCTGCTGCCATCCGGCACTGCGAACGGAGCACCAGGTGGCCCTGACCTTGCGACTGCTGGGCGGGCTGAGTGTGGATGAGGTGGCCCACTCGTTCCTGGTGAGCGAATCGGCGATGGCGAAGCGTCTCGTCCGGGCAAAATACAAGATCAGGGCCGCCAAGATTCCCTATCGCGTGCCGGCACGAGCCGACCTACCTGAACGATTCCGGTCGGTCCTGTCGGTGGTGTACCTCATCTACAACACCGGGCTCGACGATCCGGAACGTGCCTCGTTGCGGCGCGAGGCAATTCGGCTGGCTCGCGCCCTGGTTGAGTTGATGCCCGACGAGCCCGAAGCGGCAGGGTTGCTCGCACTGATGCTGCTCAGCGAGTCCCGGGTGCCAGCCCGCACAGCCGGGGATGCCCTCGTGCTCCTGCGCGATCAGGACCGGACCAGGTGGGACCACACGATGATCGAAGAAGGACATGCGATCGTGCGGGCCTGCATTCGCCGCGCCCAACCAGGCCCCTTCCAACTCCAGGCTGCGATCCAAGCCGTGCACTGCGACGCCGACTCGCCCGAAGCAACCGACTGGCCCCAGATCGTCGCTCTCTACGATCATCTATTCTCGGTCATGCCCACGCCCGTGGTTGCGCTCAATCGGGCCATTGCCATCGGCGAGATCGAGGGGCCCGGCGCTGCACTCAGTGCGCTCGACGCAATCGCAGCCGACCTCGACAACTACCACCTGATGCACGCCGCCCGCGGCACAACGTTGCGTCGGCTTGGACGACGAGACGCAGCGATGGCCGCCTACGAACGCGCCGCCCACCTCGCCGCGACGGAAGCAGACCGGCGGTTTCTCGCGCAACAGATCGAGGAGTTGGCCGACGACGACGACCTGCACCGGCCGAACGGATCGACGGGACCACATAACGAAACAAGTGCACGCTGATCGCTCCTGGAGTGCCGCTCCCAACCGCCCACGTCGACCCACGAGCCGACGCAACTGGTCGTCCGCAGTGGACGCAATAGTCGACACCTCATACTTCCTCGTACATTCGGCCTCCCTCCCGCCAGGAGGACCTACCCGCCGATAGCGCAACAGTCCAAGCCACGCGACTGCCCCCCAAGGCACGGCGCGTGAAATGCCCTTCAAGAGCGGGTAGGCGACAGGGGTGGATATTGCCCAGACTGGGTGATCTGTGTGGTTCCCAGCCGGACACTGCCCGATCCCTCGTTGCGGATGAGCGGGTAACAGAACGACGGTGCGAGGCTTCGATGAGCCAGTGTTGGCTTGAGGGCGGCTCCGCTCGCTACTGCGGGCCCTTCCCGTCGAGGAGATCGCAAGCGTCGTCGGCAAGGCCTTGACCGGCTTCGCCGAAAAGGTTGCGGGCCACATCGACGCCCGCGGCCTCGAGTTCGGTGACCTCGTCGGGATATGAGGCAGAGGCGGCGATGCGCACGGTGGGCAGGAAGTCCTGCACCCGACGCACGGCCTCGAGGTTGGCGGCTTGATCGCCCATGGCGAGGACTACCAGTTCGACGCCCGGGTGGAGACGCAGCCGATCCCAGAACTCGAAGTCGAGGGCGTCGCCTCGGATGATATTCCGTCCGGCGGCCGTATTGGCCGCCACTGTGGCGTCACGGCGATCGACGCCGAGCACCGATTCGGTGCGACGCAGGATCAACTCGTCGTAGGCCCCTGCTCCGACCCGCCCCATGCCGAAGACAATGATTTGTGCATCCAGGGGCTCGATCAGCGCGTCGTCGGCTTGGATTGGTTCCCGTCGGAGTAGTGACAGGCGATCCGACCAGCGGGCGTAGATGGCGTACCTCGCCGTGTTTAGGGGGGCAGCGAGCGCAAAGGAGACTGCGGCGGCGACGGCAATTGCGGACGTCCACCGCGCATCGATCAGCTCCTGGTCCACGCCGATGACGGCGACGATGAGCCCGAACTCGCTGTACGTCGCCAAGGTGATCGAGGAATGCCATGCCGTGCGGGCGCGGAAGCGGAAGCGCGACACCAGCCACACGAACCCGCTCACCTTCAGGGGCAGGACGAGCAACGCGACGAAGGCAACGACCAACTCTGCCGCACCGGGGGCACCCGCGAGGCCGATCGAGAGGAAGAAGCCGATCAGCAGGATGTCCTTGAGGCCGAGCAGGGTGTCGGCCAGTTCCGGAGCGCGACGGTGGCTGGCCAGCGTGAGCCCGATCACCAGGGCACCGAGGTCGGGCTTCAGGCCTACCTGGTCGAAGGACTGGGCACCGACGCCTATCGCCAGCGCCAGACCCAGCAGGATCAGCAGCTCCCCATGGCCGCTTCGGTCGAGCAGCCAGCCGTAGACGGGTCGGGCGGCCACGACCGCTACCACGACCGGCACTGCCCAGATCGACGGGCGTGCGTCGACGGCCACGGTCAGAAACGCGACGGCGCCGATGTCCTGGACGATGAGAATCCCGACGGCTATCCGTCCCTGGAGGGAAGCCGCCTCGTTGCGCTCCTCCAGTGCCTTCACTGCGAAGACCGTGCTCGAGAATGAGAACGCAAAGCCGATCAGCGCCGCCTCAGCGAGGGAGAGCCCCGAAGCCAGCGGCAATTCCAGTGCACCGAGACCCAGGAACAGAGCGCCGAGCAGCGCCGTGGTCAGCACAATGTGGATGGTGGCGCCCGCCCACACGACGGGGCGTCCCAATGTCCGCAACTGCAGCTTGAGCCCGATGCCGAACAACAGCAGTAGGACGCCGAGTTCTGCGATCACATCGAGGCTCTGGGTCGGCTCGTATCCGAAGCCGTGCAGGAGGAAGCCGGCCGCGAGGTAGCCCACGAGTGGCGGGAGGCGGACGGCGCTGGCGGCGAAACCGAACCCGAAGGCCACGATCAAGAGGGCCAGATCCATGGGGGCAAGCTACTCGAGAGAGGCCATCATGGTACCGACGTCGTGCGCAGCGCCCCGCGTAGCTGCTACCACGAGAAGTTGGACCCCGCCGGTATTGCGGTTCGGCCGCAGCTCACGGTGGGCGACGCACGCCGCCTCATCCGCCATGCGCAGTTCCGATCGCGGAAGCCGGGGAGCTCATCGGGATCCCGAGGCAGGTCACTCGAACTCTGAAACGGCGAAATCCCCCGCAGACACGGAGGATTTCGGGTTGTGGAGCTGAGGGGATTTGAACCCCTGACCCCTTGCATGCCATTGATGATCGGGGCACTTCGCCTACCAGGCCGAAAGCCCGAATCGCCCCGTATTCACTGACGATTCACCGCGTATCATCACCGGTCGTCTCGGGTCGTCAACGGTCCTCTCGCGGACTTTCCGCGGACTCTCCGCGGACTCGGGGCGTTGGTCGGAGGTCGGCGTCGTCGGCGGCAACCGGTCCCTTCACGGGCGCCGAAGGCGAGCTTCCAGAGGCGGCAGCACAACGATATCCTTCGGTCGTCCTGCCGCCCGTTTCGATGCAACGACATCCTCCAGGGAGGCCACCGGCACATCGACGGCGGCGATCTCGATGACAGAGGCGTGCTCGATGAGGCTCGCATAGCCGTCGGGGAATCCGTCCGGGATGAAACACAGATCGAGCGGACCGTGTTCCGTGATCAAGGTCATCAGCTCGACCTGACGGAGCATGTCGGCGTGAGGCTCGAACGCGACACCATCGGGCTTCCCCGACACCCGGAGCCGGGCGC